>FWWM01010547.1_pt1 | contig 16367 bp, 8 predicted proteins | sample 2228351 | NCBI WGS metagenome assembly FWWM01 (sample SAMEA103939774, study PRJEB20133) | metagenome | reverse complement strand
TGCAAGTCACGGGGTGTCTCCTGTTCTGCCCCCAGCCAGGGGAGGGATGATTTCAGAGACACGCTCTTCCTTCCTCCCTCCACTTTCAACAGAAAATGTTACGGACGGTAATCCTGCGGAATTCGGAGCAGACTCGCCCCACCGCACGCGGATATCTACAACTGCAAGGTTTTGCAGGGTCGGCGGGGCGGCGCGAAAAGAGCAGCTGCGGTCGCGCACGAAGAAGGTTTCCCTCCTGTTGAGCTTCCGCTACAATCCCTCGCGCAGGGATCCCTGCTGGGGTTGCTCCGATGATTTTTTTCCGAAAACTGCGACACTACTCTAAATTTCCGGCTCTTTTCTTCCTCGTTGTGGCGGCGCTGGCGGTGGCGCCAGCCGCTGCGGCACAGGATGGCTACCGCAAACCGTCGAAGGAGATTCTCGACGTGCTGCACGCTCCGCCCACGCCGCAGGTCATCGTCAGCCCGGCGAATGACCAGGTGCTGTTGCTCGAACCTGAGCGCTACCCGCCCATTGCCGAGCTTGCCCGGCCCATGTTGCGGCTGGCGGGGCTGCGTCTCAGCCCGGCAACCAACGGCCCGCACCGGCAGACGAAGTACACAAACCTGATACTGAAGCGCCTCGCCGACGGAAGCGAACGCAGGATCAGCATACCGGCGGATATGACCGTGGGTTTCCCCTCGTGGTCCCCGGACGGCAAGCGTCTGGCGTTTACCCATACAACCGACAGCGCCATTGAACTTTGGGTCGCGGATGCTTCCACCGGGGCGGCGCGCCGACTAGACGGGTTGCGCCTGAACGCGGTGACGACGGGCGGCTTCCAGTGGATGCCTGACAGCCGCACGCTACTCTGTGTGCTCGTGCCGACCGGACGCGGGGAGCCCCCAAAGCCGCCCGAGGTCCCAAGCGGTCCGACCGTGCAGGAAAACTACGGCCGGCCGGCGCCTGCGCCGACCTTTCAGGACCTGCTGAGCAATGCACACGACGAAGACTTGTTCGACTACTTCGCCACCGGGCAGCTTGCACTCGTTGATTCTTCGACGGACAAGGTCACCCCGATTGGCAAGCCGGTAATTCTTGCCAGCGTGGATCCTTCACCGGACGGGAAGCACCTCCTGATCGAGTCTGTTCACCGACCGTATTCCTATCTGCTGCCGGTGTCCCGCTTCCCGCGCGAAATCGAAGTGTGGGACACGAGCGGGAAGCTGGTAAAGAAAATCGCTAGTCACCCGTTACAAGAAAACGTGCCGCTCGGCGGAGTGCCGACCGGGCCACGCGGCGTCTCGTGGGTGCCCACTGAGCCGGCGGCGCTTTACTGGGTGGAAGCGCTCGACGACGGCAATCCGCGCAAGAAAGTGCCACATCGCGACCGTGTGATGTGGCTGGCTGCGCCGTTCCACGGCGAGCCACGGGAAATCACCAGAGTCGAGCACCGCTATTCCGGCATCTGGTGGGGCGAGCGCGGTGACCTGGCCATCCTGCGGGAATTCGACCGCGACCGGTTGTGGACGCGCGCCTGGTTCTACAACCCGAAAGACTGGTTGCAGGCACCGCGGCTGGTGTGGGACATGAGCTCGCAGGAGCGCTACAAAAACCCCGGGACGCCGGAATTTCGGACGCTGCCCTCCGGTCACCGCGCCATGCAGCAACATGGCGAATTCATTTTCCTAACCGGCCCGGGCGCAACCCCGGAAGGCGACCGGCCGTTCCTCGACCGGTTCAACACCCGGACTCTGGAGGCCGAGCGGATCTTCCGTTGCGACGAGCAGAGCTACGAATTCGTTATCGGCCTCCTCAGCGAGGATGGCACCCGGTTCCTCACCCGACATGAATCCACCGCCACGCCGCCCAACTACTTCGTGCGCAACTCCAGCAGCGGCACACAGCGCGCGCTGACGCATTTCCCCGACCCGGCCCCGCAACTGCGCAAAATCAAGAAGGAGCTGGTCCGCTACAAGCGTGCCGACGGCGTGGAGCTTTCCTTCACGCTCTATCTGCCTCCAGACTACAAACAAGGCGAGCGCCGCCCGGCCGTCGTGTGGGCCTATCCCATCGAATTCGCTGACGCCAGCGTGGCCGGTCAGGTGAGCGGCTCCCCGAACCGGTTCACGATGTTCGGGGGGACGTCGCACCTGTTCTTCCTGCTCGCAGGTTACGTAGTGCTCGACGGCGCCACCATGCCTGTCGTCGGCGATCCCGAAACGGTCAACAACACCTACGTGCAGCAGATTTCCTCCAGCGCGCAGGCCGCGATTGATAAAGCTGCCGAAATGGGCGTGATTGACCCGCAGCGTGTGGGCGTCGGCGGACACAGTTACGGCGCGTTCATGACCGCGAACCTGCTGGCGCATACCGACCTGTTCCGCGCCGGCATCGCCCGCAGCGGTGCCTACAATCGCACGCTCACCCCGTTCGGCTTTCAGCGCGAGCGGCGCACCCTGTGGCAGGCGCTCGACACCTACATCAAGATTTCGCCGTTTATGCACGCCCACAAAGTCAATGAACCGATTCTGTTGATTCACGGCGAAGCGGACAACAACTCCGGAACGTTCCCGATTCAGTCCGACCGCATGTATCACGCGATCAAAGGCAATGGCGGCACGGTGCGCTACGTCAGCCTGCCCTACGAAGCCCATGGCTATGCCGCGCGCGAATCGGTTGAACACGTCCTGTGGGAGATGATCCACTGGTTTGACCAGTGGGTGAAAAACCCGCCCCGGCAGGCCGACCGCGCGGCTTCCGACGCAATGAAATGAGGCGTTCGAAAAGGAAAGCCAGAGGTTTGAGGTTCCAGGTTCGAAATCGGTTTCGAGTTCTGCCGGGCTTGCTGCTTGTCTGGCTGTACGGCTTACCTCTTCCTCAGGAACTTCTGACTGTGGCTCAGCGGGCGCCAGCTGCCGCGGCGATCCTGCTGCCTCCGCGGCTGGCGGTGGGCGAGCCGGCGACGCTGGCCGTGCTCGATGACGAAGGGAAGCTGCTGGCCGGAGCAGAAGTTGAATTCCCGGGCGGTCCTTCGGCAGGTGGAGTGTTCGGAGGGGGTGTGCGAGTCAGCACAGACGATACCGGGCGCGCGCGGTTCACTGCGCCTGCACAGACGGGTGTCTTGCTCGCGCGCGTGCCAGGCAGCTCGGTTCGCGCGTCGGCGATTGTACTCGATGTTCCGGATTCGCTGGCCGCGGGACCTGAAATTCACAGCGTCCCCTCCTTTGTTGCGCTCCATGACCGGTTCACCGTGGTTGGGACGGGCTTCAGCGCGGACGCAGACACAAACGCACTCACCCTGGGCGGGCAACCGGCGTTGGTGCTTGCCGCGTCGCCGCTGGCGCTGGTGGCGCTGCCGAACCCGCGGGCCGAACGCGGCGAGAGCGAGCTCACGATAGAAGTCGGCGGGCGCAGCAGCGGACCCGTTCGCGTGACGCTGGTGGCGCTGGAGATTGCCTCGGGTAAAACGCGGCTGGCGCAGCGCGAGCGCGGCGTTCTGGAGATTCGCGTCCGGGGGAGCGCCCAGCCGCTCGAATTGGAAGCGCGAAACCTGACGCCAGACACGATTGGACTGGTCGGCGGCGACATCCAGCGCATTCGCACCCGCGGCGGAGCAGCGAACGTCGCGCAAATTGAAATGACCGGCCGCAGCGGCGGCGAATTTGCTGTCAGCGTGCGGCTGGTGCCCGGCCCGGCGGGTTTGCCAAGCGCCGAAGCGCTGCGGCAGGCGCTGCTGCAAGCCTACCGCGTCGCACCTCGCGAATGGGCGCCGCGCGTCAGCCGCCTGCTCGCCTTGCTGCGCGATGACCCGCAGAATGTCATCCGATTGCGCAATGAGCTGGAACGGATTCTGGCCGAGCAGCCCCCCGAAGAATTCGCCCGCCGCATCGAAGCCGCCTGGAAAATCCTGCTCGGACTGTAGCCGGTTTTTGCAGCCTGAGCCGTGAGCCCGCCCGGGAATGCTCGCGGGCAACAGCGCCGGAAGCACGAAAGGACAGCGGCTTGCCGGTTTATTCCTCGGAAGCGGGTTGCAGGGCAGCAGCGGCTGCGGGTTCGGGCAGGGCACCCTGCGCAAGCTGTTCGAGCGAGGTGCGCGCGCGAGTCAGCCGCTTGTCGCCCTCCTCGTAACTCTGCTGGGCATTGTGCAGGTGCCGGCCGAGCTTGTCATAAACATCAGCGAAGGTATCGAACTGCTTCGCCAGCCCGGCCAGTTTGCCCGCGAGTTGCCGGGCATTTTCTTCGATCTGCATCCCTTGCAGTCCCATCAGGATGACGCTCAGATACGCATAAAGCGTGTTGGGTGAGACGGGAATGACGCCCTTCTTGCGGCAATACTCATCCAGCCGGAGGCCCTGCGGCGTCTCGCTCATCAGCATCTCGTAGTACACGGCTTCGGACGGCACAAACATGAAGGCCACGTCCAGCGTGCCTTCATCGCGCAGCACGTATTTCTTCGCGATGGAATCGGCGTGGGTGCGCACCGCTTGCGCAAAGCCGCGGCGGGCATCTTCGCCTTCGCTCGCCAGCCGCTGGTAGCTTTCGAGCGGAAATTTGGAGTCGATCGGCAGCAGCTTGTTACGGAACTTCACCACAGCATCCACCACTTCTCCCGTGGAGAACCGGTATTGAGTTTCGTAGCTGGCCTGAGGCAGAGCATCGGCCAGCAGCCGTTCGAGTGCAATCTCGCCGAGCGAACCCCGCCGCTGCGCAGCGCCCAGAACACGCTCGATCGTTTCTGAAGCCTCCGAGAGCCGCCGGCCGGCCTGCTGGACCTCACCAAGCTGCCTTTGGATCTGCGCCAGCGTTTCCCGCGAGCTTTGCAGTTCCTTGCGCATCGAGTCCTGTGCCTGCACAACCAGTTGCCCGGAATGCTGCACGCCGGCTTGCAGCGTCTGCTGCACGCCGGAGAGCTGTTCGGTGACCGTCTTCACCAGTTGGGTGACCTGGGTCGTTATCTGCGCCTGCGTGCCCAGCAGGTTCTGCATCTCCTGACGCAGGGCGGAGTTTTCCTGAGCAATCCGCGCGCGCATCCACGCGACCATGCCCAGCGCCACCAGCCCCGCCAGGAGGACTGTCACGGCAATGAGCACCCAATTCTCGGTCACTGCTGCAACCTTTCCCGCTCCCGTCAGTCTTCAGAAACTAATCAATGTAACGCGTTCCGTCCGGCAACGGAAGCACCAGATCGCGAAAGAACTAGGACGACCGCGGCCGGCCAGAAAGCAAGCAGCCCGCCCCTCCCGCAGCGCGGGAGGGGCGGGCTACCTCCACTGGGCAACCGACCGTAGGTCGCTACCAGTTGAGCTTGAGAGCGAATTGAAACTGCCGCGGGTCGAGCGATGCCGTCGGCTCGCCCGCCGTGCAGGTGGAGCCGCCGAGTGGATTGCAGAGCGGATTCACGTCGGCGACGTTAAAGCGGTTAAAAAGGTTGAACATGTCGGTGATGAATTCCAGGTTCAATTGTTCGGTGAACCAGAAGCGGCGAGAAATGCGCAGGTCGAACACAATCGTCTCTTCCCGGGTAAAGGGGTTGCGGCTCAGGTTGCCGGTGCATCCGAACGGCGGCGACGGCACGATCGGGTTGACGACGTCGCAGCGCGACGGCGAACCAAAGGTGGCACCCGGGATGAACGGTGAGGTCACACTGCCGGTGCCGATTGAGGGCCGGTCGGTATTCGAGCCAAAGTCGAGGTTCAGGTCAGAACCGGTGAGCACCATGAACGGTCGGCCAGCGGCAATTTCAAAAATCGGCGCAACGGTGAAATCAGCGAAGAATTTCCGCCAGAAGCCATCATCGGTGCGCTGGAACGGGCTTTCCAGCACGGCACTGGTCACCCAGCGGTGGCGCTGGTCGAAGACCGAGCTGGCGCGTTCGAGGTCAGGGCGACGGTTATCCTGCGGGGCGAGCAGCGTTTGTAAGTCGGTGGAATCGTCTATCGTGTGGGAGTAGGTCCAAGAAGTCAGGAACTCGAAGTGCCGGGCAAACCGCTTAGAAAAAGTAACCGTCATACCATGGTAGATGGAGTTGCCTGTGGATTCCTGCTGCACGACGTCGCCCCACGGGATCGGCGTGCTGCCAAAGCCAGTAGGAAAGCCCGCGACCGCCGCCAGTGCCTGCTGCACGGCAAAGCCCCCAGCCAGCCCGGCGAACGAAGGGTTGGGGCCGGACGGACGGAAGAAGTTGAAAAATGCCGCCGTGCCGACAAATCCGATCGGCGGGCCACCACAATTTGCCGCACTGAAACCGGTGGCCAGCGCACCCGGGGCAATCAGAAACAGGCTGCCGCCCCCGACGGTATTCACGCAAGAGTTGGGTGCCCCGACAGGCACCACCACCTGCCGTGGGTCGGTGCCCGGCGCAATCAAGCCGGAAACGATGGCGTTTGCTGCGTTGGTAACTAACAGGCCCGGGTCGGGGGCGTTAATGTTGCGCGGGCGGTTCAGCTTGGTTCCTTTCGTCCAGGTGTAAGCGATGCTGAATTTGTAGTCGCGCCACAGTTGCCGTTCGATGGTCAGGTTGGCCTGCTGAGCATAGGCAAAGTCAAATTCGCGGTCCACGTGGAGCGTGAAGGGCAGCGCAGCGATGGGGAATCCGGCTGCGATGAAATTCTGGTTGACGAAGATCGAATTTTCAAGCTTGGGGTCGAAGCGCTGCTGGTTGGGCAAGTAGCCGGTGTTGGGCACGCCGGTGGTGTTCAAAATGCCTTGAAAGATGTTTGTGGCGTTCAGCGCGGCCGGATTGAGCGCAATCGAAGTTGTGGAAGGCGCGCCGCCGAAGGTGATCAACTGCGTGGAAAGCGCGCCTTCGGCGGTTGTCGAGTTGAAAGCCACAGCGAGCAGGGGGTGGTCATAGAAGATGCCGTAGCCGGCGCGAACGACTGTCTTGCCGTCCCCCCACGGGTCCCAGGCGAGCGCCACGCGCGGCGCGACGTTGTCGGTGTCCCGCGGGATGCCTTCGACCAGCCCCATAATGGCTTCGGCACCGGCGTTCAGTGCCGTGCCCGGGGTGAACAGCGGTGTGTGCTCGTAATCGTAGCGCACGCCCAGGTTGAGCATCAGCCGGGGCAGCAGTTTCCAGCTATCCTGCAAGTAGAACGCGTAGACGTAGTTGTTGAACGGTTTGTTCGACCTGCCGATGCCCTGCACAAACACCTGCGGCAGACCCATGCCGTAGGCCTGCACGGCGGAAAAACCGGGTGCGATGGAGGGGAATCCCACCGATGTAGCGCCCAGACCGCCGAAGTTGAATAGCCCGCCGAAGTTCAGCTCGAAGATCTGCTCCTTATCGGAGCGGAGTTGGATCAGGTTGAAGTCCCCGCCAAACTTTATGGTGTGCCGGCCGCGAATCCAGCTCGCGTTGTCGCTGACCTGCGTGCGGCGCTCGATGCGGTCCACGGTGGAAAAAGGCTCCCGGCCGAAGAAAGCAAAGCCCGGGATATTGACCGCCACCTGGTCGCCGCCGGGCAGGTCGGAAAAGCCGTAGTGCAGCCCGCGGCGTGCAAACTGGAAACGGGCTTCGTTGAACACGGTGGGACTGAAAGCGGTCACGTGCTGCGCGACTACCGCCAGGTCGCGGGTTTGCTGCCGGGAGGTGCGGTTGCCCGCGTTCTGCCCGAAGTTCTGGTTCTGGGCGTTTACCTGAATGCCGGTGACCAATGAAGGCGCCACGCTGACGCGCAGAAACGTGTTGTTTGCCTCGTTCCAGCGGTGGTCCAGCCGGGCCGACCACAGGCTGGTGCCTTCGGAGATCGGATAGTTTCCGCGGAGCGAATTCAGGGCCACGAACGAGGCCGGCAGGGGCGCTCCTGTGGTGATGAAGATGGGTGCGCCGCCCAGCGTCGCAGTGGTCGCGCCGGTCAGGGCGACGGAGGAAGCTTCGCGCACCAGGCCGAAGTACTGTGCCCGCAAGGCGACCGGGAGCGCTGTGTTGGCGACGAAGGCAGCCTGCTCCGGCGTCAGCAGCCCGGGCACTGGACCGATCAGCGGCACCAGGTCCGCCGGGACGGGAGTCTGCACCAGCCCGAAATTGTTTGCGCCGATGTTGGTGAAGCCCGTCTCCTGCCGCCGCGTAGTCTCGTAGGAAAAAAAGTAAAACGTTTCGTCGCGGCGGATCGGCCCGCCGAAGGCCAGCCCGGCCTGCGCGCGCGTGAATTCCTGCTTGGTGGGAATCAGCGCCCCGGTGTCTGGGTCCACGGCGACGGAGAAGGGGTTGCGAGCCTGGATGTTCTTGTGGCGCAGGTAGCCGAATGCGCTGCCGTGGAATTCGTTCGAACCCGACTTGGTCACGATGTTGATCACCGCGCCGGTGGCCCGGCCGAATTCTGCGTTGAAATTGCTGACCAGCAGTTGAAACTCTTGCACCGCTTCCTGCGAGACGGTCGCGCGGATGCCGTTCACCGAATTGTCCACTGAGTCGGCACCGTCCACCGACACCATGTTCGAGCGTGCGCGCTGGCCCTGGAAGTTCAGCCCGCTGGTGGGCGCCGCTCCGATCGAAGGTGCCGAATCGCGCGCCGCCTGCGAGGTGGTGAGCGCGAACTGGATGTAGTTGCGCCCGTTGATAGGCAGGTTGTTGATGCGCTGCTGGTTGATGGTTTCGGCCACCGAAGTGCGGCTGGTCTCAATCAACTCGGTCGCTTCACTGACGGTGATAGTTTCTTGTCCGCGGGCAAGTTGGAGCGTGGGGTTAAACTCGGCCACCTGGCCGATACTGACAGTCAGCTCGGGGTTAATGAGCCGCGCGAAGCCTTCAGCCTGGACCGACAATTCGTAGCGGCCGGGCGGCAGTGCGAGAAACTGGTAGCGACCGGTGTCGTCAGTCGTGGTACTCCGCGTTGCGTTGGTGGCCAGGTTCTTGATGGTAACTTCCGCGCCGATGACCACCGCGCCCTGCGGGTCGAACACACGGCCAGTGAGCGTGCCGGTGTTAACCTGCGCGGGAGTGGACAGGGTAGCCAGCCACAGCGTTAAAAGAGAGCAGACGCACGTCCATCGCATTCGATGCATGACGATCGCCTCCGGAATGTCTTCTGCACGGATCCGCCCCGAACTGTTGAGGCAATTCGCAGGTCAGAGAATGCCCGACCCTCACCCCCCGGGTGATTATGTCTCAGGCTTCTACCGCACCCCATCCCCGTTTTCAAGCGGAATCTGCGGGGGTTATCAGGCAGACAAAAACGGGGAGCGCCCAAGGCCCCGAGCAGCAGAGCCAGGGAGTTCCAGATTCGACACCGGTTTATTTTGCATGCCACTAAAAGGCTCCCCGGCCGGTGCAAGTCGTCCCTGTTCGCGGAGGGTGGAGAGCTGGACGAGGGCTGCCTGGGGCTTGCCCACCCGCGGCGCGGGCCTGGCATTCGGCAGCGCCGGGAACCAGGGAGGGGGGCGAGGCCTGCGTTGTCCCGCTCCAGGCTTAATGATCTTATTGACAAATAGTACTTACTAGTATAACCTTCGCCGGCTTCGAGGGGGAACACTTTGGCTGATCGCTACTGCCTTCCTGCTTTTCATATGCGGAAGCCACGCAGGGGCCCAGGAGCTGTCCAACCAAACCGCAATTCTCGAAACCCGGTTGCGCGAACAGCTTCATGGCGGCGTGGGCAACCACCTGAAAACCTTTAATATCGAGTCCCGTGCGGATGCGGAACGGGCGGCGGGGGAGTTCGTTGAGTATGTCCAAACACGTACCGGTTATCGCTTTCCAGCAGACTTCAGCTGGCGGCTAGCCGATGCGGAATGGAGGGCGCGGTCGGCAGGTGTTCCCACTGTTTCAGTAGCCGTCTTTTCGGAAACGGCGACGCGTATCTTTCTTGCCACCTTAGGTGGGGGCACCGTCCATACCCCCATTCAAGAAATGTCTACGCCCTATTATGTGGTGACACCACAGAAACTCAACGCTGCACGTCTCTTCTATGCGAGACATATTCCCGGGTTAATTGCCTCGCAAATTGGGGAGCAAACTGGTGGTTTTGCTTCCTCCGACTCCGAAGCTTCTCCTCTCCAACATGCCTATCCGATCGAGGCTCTTCTAGCTCTTTGTGTTTGCATTTCCGAAGACCTCGGGAGAGCGGAAATCAGCTTGCGCCAGGAGGCCTATGACCGGGCCACGGGAACCGCTCCTTTCATTCCAGCTCAACGGAAACCATACGGCGACTATGGGTTTTTTATCCGCCGACCCCTTTCACGACTCCTATCCGCTTCCAATCTCGAACAGCTGCTAGCCGTTATCCCTTAGGAGCGCCGCGATGCGATATCCGAGCTGGCTTTTTGTTTTCGCGACTGTAATCTTGGCCTGGGAGCGGCATGTAGTCGCCCTCTGAAACCACCGAATACGAAACTTGAAATCGCCATTGTCAACGACGAGCCGAACACTGTGGCAACGGTAGAGTTCAATCTGTGTGGCTCTCTGACCGAGACCTTCTTTACTGTGTCCGTGCCCATCGGGGCGGACGGGCGCGGCACGACGGGGAAGGTCGAAACCAACGCATCGAACTGCTCTGTTTTTGTAGTCGTGCAATGCGGCAGCGGCCAAAGCAATCAAGGATTTGCCGTCGATCCTCGGCGAGAGCCAAAGCGCACTGTCAATTGTGGGTTCACCAAACCACTCCCCTCAAGCGAAGGATGGGAGAGTCTTGGTGACTCCCGGGATGGAATCCATCTTGACAAGAATCCAAGCGAGTTTTCCGCTATGGAAGCGTCAACGGTCAGTCCCTACGATGATGCCAACCGAGAAGCCGAGGTGCGGGCCTTGCTCGCCACCGAAGAATCTTACGCACGGCAAGCATTTGTGCTCTACGACGTTTTGCTCGAAAGCACGCCCCCAGACGACGCGGTCAAACAGAATCTGGCTAGTGGATACTCGGTTGAATCCCAGATTGTGCACCTCGTTGCAAGCGACACATTCTTCGCCGCCACCAACCATGACCACTCTTCCTTTGTAACCAAAACGTATAGATATCTGCTTGACCGAGATCCCATGGACTGGAAACACGACGAGGCTGTCATGAGTCTGGATGGATACTGGCTCTGGATAGAAGATGATTGCGTCCCAGCGTTGTGTACCGAGGACGGGGTGTGCATGCCTGCCGACACTGAGACTTGCGGGCATTGGGAATGGTACCAGATAACTCGGGAGGAGTTTACCTGGAATATCATAGGGTCGCACGAGTTTCGGCAGGTTGCTGCCGGTTTCATTTTTGGCATCCAGTTGCGAAGGCTTGCAACCAGTTCTGAAATTGAAGATCACGCCTTCTACATCGCGGCGTACGGGCTGAAAGAAGGTACGATTCGAATCCTTAAAAGCGCAGAGTTCTTCGAAAAGTCAACCCACCCGTGGTAAGGAATTTCGGGACGGGTACCCATGCCGGAGGAGAAAGTTGAAACTGAATTGGCGATACCTGATGCAGATTGCAGCTACCGGTGTTGTTTTCGCTGCTCCGGCTTGGAGCCAGGTGGAACCAGCACCGCAACCAAGACGCGAGGTTTTTTTCGAGGTCGGCGGTTCCTTCTACACAGGGAATACCGGCCGCGCTGACCCCCTGTTCTCTGTTCAACCGGATGGTTCGATCGATTTAGTTGAGGGAACCGCAAGAAGCCGCTTCAGCAAGGCAGGTCGCGGCTTCGCCGGATTCCGTTATTGGGTGGCCGAGGGACACGCGGTTGAGGCGAGCTTCTCTTATTCGCCGAATATTCTCCGCTTCACGACCAGCCATCCACCTGTCTCCACCGGCGAATCGGTCCCCGTACAACTCCGCGCTCGGAATGTGGCTTTCAATTACGTTCGCGCCATCTCAGGACCGGGGCGGCTGCGTTTGTTCTTTACCGCCGGGGCGGGGATCGGGGTGTTCGACGGGTTGGAGCAGGTGGAAAAGAAGTTTGTGATAAATTTTGGGATCGGTGCGGATGTTCCCATCACCCAGCGCGTCTTTCTGCGAACCGAATTTCGTGATTTCTTTAGCGCCCAGCCTGCGGGAGGCGGTTTGCAGGCCCCCGGAGGGGCCACGCACAACCTCGTGCCCTCGGCAGGCCTAGCCTTTCGGTTTTGATCCTTGCAGGAGTTTTTACGCTGCCAGCAATCATCGGCACGTGCCCCTGCGCCGTGTCCAACCACGAAGAGGGAGGGCTTAGCGGCGGGTGCGGAAGGAAGTGAGGGTCGGCTCGGGAGCCGAGGCAGTTGCGGCGCGGGCCTGGCCTTCGGCAGCGCCGGGAACCAGGGAGGCGAACGAGGCCTGCGTTGTCCCTGGCTGGTAAATCGGCAGGCGGGCGTCCGGGGCGGGCAGCGGCGAGACCACCGGTTGCGGTCCATCGGCTGCGCTCGGGACAGGCTCCAGCGTCTGCGGGCCGCGCCAGAAATCGAGCACGGCCACCTGCTGGACGCAGGAGACGGTGCAAAGCGGCGCGCAAGGTTTTTGCGTATAGTACTCCCTCCGCCGGTCATCGGCGGTGTACTGCGTGTACGGAATCCCCGGGTAGCCGCGCTGTTGCGAGCAGTAATGCACCAGGCCGTCTTCGCAGATGTAGAGGTAGCGCGAGCCGGCGCGGCAGCGCCAGTTGTTGGGCAGTCCGCGCGAGATGTTTCGCTGAAAATGGTGCACGCGGCTGAACGATCGTTTCCCCATGCTCATGATTTCCCGGAAAATCTCCTGCTCGCGCGGTCCTAAGGGGCGGAGCTGTCCGGCGCCGTCGTGGATGATGCCCACCGTGCTGGTAAAACCCAGCTCGACGGCGTGGTGGGCGACTGACAACGCGTCTTCCGGATTTCTTATGCCGCTGCCCAGCACCGAGTTGATGTTCACATGAAACTCGGCGTGCTCGGCCAGCAGGCGCAGCTTCGCATCCAGCACCTTCAGGCTCTTCTTTGAGACGTCGTCGGGCCGCACATTGTCAATGCTGATTTGCAGGTACTCGAGCCCGGCGCGGTTCAACTCCTCGATGCGCTTGGCTGTCAGCAGGTAGCCGTTGGTGATCATTCCGGTAATCATCCCGTGGCTGCGGATGCGTTTGATGATGGCGTCCAGCTCGGGATGCAACAGCGGCTCGCCCCCGCTGATGGTGACGATGGAAGTGCCTAGCGAGGCCAGCCAGTCTACGCGCCGGAACATCTCCTCGGTGGAAACCGGCTTCGAGTGGTCGTCAAACTCATTGCAATACGAGCAGGAAAGATTGCAGCGGCGGATGGGAATGATGTGCGCCAGAATCGGGTGGTCAGTGGAAGCAAGGCCCTTGGCAATCATCCGCAGGTCCTTGTAGCGGCGTTGCAGGAACTTTGCTTTCCGGCGCAGCCATTTACGGGGCGTCATGCCGAGTGGGTTCCTCTTGAACGTTTGCTCGTCCTAGATTGCATTTGTCGGGTGCCGTGCACCTGCGATTTTTTTCAGGGCGCTAGCTTCCCTGTCAAATTGGCTCTCACGTGTTGCTGGATACTCCCCCGGAATGCCCCAACTCGGGCTAATGCTATAACAGACCCCCACCCTTGGGTGCAAGTTTTTCATTGCACGGGAGTTCTGAATAGCTGAATGGGAGCAACCCGAGTTTCAATGGGGGAGGGATGTCCGGCAGTTGCCGCCAAAGTCGGCGCGTCGAAGTTTGAATGTCAAACCTCGACCCTTCTGCCCCAAACCATGAACCTCACTCGTATCGCAGGGCCACCATGGGGTCTACGCGAGTGGCGCGCCGCGCGGGAATCAGGGTGGCCAGAATGGCTACCGCGCCCAGAAGCACCGTGATGGCAACGAGCGTCGCTGGGTCGGTAGGGCTGACCTCAAACAGCAGCGTGCGCAGATAGCGTGTAAGCACCATAGCACCCGCTATGCCCAGTGCAGCTCCCATCACAACCAGCCGGCTGCCCTGCCTGAGAATTAGCCGCAGGACGTCGCCCTTTTGCGCGCCCAAAGCCATACGGATGCCAATCTCTTGGGTACGGCCCTCGGCGGCATAGGCGGTGACGCCGTAAATGCCCAGCACAGCCAACAGCAGGGCGGCGCCGCCAAACACTCCCAGCAGCAGCAGACCGAATCTCCGACCGGCCAAAGACCGGGAGACGATATCTTCAATCGTCCGGAAGCGCGGCGGCACTTCCGGGGCCATTTCGCGCAGAATGGAGCGCGCGGAAACAACGAGCGAACCGGCAGCCACCTGCCCGCTCATGACCACTGTGAAATTCGAGGCGGCGCCGGGGCGCTGGCGGTAGTTGCCATAAAACATCGCGCGAGGCTGGGCATCGAGCCCGCGTTCGCGGATGTCGCCGACGATGCCCACAATGGTGAACAGGCGCATGTCACCGTCCATGTTGCCGAACTGGATGCGCTGGCCAAGTGGGTCGTGGTCGGGGAACTGCTGCTGTGCGAGCGATTCGCTGATGACGGCGACGTGCGGCGCGTTGGGGCCGTCTCTTTCCTCGAACAAGCGGCCGCGCAGGAGCGGGATGCCCATTGCTCGGAAGTAACCCGCGCTGGCAATGCGGAACTCAGCGTAGCCGCTGCGTTCGGGGTTCTGCGCCCAGCGGGCGAAGTTTTCAGTGCCGATTTCCTCGTCGCCCTGCATGATCAGGAACAGACCGTTGGCATAGCCACCGCTCATCGGAAACGCGTTGATGCCTCCCACCTGCTCGACACCGGGCAGGCTGCCGAGCCGCGCCATCAATGCCTCATGAAACTGCGCCAGGCGCTCGCGCCCGGCAGCGTCGGCCGGCGGCGGGCTAGCGAGCGACATTGTGACCAAGCCTTCGATGCGGAAGCCCGGGTCCTGCTCAAGCAGCCTCAGGAAGCTGCGCGCCATCAAGCCCGCGCCGACCAGCAGCACGAGCGTCAGCGCTAGCTGTGAGACGACCACGCAACTGCGGAGGCGCTGGCCCCCGCCGATTCCCGTCCGCCCGCCTTCCTTCAACGATTCATGTAGCCTCCGGCCGGTGACGCGCGTGGCGGCAATCCACCCCAGCGTGACAGCCGTGGCCGCGCTGACGGCAATCGCAAACACAATTACCCGCCAGTCCACGAACACTTCTTCGGTGCGCGGCAGATTGCCCGGCTCGAAGGCGACGAGTACACGCACACCCCACCCGGCCACCAGTAAACCCAGCACACCGCCGGCGAGCGCCAGCAGCAGCGATTCGGTCAGAAACTGGCGCACCAGACGCCAGCGGCTCGCGCCCAGCGCCGTGCGCACGGCCAGTTCACGCTGGCGTGCCGCTGCCCGCGCTAACAGCAGATTCACCACGTTGGCACAGGCCACCAGCAGCAAGAATCCCGCGGCACCGAGCAGCACCAGCAGCGCAGTGCGCAACCCGCCGACCGTCTGCTCGTGCAAGGGCACTAAAGCGACGTTTTCCATCCAAGTGTCCACGCCGTACTGCTGCTTCAGCCGCTGCGCAATCACGCTGGCTTCCTGCTGCGCAGTCCGCACGCTGACGCCTTTCGCCAGCCTTCCGATGACGCGCCAGTTGTGCGCCGTGCGTGAGGGATTCGGCGGCCACAACGCGCGCGGCACCCAGGCGTCAGCTCCCGCCGGAAACTCAAACCCCGGCGGCATCACGCCGATTACCGGGAACACCTGATTGAACGAGCGCAACTTGTGTTTGGAAAAATCGGGATCGGCGCCCAGGTACCGCCGCCAGAATCCGTAGCTGACCAGAACGGCCGGCGGGCCGCCAGGCCGGTTCTCTTCGAGGGAGAAGCTGCGGCCGCGCACCGGCTGTACGCCCAGCACGCGGAAGAAATCCTCCGACACCACCGCCACGCCGGTGCGTGCCGGCTCACTGCCCCCCGCGACCGAAACCACACTCGAAGCATAATGCGCTAGAGCTTCAAAGCTACTGCTTTGCTCTCGAAGATCAGTGAAGTTAGGCTCGGCAAACTGCAGCTGCTGGTCTTTGTCGCCAACCTGCCAGAGCTGCACGATGCGCTCCGGCTCGGGGTAGGGAAGCGGTCGCAGCAGGACGCCGTTGACGACGGTGAAAATAGCGGTCGTTGCCCCGATGCCCAGCGCCAGTGTAAGTACGGCCGCCAGCGCAAATCCCGGCCGCTTTGCCAGCATCCGCACCTCGAACCGGATGTCGTGCCAGAGCGCTTCCATAATGGTTCTCCCCTCTGCGCCCTCAACGCCTCTGCGACAGGAAAGAAATCATGCACTCAGAAGTCATAGGTCAGAAGCTGGACTCCACAACCGCCTGTCGGTGTGTCCCGGATTGTCTCGCAACTGCCGAGTTCCGCCTGAAACCTGGCCTGCTAGCTGCTGACCACCCACCACTAACCGACGGGTTATTCCGCGCCGGCTGCTGCAGCCTGTCCCTCGGCCAGCGTTTCCTCTACGATGCGGCCGTCGAACAGGTGGACGGTGCGCTCGGCGTAACGGGCGTAGCGTGGGTCGTGCGTCACCATGCAGATGGTCGCCCC
>FWWM01010544.1_pt1 | contig 16371 bp, 19 predicted proteins | sample 2228351 | NCBI WGS metagenome assembly FWWM01 (sample SAMEA103939774, study PRJEB20133) | metagenome | reverse complement strand
AACCACCAGCCGCTCTACGACATCAACCGAGAGCGGCTCCATGCGTTAGAAACCCATCCCCGCTCGGAAGGGGGTTGAAACCACGGTATCTACCACATTTGCTGCACGCCTCGGTGTACACGAGGCCGGCACCATGGCCGGCCACCTTGACGTGTCGCCATTCGTGCTGCCGCCCCGGCGCGCACCGGGGCTCTCGCGGGTGCACCGCAAGGGTGCACCCTGTCTCGCCCACCTGCCTCCATTCTTCGTTGTCGGGGTCCCAGTGGTCTTCGTAGACCACCAGGTCTACCCAACAAGTCCCCTCGCCCGCTTCGGGCGAGTACAGGCGGGGGTCAAAATTCCGCCTTGCGAGCTCGAGCGCTTCCTCGAGCGACCGCGGCTCCTCCGTCACCAGATACTCATTGTGACACTCGATCAGTCTGTAGCGTTTCCTCATTGCAGCACCTCCTTTTTTCACCCCCGCGCCCCATGCGCGGGGTCGGGCGGTTCCGCCGCCCACCACACCTACACTATAGGTTTGGCGCGTCGGCGTGTCAAGTTTTTTTTGAGGGTCTCGCGCAATCGGGTCAAAACCCAATCATCACACAGGGTTCCGCGTCATCCGCTTTTTGCGGACCCGTCCGTCGTCCGGCACACCCCCTGTCGGAAGACGCGCGCTAACCGCGTGATATCACACGCGGTTCCCGACTCTCTCCCCCTGGAGACACACGTTTCGCGCGTGATTCCGCGGACTTCCAGATCGCCTGCCTAACGGCCTAACATCTAGCGACAATCGCCCGAGACAGGCAGACGTCCGAGGCGGCGATCAGCGCCACAGGGCGGCGATTGCGCCGGTGACGACCGCGCCCGCGAGTTCGCGCGCGAAGGCGATTCCGCGGCGCTTGGCCGCCTCCTCGACGAACAAATGCAAGCGAGCGATGCTGGTGACCACGTCTCCGCGTGCCGCCTGGATTAGCCGCGGATCGATGTCGGTGCGCGACGCGAGCACCGCGTACGCCGCGACTTCCGCAGCGAGGCAAAGAGCGTGCTCGCGTAGGGCAGGGAGGTCCTCGGCGGCAATACCCTCGACTTGGCGTCCGAGGGCCTCTTCTACGATGCGGAGGAGGTCGTCCATGGTGGTCACCTCCCGTAATCGGGGCACGGACCCTCCCGCCGGATGCCGACGGCCCGGCGGAGGTCGTCGTGGAAGGCGTGCCGTTGGGCGCGTTGCTCGGGGGCCAGCGCCTCGTCCTCGTCCACGTACATGTCGAGACGGCACGTGGCGATGTCCACTGCCTCCCGGATAGCGGGAGTGATGGTCGCGCATCCGCCGACCAGGGCCAACGTGGGCAGGATCAGCATCGCCTTGAGCATGGGTCACCTCCTGGTCCGCTCAACGCCCCTCAGTCTGCCACACCGGGTAGGTGATCGCCAGGATCGGCCAGAGGGCCATCGCTGTCAGACCCAGTCCCAGGATCGCCAGGATCACCGGGGTCGCCATGACCAGGCCCAGCATCCGACGTGGGCGCATCATCTCGCACGACAGCATCTACCACCTCCCTCTGAATGCCGTCTCGCGGGCCGACTTCCGCGGCGATCATGGTCGTAAGCGCCAGGATAGCCGCCACGACCCACGAGGCAGGGCTAACGCTCGAGGACGGACGGTCGGTGACCACACGAAGCGTGGCCCTCAAGGCCTTCGAGACCAGGGCGAGCAAGGTCAACAGCCCGGTCGGCACCTCGACTCCCGACCCAAGCAAGGCGTTTGCGAGGGCCACCGCCGCGTCCGCAGCCAACGCCCCGAACTCGGCCCAACGAATCACGTTCCAGCCAGTGCTACGTCGCATCAGACACCTCCCTGTACGACACCTCAACGCGAGACGCGGCCAGGACGGTAATGGGATGTGCCCCGTGGATGCAATCCGCCCGTCTCTGCGTCGGTTCGCGTGTCCCGAGCGGCCAGCATGCCTGGTAAAGCGCACACACGAGCCTGGGATGCCCGTCGGTGGAACAGCGCCCCGGAGGAATGATTGCCTCGATGAGTCGGCCCTTCTCGCGCATGGCTACCACCAGCCCAACGCTCGCCCGAGCAATCCGGCCCATGTGCCCGCGACTGCCAAGAGTCCCCCGATCACACCGATCCGACGCCACCGACGCTCGGTGACCCCCGAGCGGTGTCTCTCGACCGCGCAATGACCGCGTACCTGGTCCGCGATTACTTCCAGGTCCGCGAGGCGCCTATCGTGGGCCGCAAACGTCTTGGACCCCTGCTCCAGCCTCTCTTCGGTCCGCGCCACGTGTTCGCGCATCTCGGCCCGCAATGCGGCCAGGTCGCCTGCGAGGGTATCTACCTTGCCTTCGACCCGCTCGATTCGTCGGTCGAGGCCGTCTAGGCGCGCCTCGATCCGCCCAAGCGCCGCCCCAAGCAGCCCATTGTCGTGCGCCGACATCCCAGATTACCTCCTCATCTGTCGCCACCTGGCCGGGTAACCCCGGCAGTCGTAATGCACGAACGGTTCCCGTTGCGTCGTTCGGCCGCGGAAATAGACACCGACCCCTCCCTCGCACATCCGCCCCTCGCGGATCAGCGAGTAGATGACGCGGGCGACGTCCTCGACCTCCCAGCCCTCGACCACGATGTCCGCCGCGTCCCCCGCCATGTGCCGACTGCGTCTCGCGCCCCCACACGCGCGATTGCACGGCGCGCATCGGTATCCAGAGATAACCCGGATCGGGACATTGCCGACTGCCTCGCGTAGCACCTCCAGGTTGGCGCATAGCCGCATAAGCAGGCTCTCTGGCCCGAGCAATCCGTGCGAGCACCGAAACTCGCGTCGCGAGAAATGCTCGGTGATGTCCCCCACTGGCCCTCCTAGTCGGCGCGGAAGAAGGTGAAAGATCCGCTGATCCATTCGCTGATGTCAATAGGCGCGCCGCTACTATCGTAGACATTCATGGTGATGCTAACATAGCGAAGCGCTCCGCCAGCAAATGGCGAAGATAGACCCGATGAATAGCCGATCAGACGGGTTCCGTTTGGATATTCAGACACGCATCCAGCGAAACTGATCGCCATTGCGTCTAGGACCCATGGCGGATTTGGGTGGGTGCCGAGGGCCGATGCGAGCACCTGGACCACGGCGGTATATGAGCCAACGCCTGTGCGGCTAATGGTGGCCGCAACGCTAATATTCGGATCAGTGACGTACTGGTTGATGTTGCTCAAACTGTCCGTACCATTGCATTTCGCGCTGAACACGTATTGACTCGGCCCTGCCTGGTGGTACCGCAGCCACCATCGGACATCGTACACGTCCGACGCCTCAATGGGATGTGGCGCTCCCGGTCTAACATAGACGACCGCAAGCGGTATATCGCCAAGTGTCCCTTCCGGACAGATAGGGTCCACGCCCGGCGTCCCGGTAATGGCCCGAATCTCGCAGCCAACATCCCACCACTGGGGCAGGCTCTGCGTCGTTAGCGTGCCGTCCGACAGCCGCACACTCCGTGTCTGGTAATCACCCTGGGACGCCGCTGGCCGGGCCACAATGAGGTCGTAGCGCGGGTTCGTCCCGTCGGGCGCCTCGAGAACGACAGATTGGGGCGCCTCATTGACCACCGGCTCAATGGCCAGTTGCCCCAACACGTCTTTGACCGGGTTGTACGCGAAGCCGAGGCCGCGGCCTACGTGCAGGGTCATGTTGGCTACTGTGGGCGACACCCCGAAGCCCGACACGACGCCGGAGCGCTTGATCCCACTCGGGGCCACGTATAGGTCCCCAAGTAGGTCAAGCACGCTGTCGCGCGGTGCCGTGGCCAACAGTCGAAGTTTCTCCGCTGTGACCACCTCGCCCGACGAATGCCACGGATAGTCCCATCGCTTCTCGTACCCCATGGCCTCAGCCCTCCTCGAGCGTCCAGAAGGTCCCCCCTGGACGCCGCGTCTCGACCACCTGGGCCACGGCGGCTACCTCGGGGCGCACGCCGGAGCCACCCACATCGTGGATCGTACCATCCGACGCACGGCCAGGCAAGTAGGTCGCCGCATAACCGTCCTGGTAGTCCGTGTGGGCATAATCGGCAAAAAGCCACTGAAGGTCCTGGACGGAGACTACCGGGGCCGGGACCCAGACTGCAAACCAGCCTGTCGGATGCCCATCCCACGGCCAGTTGTGCCGAGCGGTCGGGGAACCAAGCGACCGATCCCCGTCCGTCCACCATGCGACGTCGGCGAACGCGCACAGGTCCCACGGCTCCCAAAGGACGGCCTCTGGATAGACGGGCGCAATGCCCCTCCGAATCGCAGACGGGGTCACGACGTCGGCCAGACCGCGGACACGTAGACGCAGGCTCGCGTCCGACTCGCCCGGTGACCGACCGATCCCCCTGGTATCCGCGAGCGTATCGAGGCAGGGTGCCGCACCACCTGCCAGGCCAGGATCGTCCACGGTCGCCCAAACGGCGCCCCCGGGCGGCTCCTCGTAGCCTGGTCGTGATAGCAGCGATAGCAGCGTGCCAGCGCGAAGGTTGGCCTGCCAGGACGGACGTTGCGAGACGACACGCACACTCTGTTGGCCAGGTGCCGTAAAGACAACCCCGTCCTCTTGGACGACGACCTCGCCTTGCAGCGTCCACCATCGTGTACCGGCCGGAAAGCGCGTGGACCGCGTAGCAACCGTGACCGTGATCGTGATGCTACCTGTCGCAAGGCTACCCCCCTGTGCCGTCCCAGGAGCGAGACCGTCCATTGCCCGCACAACGGCCTGGGACACCCTGGACCCTACCTCTGCCAGGGCATGCAGCACCTCGCCACCGCGGCCACTCATCAGCCGCTCGTACCAGTCCGAGGGTACCAGCCGTCGCACCAGCGCGAGCAGATCGTCGTGGTCAAATGGTTCAAGCATTGATGGTCACCATATCCTCTTGGGTCCGCACAACCTCGGTCGAGCCCGGCACGACATCGCCAGCCGGTTCGACCACGACGGGCTCCGGCGACAGGGCGACGTCTCGGTCACGCCGTACTACCTCGCGTATCCCGCCGACAGAGAGTCGCTCGCCTACACGCAGGGAGTTCACGTAGGTGACGATGGCCCGCCGAATGCGGCGTGCCGTCTCCACCGTGTCCGCTCCCGCGCGGAAGGCGCACGTGACACGGACCCTCTGCAATCGCAGGCTGGCCGCCACGACCTCCACATAGACCCCGCAGGGTCGCCACTCATCCAGTGCGGTCGCCACAGAGTCCCGCAGCAGGTCATTGGCGCGCCCGGACGGATCAGCCACGACGAGACGGACCCACCGCGCCATGGACTGGCCCTCAATCGCGAGGTCCATCTCGCTTGCCCGCGCGATCCCGACGCCGGACACACTGCGTGCCCCGTGCTCGATAGCCTGGAGTGTGCCACGCCGCACGACCGCCCAAAAGGCCCTGCATCGTGCCCGAAAGGCATCATCCGACTCGCGCTCCGAGCCTCCAGCCGCGGCCTGTGGATTGGTCACGGTCATCGTGGTGTCGAATGGGACGGCCCGCAGGACCGTGATGGTCTCTTTCGCGACGTTGCCCTCCGGACCGGCGACCACGGCCCACGCCTCGACCGTCTTGGACGTCTCGGTGGCTTGGAATGCCAGATCTTGCACGGTCTCGAACTCGATGCCGCTGGCCGTCGCGCACCGGAAGCCCTCTGGAATCACGCCCGAGGCCGTGCCCGTCCGCGTGAACCGAAGCGTCACCTTGGCCTTCGTCGCGTCGTTGCGGACCAGCCCAAACCAATCCCACGCAAGTCGGTCCAACTCCTCCCGTTGCGCCGTCGTAAGCAGCCTGTCCCGGTAAACAATGGCCGCCTGCCTGACAACCTCTTCGCCAACGGACGCAATCGCCGCACAGATAGCGTTGACCTCGGTCCCCTCCTGCCTGACGGCCTCTTCGGTAATACCCGTGTTGCGCGAGACGACCTCTCGTAAGGCCGTCTCGAACAAATCGGACCATCTGGGGAAGTCCGCCATGCTACACCTCCCGCTCGTAGCCTACCACTATGGTCCCGAGGTTGGCCACTCGCACGGTCGCCCGCACCAAGAGTGCCCCCTGCCCGGACACGCTCGCCTCGACGTGTGCCTCCTGGACTCCGGGAATGCCCAGGATCGCAGACCGACCCACAGACACAAGCCGTTGAAGGTCTGCTGTCCGGGCTGGAGCGTACAAGCCGCGTCCCAGGCCGCCATACTGTGGCAGATGCGCCCACTCGCCCGCTACCGTGGACAGGGCGCGATAGACCAGTGCCCGGACCGTCTCCTCGCTCGAGGCCAGTGCGTAGTCGCCCGCGTCCGTGGTCACGTATTGCCCGGTCTGCGGGTCGGCCCGCACATCCCGGATGCCGATGACGCGGGTCACGGCGTCCGCCGACCGGGGCGGCTCCACCGCGCCGACACACTGTGCCTCTGTCCCGCCCGGCTCGACGTGACTCTGCCCGTCCGCGGACGCGATGTTCGTGCTCGCGGCAATCCCCAACCCGTCGAAGATGGTTGCCCCTGGCCCAGCCAACCGCAAGCGTACGGACTCCGAAGAGATCGTCTCGATGCCCAGCAGGTAGGGCAGACGCAGACCATCGCTCCGCTGAATATCCCAGTTCGCTGGATTCAGGGCATCGTCCTCGGCAAGCGCGGAAACCTGCTTGACCGGCCCAGAGAAGTCAACACGAATGCCTTGCTCGCGGTCGTACCGAGCCCGCATTACGAACAAGCCCAACTCCCAACACCCGCGGTCGTAGCCGGCACCCGATGGACGGACTGCTCCGCGGATGTCGTCGGGCGTCCCAGTCGTCGCGGTGCCCGAGTCCACGAGCGGGGAATCGGCGCCAATCTGGCCCGTGGTTTCGTCGAGGAACTTCGGGTCTATGATGCGGTCCGTGGGCTGCTGCACAGCCTGGCCGCCCCAGCCCGCTGTCCCGAAGTCCCACGCATCGCAATGGCTCGTGACGGCACTTGCCCCAGAGTAGGTCGAGTAATAGGCCGTCCCGAAGCCCTTCACGGCGCAGTTGTAGAAGACGGGCCGGCTCAATGCCCAGGCTGGGATCGTGGCGACCAGGCCCAGTTCGGTCTTGTCAGACCGGATGAGCGTACACTCGCTAACTGTGACCACGTCGGACCATATCTCCAACGCTGCTAGCGTTCCACCCAATGTATTTCGGAAATGTATGTTTCTGATGATAGGATTTCCAACATACGACATCTGCGAAGCCGATGGGCCGCCAATGCGCACACCGGTCACGTAGCACCGCTCGATGATACCACCCAGGGTGTTGATCGCGAACAGGGACTGGGACTGGCCGGTAACCCGGCAATTGGCGCATTGAAGGTCCTGATACTGGTCGCCGTCCAAGAGCACCACGCAGCCATCGGCGGTGCAATGTTGGACCGTCTGTGGGCCAGGCTGTGTGCCGGCAAGCGAAAGCAGAGACCACCCCTGCGTGCAACGCAGATACCGTAGCGTGATCGCGCCATTGGCCCCGCTACCGTACACGCCGTAGTAGCCCGACCTCGGCGCGATGATCATTGGCAGGTCCGGCGAGGCCCCCTCCAGCCTGAAGCCAGTGACACCGGACGCGAGGATCGCGCACGTACCATACCACATCCATGTCGGTTGCTGGCCTGGGCCAGCGAAAATGCGGATGTCGGACTTGGTGATCGTGACCGACTCGTTGTAGACCTCGCTATCGTCAATGCGCCCCTCGTCGCCGCGTTCCGCGGCCTGCACAAAGGCACCAATCGTCGTGAAGTCCCCCCGCCCGTCCTTGCGAATCGAATACGTGGCCATTACGTCACCGATACGATAATGCCATTGACGACCGTGACCGTGCGCCCGTCGCCAGTAACGAATGTCTGCCCGCCACTACCGCCCCAGCCCGGCAGTGGAATCGAGGCACCGCCAGCAGACAGGCTTGCACAGGCCAATGGACCGAACGACCCACTCGCGCCGGATACCGGGCCAGCAGCCGTCACCGAGGCACCGACAGAGAGCGACGTCCCCACAGTCGCCGACTCCCCCACCTCCAGTGTGCCACCGACCCGCGCATGTCCGGACACCTCGGCATCTCCCACGACGTGCACTGTCGGCGCCTCGAGGTAGATACGCCCGGCCCCAGTCGCCTTGATGCGCACGTGCTTACCGGGGCGCATCACGAGCCACCACGTCTCGGGCTCGGCGAGCGCCTCCGCGGGCACCGCGTCGCTCTCGGTGTGGAGCGGCCCAATCGCGACCGGGGACAGGTCTGGGTCGCCCTCGGGTATGATGACGAGCACCTGGTCTCCCGCCGCGATTGGATGATAGATACCCCACCCGGCACCCGCGAAAGTGGGCACAGCCCTGGCCAACACGCTGTCACCGTCCGGTTGCAGGTCCACCTCCAGGTACACGCTCTCCCTGTCCACGACCACCTCGACCACGAGGCCGAGAGCGGCCCACCGCCGCGTATCAGCCCGCAGAAAATCCAGCGCCGCCCGGACATCAGGCATTGGTCACCCCCTTTTCAACGCGGGCCTGCACGTAGTTTACCGCCTCCACACTCAGTTCGTAGCCGTCAGGCCCAAACTCGTGCGTTGCACCCCGCACATACCAGCGAGCGGCGAGTAGCCGTCGCATCTCTGGTCGTCCCAGGTAAGCCGCGAGCATGGCCGCCGACCGCTCTTCTTGACCGGCGGCCACCAAGGCGTCCCGGATCGCCGATTCATCCATGGTCTCCCATGCCAGTCGCGTCGCGACGGCGTCGGCCTGTGCTGGTGCGACATGCACTTCGAGCGGCACCCCCGCGCGCAAACCGAGCAGGTCGGGATCGTTGTTGCCGCCCCCGAATGAGGCCAACTCCGAGGTCTCGACCCGAAGCGTAAGTTCGCCGCGCCCCAATTCTTCGAAAGCGAGCCTGGCCGCCTCTGCAAGGTCTTGCTGATTGGTGAACCCGGTCACCGTGTAGACCCTCGCCTCGTCACGTGCCCACATCCCGGTCGCCGAGACCCTCGCTGCCCAGGGGCTCGGCGGGTATCTGGCCACGAGTGTTTCCTTGCCGTTCAAGCAGCGCAGCTCGACCGCCGGGACCGTCACCTTGCCCATACGCCTGGAAATGGTTAGCGTCGAAATATTCGCCCCATAAACCAGGACAGGTCGCGGCACAGGCTCGTCCCACTCGTCGCCTGAGGGATAGTCCACGACGTGTCGGCGTTCGCGCTCGGCATAGACGTCCGCAGGCCTGGTCAACACGAACCGCCCCGTGGGCGTACCCTCGCCCGTCGGTCCTGCCCAGACGTCCGCATAGAGCAGCAACCCGGCCTCCGCGGTCAAGTCGGTCAACAGGTCCCAATAACTTTCATCGCGCACCTTTCGTGCTCGAAGCGGTCGCCTCTGGGCCGCTCCTGCTCTATGCTGGCGCGCTCGGGCGTGCCGGACCGTGTTGGGGGCAACGTCCATGAGGTGCAACGGTACTCCCGCGGTCCCAGGCCATGAGTCCAGGATTTCCCGAACGAGCCAATCTACGGGCTTGCTCCAATCCATCTCGCGGTAAAGGGCCGACGGAACGGGCGTATCGAGCAGCCCCTGGGTAAAGTCGCGACAGGACAGGGTCACCCAGTCGCCGCCATCGCCATGCTCGATGGTCACCTCGTCGGCAAAGCCCACGAAGCGCAAGTCTGCCGGCCCGATAAAGTCCCGCACCTCCCTGGATGCCCGCCGACGCTCGAGCCTTGTGGGGGTGACGCCGACTCGTATGGCCTCGTCCCAGGACTCCGCGGACACCGTGCCTAGGTACGCCGCGATGCCGATGGATCGGCATGCCAGAGGATGGATCGGTAGGTCCCGGTGACGGATGCGCACGTGGCACGTGTCTGCCTCGCGATAGGGGTTGCGTTCGATTCGCAGGCTCTGTGGAACGGCCCACAAGAAAAGGGTCCTCCGCGCAGCCCCGCTCGCCACCTGGTCAGGGCCACTCGGAATCGGCAACCAGCGACCGTCCGGCAGGACGCGGAATCCAGCCGGCGTCGGTTGGGCCTCGAGCGTTGCCCGGACCTCATCGGGCAGCCCGAAGGCAAACTCATCCAGCTGCACATACAGGCAGACAGCGGCCACTGGGTAGTACGTCCCCACTCGGGTCACCTCGGGATCAGCAGCACCTCGCCTGCCCGCACCTCGTCGCCTGGGAGGCCGTTGATGTCCGCGATGTCCTGCCACCTATCCGGGGTCCCGTAGTACCGCGTCGCGATCCGTCGCAGGGAGTCCCCCTCGCGGCACAGATGGAGTGCCCGGATAGCAGGCTCGGCGAACCGCTGGGCCTCCTTCCGCAGCCTTACCGCCTCATACCGCGCGTCGCGCAATGCCGCCTGCACCGCGGCACTGGCAACCGCAGCCTCGGCCTGCGTCCCTACCGAATGGTCCGTGGCAGCCCCGCGAGCAGCCCCGGCGGTAATGGGCATCCACTCAATAGACCCACGACCCAGCCGCGCAAACGCATCTGCCACTTCGCGGTACTGCCCAACCAGCAGCACGGCCTCCTGTTGGACCTCGAGCACGGTCTGCAGGACATTCTCGCACGTCGCGGCAACGGACCGCGCGAACTGTGCCGGCTTCGCGGCAAGGTCCAACGCTTTCTGGGCCAAACCGCCGACCTGGTCAATCAGAGTATTGAGTTTGCGGATTGTTTGTGTGACATATTGTGTGTACGCATCGTTCAGATCAGACATCACCGCGTCAACAGCAGCGACCGCGTCCTGGAGTGACTGCCACAGTGATTTCTCATCCGGCGGAGGTTTCGGGAATTCCAACCGCGGCTTGAAGGCCGTGTCCGCAACCCACTCGAACTCCAACTCCCACTCGATCCGTTGGGGCGCATGTTCCTGGAAGCGCGCGGCCCGGACGAAGCCACGCTGCGTCACGGATTGCGCCTCCCCCTGGTCACCCCACCGGACAATGACCTCCTGTCCCGAGCGACACAGGTCGGCGAGCACCGCGCGCGCACGCTCCGGCGTCTTGATGACCTCGACCGTGCCACCCTCGGCCAGCCGGAAATATCCCGCCCCCTCCTCGCCCATTCTCCGGGCCAGCAGGATTCCCGAAACCGTCATGTCCGTGTGGTGGGGTCCGAGGACCTGGGCCGAGGCCTCCGTGGCCCCTGGGTAGTAGGTGATGCGTAGCCGCTGCTGGACCGAGAGGGTCACCGGACGCACTGGCAGGCACCACCCGGTCATCTCGACACGTCGCTTGCGCCCAGTCACCTCCTCGATGGAAAACGTGGCCCCGGTAGCCAGTCGGTCCGGCTCGCTCCCCAACCGGTCCAACGCCGCGTCACGTCCTACGATAGGCAGAGCCACGGGCTATCCTCCGATCCAATGCGGTCTGCTGGTCGCAGCCTGTGTCTGTTTCAGGGCGGCTCGCGCCAACGTGTTGACAATGGTCGCGGCGATCCGGTCTGGATCTGTGTGCCGCGCGTCCACGCGCACCTCGATCCGCGACCCCCGGAGGTCCACCTTTGGGGGCTCCGGCAATGGCCGCGTCAGTCGCCCCTCCTGGTACGCCGTCATGACCGCGTGTACCTGCTCGCGGATGTATGCCATAGCCGCTGGGTCGCGCTCGATGACCGCATATTGCGCCTGCAGTGATAGACCGCGTAGCGCCTCGGCGTGTACGGTCCGCCACGTGTTCACCGCGCTCTCCACGAGGGTGCGTGTCAGATCGGCGCCAAACTGCTCGACGGCCTGTCGGTAGGTCTCGTCCCAGGCTTGCGTCGCCTCCCTGAGACGCTGGGCGGCCTCGCGCCGTCTCTCTTCGCGCCTCCTCTCGCGCTCCTCCTCCTGGTACCATTCGTGGACCAACAGGGCCGCCGGAGCCACTGCCAGCGCCGGGAGGGCGTATGGCATGGCGCGCATGCCCACTTGGCGCAGCGCCGCGCCTGCCAAGAACCAACCAGAGGCCCCCGCTGCCGCCCCAACCCCAGCACCCGCGGCAGCCCCGGCACCAGCCGCTCCGCCAGCAGCCATGGCTGCGGCCCATCGCCATGCCCAGGCAACCATCCCCTGGAGCACACTGATCGCCTGCTTGCCAAGCCAGTAGGCCACGAGCACCTGGATAGTGTTGGAAATAGCCTCCCAGTGCCGCGCAATCCACGCGACCGCGTCGCGGATTGCGACGAACGTGCTCCGCAGGCCTTCGCCCCACTCGCGCGCCTTCCGCGCGATCAGGTCCTGGTGCTGGTCAACCCACGTGATCATGGCCTGCAACTGGCGACGCATTTCATCGAACAGCGGCGCCCCGAGTTGCCGCCTGAAACGCAACCAGGCATCCTCGACGGTCGCGAGCATCGCGTCCACAAGGTCCCCGGCGGCTTTGGCACTGGCCGTTGCGGTCTCCATGCGCTCCAACAATAGAGCGAGCACGGCGTGCGGGTCCTTTCTGTATAACTCATTGACGACACTACTTTCCAGACCGAGCATTTTCGTAGTCTGATCGATCACAGTCATGTGACCCATCAGCGCCTGTCTGATGTCTCTGGCCGCAATGTCGAATGGGATCCGAAACTGCATGGCGACAGGCACGATGAGCTTGGTCAACCGGAGCAGGTCCTCCATTCCCCCGCGGGCCTGCCACACCGGCAATGCCATCTCCTGCCATGCCCGCACGTAGTCCTCGGTCGTCCCGAGCGCACGTGCCGCGTGCCGTTCCAGGTCCTCGTAGACAACGGCCCCGTACCGTTGCGCCTCTCCGAGGTCGCGGAATAGCGGGGGCAGGTTGCCAAGGTGTTGGGCCTGGTAGAGCAACCCGCCCATCGCGAAACGGATGTTCTCAAGCTCTCTGTTTGCCGAGACCAGGCCGCGCAAGAAGTTCGCGAGCCCATACACGGAAAACCCGACCCCGGCAGCCGCGGCCACGCCGATCAGTTGCTGCTTGACTGCCAGGACCGTGCCGCGCAAGCGGTCCGCGTGGCGCTCCATTGCAGCGAGTCGGGCCGACGCATCGTCTCGGATTGACCAGATTGTCTCAACTCGAACCTGTTCGTCCGGCACGAATCACTCCTCCATGGGTAGCGGCGGACCCGCCATGCGTGCATTCTGTTCTGCAACAATGTCGGCTAGAAGATCAAGAACGCGAAGCGGCAGGGCCAAGACGACGGGAAGCGGTTGATGCGCGAACCGCGCGACAAACACGACCTCCTCCCACAGAGCCCTCTCCGGTCGCCACACTACGACGCCACGGACAGCGTCGCGCTCGCGAAAAAAGCCTCGCGCTCCTCCTGCGTGGCCACATGCAGCCACCGATAGGCATCGAGCACCAGGTCCCGTTGCTTGGCCGACAGCGTGGACCAGACCTCGTCCCGCCGCTCGGGCGTCACATCGAGCCCGTCCACACGCACAATCGCCCGCTTGGCCAGCTCGAGCGTGCCCCTGAACGGGTCGCTGAATGCGCTAACTACCTGCAGCGTTTCCTCCGCGGAGAGCTCGCGCAGCACGACGCTACCCTCCCCGATGGAGGGCGGCCATCGGAACTCAACGGTCCTCTTCATCGCGCGCTCCTCACGTCAACACCTTGTAGTCATTGCAGGCCCAAGGGAGCTCTACCTGCCCGTAAGCGTCCCTGGACGCATACCGCTTGGCCTGGGGCCCGAACTGCACGTCTGGGAACAATAGGACGCGAGTGTCTCCGCTTGGATACACTTCAGTTGCGACAATCTGTACCGAGAATGCCGGGACCGCCCGACGCGCACGGTCGTTGAGCCTCCGCACGAAGTCCGTGGCCGTCCCGTCGGACATCTGCAGGGTCAATGTCCCCGTCACGCCCCGGTAAACCTCGTCCTTGCGCTCCGTGGTCTCGCCCAAGAACCCCGTGGACGTGATCTCCTGTTGCGGCGTGTACTCGAGCGACACGACGGCCCTGTCTCCAAGCAGGATGTCCTTGCCTCCTTCAATGATCTTTACTTGAACGTTTTCTCCTCGAATGCGGATTCCCATGGGGCACCTCCAGTGGCCATTACACCTTGACCTTCGCTCCACGCGCTACAGCCCACCGGGCCAAGGCGTGTGGGTTGTCGATCTCGGGATGCTTCTTGAGCTTCTCGGCAAGGCGCTTGGCCATCGCAAGCTTTTCAGGGGGCCATTTGCCTTTGCCGCTGGCCGCCGCCTTCGCCCAAGCTTGCACCTTCCGGTCCATGGCGCACCTCCGACTACGCAGCCTCCTTGATCTCGACGAACTCGCCGATGTTGGCCTGCAACACGATGAAGTCCATCGTCGGCAACAGCTGGACCTCGACGATGAATACCACGATGCCCTGTGCGAGCAGGGACTGCGTGTTGCCCGACTCGGCGTCCACCCGGTATGCCGCGATGCGTTGCGCTTCGGGGTTGTTCTCGGACTTGAGGTCGGCCAGGAATGCCTCGATTTCGCCCCTGATCGCCGCACGCTTGGCAGGGGTATTCAGGGTCTTGTTGAATGCCCCAAGTCTGGCCGCCAACGAGTCCTGGATGAAGTCCGCCATGCGTCGGCGGTAGATTTGGCGCAGGTTCGGGTACGCGGCCGGGTCAACACTGGTCACGCCCGACTGGAACTGCGGGCCTGTGGCAGGATCAATCCGCGGTGCGCAGATGCCCTTGCGGCGGAAGTCCTCGTAATCCTGCCGGACAAGGGCCCCAACAGCGGTCTCGATGCCCAAAACATACGACATGTAATCATTTGGCTCCGCCGGGTTGCGCTCGGGCGGCGTCTGCGACAGGACGCTCGCCATAGTAGCATCCGACGTCCACGTGATGCGCCCGTCCGAGTCGCGGGAAATGTAGGCCTGGGGCAACTCCGGCACGAACACCTGCACGCCTGGGTAGCAGTAGATGACCCGGTCGCTGCGTCCATAGGAGCCAACACCCGGCGCGGCGTCTCCCTTGGCCGTTGCTTTGCTCGTGCCAAGCGGAGGAGAGACGACCGCAATGCGTCCCCTGCCTTTACTGGACGCCTCGCGCACATGGTCCTTCAGCCCACCCGTGGCCGTCACGATGTTGTCCCGGTGCCGTGCCGCGAACACGATGTTGACCTCGTTGGACGGGGCAGAGTCGGAGAGCAGGGTCTGCAGGGCCGTGATGTAATTCGTGTCCATCTCCGACTCGGTGATATCTTCAATACTCGAAAAGTTCGTGACGTCCAACGTGTAGCCCTGAATGGCCCCGGTTGCCTCTGGCGCGAGCACGTGGTCCGCCAAGGGAGCAACCGCAGACCCGACCAGACGTCGCATCTTGACCCCGGGGATAGTCGCGACGCCAGCATTGAAGTCCGACGCGGTCACGCGCACTTCCTCAATGGTCGCGAAGATGTTGGACTCATCCGCATCGGCCACCCTGATCCCCGGCGGGATGATCAAGTCCGCCGCGGTGCCAGACACGGTAAGCGTGCATGTCCCGACGGTCTGCTCGACGTTGACGACGACCAACCGCGCGAAACGCTTGCCGCGAACGGCCAGGAATCCATTGCCGTCCAGAGGCAAAGCCCCGGGGTTGCCCGGGGCCGGAAGCGCGCCCCCTGGGTTGCTGTACGGCGACCAGCCGCCAAAGGTGTCGAGCAATTCCTGCGCCGAGAAAATCTCGGTTGGAGTATTCACATTTGATGTGGCACCAGACGTCGTGCGCACGCCGCACTTCAGAAACTGGCCAACCACCGCGACGACACCGGTGCCCACACCCGTGATTCGAGCCGGAGGCACCAGGTCAATGATCTTGACGCCCTCGATAGCCGTCAGATCGGCCAGAGAGGGCCACGATTGCCACCGCGAGACGAACGGCATGGCTCATCCCTCCTCTGCGTTAGTGACCACACGGAGCCTCGGCATGAGGCCCGTAGCCTCGGTGACGCGGAGCACCGGTAGCCGGCACTCCACGGTCATCACTGCTTTCCGCTCGCGCTCGAGGGCCGAGACGGAATCATCCTCATATCTGACCGACAGCGGCGTGGCCCGCACGCGGGCAGCACCGCCGAAATAACGCGGGCAGTCCAGGGACACGCCGTACGACCCGTCATCGGCCTGCAGACGCTCCCTGATTGCCCGCACCAGCATCGCGCGCTGGACAGGATCGGTCGCGTAGATTTGCACCCCGACGCGAACCACGGCCTCGCAGTCCTCGACGAGCACAAGCCCACTCGCTTGGTCCGCCGTCTCCTCGAGCAGCGCCGGGACCACGTGCGCGGAGTCGTATTGCAGGTCCCCCGGCACCACTGCCACGCTTGGGTGCGCCATGGGCTCCTCGGGCTCGGCCCACATCGCAACGACGGCATCCGGCGATAGGCGTTTCCCTGGGGCGTATTCCAGGCCCGCCATGGCGCGGACCAGTGCATCGGCAATGGCGCTCATTTCGTCGAGGTCGGGCATCCAGGGCCACGCCATCGCTACA
>FWWM01010542.1_pt1 | contig 16380 bp, 17 predicted proteins | sample 2228351 | NCBI WGS metagenome assembly FWWM01 (sample SAMEA103939774, study PRJEB20133) | metagenome | reverse complement strand
CCATCCTCGGCACACACGCGCCCGCCATGCCCACACATGCATGGCGGGCTACAATTTTCCGGCCATGGACGCCCTCCCCAAAGACGGAAGCATCGAAGTCATCTGCGGCTGCATGTTCAGCGGCAAGACCGAGGAATTGATCCGCCGCGTGCGGCGCGCGACCATCGCCCGGCAGAAGGTGCAGGTGTTCAAGCCGCAAATAGACACCCGCTACGCCACCGACCAGGTCAAATCCCACAACGGCCTCGGCTTCGATGCGATCCCGGTCGCCTGCTCTGGAGACATCCTCGATTTGATCGAGCCGGACACGACCGTCGTGGCGATTGACGAAGCACAGTTCTTCGACGATGGCCTGCCGGGCGTGGCGAACAAGCTGGCCGACGCCGGCAAACGCGTAATTTGCGCCGGCCTGGACCTGGACTTCCGCGGCGAACCGTTCGGCCCGATGCCGACGTTGCTGGCCATCGCCGAGCGCGTGGACAAGCTCACCGCCATCTGTGTCGTTAGCGGCGAGCCGGCCACGCGCACCCAACGCATCATCAACGGCAGACCGGCTTCCTATCACGACCCGATCATCCTCGTCGGCGCGACGGAGAGCTACGAAGCCCGCGCCCGCAAGTACCACGAAGTGCCGGACAAGCCCTGAGCCATGTCCACCTCCGACCTGACCGCAGGCATCAAGCGCGTGTTGTTCACCGAAGCGCAGATCCAGGCGCGCGTGGCGGAACTGGGCGCGCAGATCTCGCGCGATTACGCCGGCAGAGATCTGCTCCTGGTGTGCATCCTGCGCGGCGGCGTGGTCTTCCTGGCCGATCTGATGCGCCACATCACCGTCCCGTGCAGCCTCGACTTCATGGCCGTCACGTCGTACGGCATCGGCGCGCGCGCATCCAACCGCTCGCCGCGCATTATGCTCGACCTGCGCGAAGACATCGCCGGCCGCAACGTGTTGCTGGTCGAGGACATCGTGGACAGCGGCTACACATTCGACCACCTGCTGCAGCTGCTGCGTACCCGCGAGCCGGCGTCGCTCAAGGTGTGCGCGCTGTTGAGCAAACCGGCCCGCCGCGAGGTGCAGGTGCCGATCGACTATTTGGGCTTCGAGATCCCGGATGAATACGTGTGCGGCTATGGCATTGATGCCGACGAGCGGTATCGCAACCTGCCCTACATCGCAGCAGTGTGACGCCGTGAGCTATCCCACGCGATACTTCTCGACGATCGCCTCATCGAGTTCCACGCCCAGGCCTGGCTCCTCGGGCACGCTCACGTAACCGTCCACCACCGGGAAGGTCTGGCGGGTGAGTTTTTGTCGCAGCGCGCCCTGCTCGACGCAATACTCCAGCCAGTAGGTGTTCGGCAAAGCGGCCAGGAAGTGCAACGACGCGGCGATGCTCACGCCGGTTTTGTAGGAATGATTGACGCACATGCGGTTGAGGTGATGCGTCAGTTGGCCGATGCGCCGCGCGTTGGTCAAGCCGCCCACGCGAGCGACGTCGGGTTGCGCGACGGCGATGCCGCAGGCCAGCAAACGCTCGAAGTCCCGCAGGGTGATCTCTTGCTCGCCGGCCGCAATGCGCAGCGGCGATTGTGACACCAGGCGCGCGTAGCCATCGTAGTTGTCCGGCTGCAGCGGCTCCTCGAGCCAGTATGGCCGGAACTCGGCGAATTGGTGCGCGCGCCGGATTGCCGTCGCCGTATCGTAGGCCAGGCCGGCGTCGACCATGAACTCGTTGTCGTCGCCCACACCTCTGCGCGCTGCGCGCACATGGGCTATGTCACTCGCCTCCGACTGACCCAGCGGCCCCCAGCCGAACTTCACCGCCGTAAAGCCGGCGTCCGTCCAGCGCCGCCCGATCGCATACGTCTCCTCCGGTGTGTCGCCGAACAAGATGGAGGCATAGGCGCGGAACTTCGTCCTGAAGCCGCCGCCGAGCAGGCGATAGACCGGCTGCTGGTAGACCTTGCCGGCGATGTCCCACAGCGCCATATCAATGCCAGACATGGCTTGCTGCGCTGCTCCGCCTCGGCCGAAGAAGATGCTTCCCTGATACATGCGCTGCCACAATACCTCGATGTCGAGCGGGTTCTGGCCGATGACACACTCGGCCAGGCCGCGCGCGATGGCATGCGACATCGGCGCCTCGATAATTGCTTTGGCCACGATCGGCGAAGAGTCCACCTCGCCGATGCCGACGATGCCTGCGTCGGTATGCACGCGCACGATCAACGTATCCTGGGTGCCATCGGCGCGTTCGGTGATCTCCGGCAGGCGCAGATAGAGCGTTTCTACTCTGGTGATCTTCATGATGGGGTAAGAACAAGCGTCCAGTTGCTCGACTGGATTAGATCTGATGGATTCATCACGTCGAGCGGCGCGAACGTCGAGGGTTCACATTCGCTGGCGGCCTTCGAGCGCACGGCTAAGCGTGACCTCATCGGCATACTCGAGGTCGCCGCCCACGGGTAAGCCACGCGCCAGGCGCGTCACGTTCACGTCGAGACTGGCCAGCTTGCGCTGGATGAACGAGGCGGTCATCTCACCCTCGACGGTCGGGTTGGTGGCGAGGATGACCTCGCGCACTGGCGAGCCGGCTTCGGCCGCCTTTCGCATGCGACCCACCAGCTCGTCAATGCGCAAATCGTCTGGCCCGACGCCGTTGATCGGTGAGATCACGCCATGCAGGACGTGATAGACGCCGCGGTAGACGCGCGAGCGCTCGATCGCCGCGACGTCGAGGGGCTCTTCGACGACGCAGATCAGGCCGTGATCGCGCGCTGGATCGGCGCAGATGGGGCACGGATCGGCTTCGGTAATGTTGAAGCACACCGAGCACAGCCGGGTGTGCGCCTTCAGGTCACGCAGCGCTTCGGCTAGAGCCAGCGACGTTTCCGCAGGTGAGCGCAGCAGAAAGAATGCCAGGCGCGACGCCGACTTCGGGCCGATGCCCGGAAGCTGAGATAGGGCATCGATCAGCCGCGTGACGGAGGGTGGAAGAGTGGGATTGGATGCCATACACCGCGGCCGAGCCGTCAAGCTGCCCCGACCTGCTAGAACAGGCCGGGGATCTCCATGCCACCGGTCACGGCTTCCAGGCGCCGCGCAGAGTGTTCCTGCGAGGCGACGATCGCTTCGTTGATGGCCGCGACGAGCGTATCTTCGAGCATCGCCACATCGTTGGGATCTATCAAGGCTGGATCGAGTTTGATGCTCTGCACGCGCTGGTGGCCGGTGATCACGATCGTCACCGCGCCGCCGGCGGCCGTGACGTTGATCAGCTCGGTCTCCAGAGCCGCCTGGGTGGCAGCCATCTCCTCCTGCATCTTCTTGATCTTCTCGAGCATCCCCGGTTGCATGCCTCCGGCAGCGGGTTGAGCGCCGCGCGGCACGTAGTCACTTCTTCGTCCTTTAGCCATGGTTCTCCTGCTCCATTTTGCGGATCAAGTATCGCACGTCACCCGTCGCGTGTCACGCCTCGCATCACACATCACGCCACCCGCGCACCACGCAACACGCATCCCCTCACTCCCTCACCCTTCCGCCCATCTGCCTAGCGGCCTTCAACACCGGGTCTTCCTCCGGATCGAGTTCGGCCCGCTGTTGCTGCAAAGACACCCGGATGTCGTATCGGCCATTGAACATGCGGTTGAGCGTGGCAACCACGCTGGCCTTGTTCTTCGGCTCCTGCAACCGGATCAACGGGATGTCATGATGGGCGTGCAGATGAACCACCGTGCCCGAAACGGCATACAAGTCGCACGACCGCAGTAGAGCCGCGGCCGGCTTGTTCGAAGCGTTGACCTCGCGGATGAACTGTTGCCACTGCGCCTTGAGCGCTTCGTAGGTCAGCTCGCCGCTCGATTGGGTGGGCCGGTCGGCCACGGGGGGTGTCGGCGGCGCAGGTTCGGCTTTGGGCTGTCCGGCAAGCACGGCATCGCTCGACGGCGCGAGACGCGGCAGCGGAGCGGATTCTGGGGCATCGCCCGGCCCGACGACGCAATCCAGGTAGGCCACTTCCAGCGGTAACTGCGCGTCGGTGGCGTTGCGCATCTCGTTGATCGCCTCGCTGAACGCGCGCACGGCGCGCATCAACTGTGCCATGCTCAACTTCTCGGCCTGAGTGGCCAGCGCAATGCGTTCTGCTTCGCTCAAATCATCGGCAGCGTCCGGCTGTGCCGGCGTCCGCGCGGCACGGCTCGCTTTCGCCCGCATTAACATCCGCAGGTGTTCCACCAACTGGCGCGCGATCTGCCGCGCGTCCGCGCCCTGGTCCAGGGCGCGCTGGATCGCGTCGAGGCCGGCGCCTGGATCGCGCGCGATCAACCCATCCACTAGCGCGCTCACCGTCGCAGCGTCGGTTGCGCCCAACGCCTCGCGCACGTCCGCAGCCGAGATGCGCATCGAACTGGACGAGGCGAGCTGGTCAAGCAGGCTCACCGCATCGCGCAACGAGCCGGTGGCGTGACGCGCAATCAGCCTCAGGGCATGATCGTCGGCCTCGATGCCTTCGGCCGCGCATAGCTGGCGCAGGCGTTCGACGATGCTTTCGACGGGCACGCGACGAAAGTTGAAGCGTTGGCAGCGCGAGAGCACGGTGGCCGGGATCTTCTGGGGGTCGGTGGTGGCCAGGATGAAGATCACGTGCGGGGGTGGCTCCTCAAGCGTCTTGAGCAGCGCGTTGAACGCCGCCGTCGAGAGCATGTGCACCTCGTCAATGATGTAGACCTTGTAGCGCAGCTCGTTCGGCTGGAACCCGACCCGGTCGCGAATTTCGCGGATGTCGTCCACGCCAGTGTGCGACGCTGCGTCTATCTCGATCACGTCGAGCGCGCGCCCTTCGGCGATGGCTTCCGCGATCTGCCTGGTGCGGGGCGCGTCGGGATCGAGGCCGGCGATGTTGACTTCTTTGGCGAAGATGCGCGCGCTGGTGGTCTTGCCGCAACCGCGCGAACCGACGAACAGGTATGCGTGGCCGATCCGCCCGGTGGCGACTTGGTTCTTGAGGGTGGTGGTGACGTGTTCCTGGCCGACGACCTCATCGAAGGTTTTCGGCCGCCACTTGCGATACAGCGCCTCTGCCACGCCGAGAGTGTACCACGCCATATCGCAGGCGTATCGCCCAGCGATCGGCGATCCACTGCTTCGATCTTCCGCGGATCAACCACCCTCCGCCAGCCGGCGCGCGAGGGCGAGGGCTTCGTCGCGCGAGCCCACCTCGCCGATCATCTGCGCTTCGCGGACGGCTTCCAGGATTGCGCCGATGCGTGGCCCGGGCTTCACGCCGATCGCGACCACATCCCGGCCCGTGATGAGCGCGGGGGGCGCGATGGATTGTTCGAAGCGCGCATAGTACTCGACCAGCAAGTGCCGCGCGATGGCCGTGCTCGGCGCGCAATCCTCGGCGCCGGTATGCGCGCCGCGTTTGCCCACGCAGTCGGCGATGGCGAACAGCGTCAGCTCGGGCGCGCAATCACCGACATCGCGAAAGAAGCGGTATAGAGCGCGCGGCGTAGGCGCATGCGACTGACGCGCCATGAAGTTCGCCCGCATGTGATGACGGACGACGATGCGCACGCGCGACACCTCCTCGCCGCTCAACCGCAACGCGCGCGCACGCGCGGCGGCTAACTCCGCGCCCAGCGCCTCGTGGCCGTAGAAATGCACGCGTCCGTCAGCGCCGACGGAGCGCGTTGCCGGCTTGCCGCAGTCGTGCAACAGGACAGCCAGACGATACACCGCTGTGCGTGTGCGGCTTTCGACCGTGGCCGCGGCGAAATGCTCGGCCAGCCGTGGTGCGTCCGGCAGGGCATGCCACACGCCATCCACTTCGATGCGCCAGTTCTCCAGCAGTGCATCGAGCGCCGACAACACCTCCCAGGTGTGCCCCAGGACGGTGAAGCGATGAGGTGCCGACTGGGCACACGAGCGCATGGGTTCGATCTCGGGCACGATAGGGACGAGCAGGCCGAGGTCGTCCAGCATTTGCGTCGCGCGTGCAGCGTTGCGCAAGTTCAGAATGGCCATGAGTTCATCGCGCAGCCGCTCGGCGCTCGGCCCACGCAACAGCGCGCCGGCCTCGCGCACCTGCGCGAGCGTCGCCGGCTCGATGCGCATGTCCAGCCCAAAGGACAGGCGCACGGCCCGCAGCGCGCGCACGGGATCGTCTTCCATGATGTGTGCATTCGTCGCCCGGATCAAGCGCGCATCGAGGTCGGCGAGCCCGTTCGCCTCGTCAATCACCGCGCCATTCTGCAGGTCCACAGCAATGGCGTTGATGGTGAAGTCGCGGGCCAGGGCATCGGCGCGCCAGTCCGGACCGCGGCACAGGGCGAAGTCCATCACGATCTTGCTGCCCCGCGCCTCGGGAGCAGCGCTGTGGCTGTGCATCAACACGCGCGCCGTCCCGCGCTCGGCATCCAGCACATAGAAGGACGCGCCGAGCGCATCGGCCACGGCCCGACCCAGCGCGACCGCATCTCCCTGCACAGCAAAGTCCAGGTCGTGCGGCGAAGGATGACCGAGCAGCGCGTCTCGTACTGCGCCGCCCACCAGCAAGACGGGCATACGATAGGCCTGTGCCAGATTGCGCACGGTTCGAACTTCGGGCCGGCTGATGAGGGAGCGCAGCGGGTCGAGGGTCGTCATCGGAGCGTAGCGTAGCCCAGCGATTCGGCAATCGCCTGACCCTGTGGCCCAAGCGACCAGGCGACGAAATTGCGCAGCTCGCCCTGGGGCTCGTACAACCCGATCAGGTTCAAGGTGCGGACGAGCGGATATTCGCCACTGACCAGGCTGGCGGCCACCGGTGCGACGCCGTCGAGGGCGAGGGGTTTCACGGGCGGCGGACGATCGCCATCGCGCTTACCCAGAACGCTCGGCGATGGCACATAGCCGATCGCGCCCGGCCGGAGCGTCACGAAGTTCAACATCGTCTCGACCGAAGGCATCACCAGCGCGTCGAAGGTCAGGCGCTGGTCGCCCATCACAACCTGGTCGAAGGTCACGCGCGTGGCATCGCCATCCTCGCGCACGGCAACCTCGATGTTGCCGAGGTCATCCTCCCCGTAGTCGGCCCAATCGTTCCGCACACCGGAGAAGACATCGCGCAAATCGCGCAACGACATGGCGTCAATCGGGTTGTCTGCATGCACGATCACCGCCACGCCGTCGAGCGCCAGGTCGGCCAGCCACCACTTCAGGCCGGGCGGCTCGGGAGGCACGAGCGATGTCGCACCAAGCAGCACCTGGCCGGAGCGGAGTCGTTCAGCTATGCGGGCCGGCGCACCCAGCTCGATGGTGAATCGCGCATAGGGGTTGACGGCTTCTGCGTAGGCATCGGTGAGCGCGCGCAACAATGGGTAGGTGGCGCTGTCAGCGATCAGGCGATAGTGCTCGGCGACCGGCGTCGGACGAGGTGCTTCGGTGCGCGTGCACGCGGCCAGCAACGCACAGGCGACGAGCACGACGACGCAAGACGTTCGTCGCGCGCAGGGACGCTTCGCGAGGTTCGACCCTCTCATCACGAGATGTCCTCCACATCAATCGCCTGCAGGAGGTGCCAGGCGAATGCAACCGTGCGTTCCAGGGTCGCCTCGTCGAGGCGGTCGCTTACGTCCTCAGGCACATGCCAGTTCGGCAGGTCGCCCTCCGGCGTCAGCCCCATCAGGCCCAATGCGCGCAGGCCGTGCTTTGCCCCAACGGACAACTCGCTGTAGGCCAGCCGGAAATCGCGCACGGCTGCGTGCAGCTCGGGTTGCCCGGCGGCGACTCGCTGCGCGATCTGCACCAGGCGTGGATCGCTCTCGGCCCGCCGCAGGAACCTTTCGCTGCGGATGATGCTGGGCCCATAGTCATGGCCCTTCGCGCCGCCGACGTGATCAATCACGAGATGGATCGCGCCCCGCAGGTCTCGACGGCGGGCTGCGATGAGCGCCTGTGCGCCATATGCGCCGACCTCCTCGCAACCCGTGAACGCGAGGATGACGTCGTGGTGCTGCAGGGGCTGCTGCACCAATTTCTCGGCCAGGACGAGCGCAACCGCCACACCGCTGGCGTTGTCGTTGGCGCCTCTCGTAAAAGGTGAGGACGCTGCCTGGATCATGAACAGGCCGATGACGGCGACGACAGCGCCCGGCACGAGCGCGAATTGTCGCAACGTGCGCGAATCCACGAAGACGCCGACGATGAACAAGACGACCAGCACAGCCATGCTCGTCAGGCCGACCGACATGATCGCGCGGAAGACGCGGCGCCAACCTGGCGAGCTGAACAACAACGGCGTGCGGTGCGTATCTACATGGGCCGTGATCAGGATGGGAGGTCGTTTCTCGACCTGAGCCGAAGCAGGCACCACAGCCAGCGTGTTCTGGCTCCGATGAATCGGGATCACCCAGCGCAGCGGATTGTCGGTCAAACTGAGTTCGAGCAGCACGGAGGCGAACGCCGTCAGGCCGATGACGAACGCTGCGGCCGCGCCGACCGGCTGGGGCTGCCAGAAGAGCAACAAACCAAGCAGCATGGCACCGATGGCCAGGATGAACGGCGCGTAAGCCGACGTGGCGCTGAGTATGGGTTGCTGCTCCGGCTGCAGGCCTAATTCGCTCAGACAGCGCCGAACATAGTCCGATGCCTGTGCTTCGCCTTCAGTCGTGCTCCCGCGCGGGCCAATGACTTCAGAGAGACAGTGAACATGCCCCAAGAGCGGCATGCGAGGATTGTAGCAAGTCGCCGTCACACAGACTTGAGATTCGATATGGAGCTGCGTGGGCTTCTCGTTTAGCGACCCGCAAATTTCGTAGGGAAGACGTAGGAGAGGCGTCCAGAGAGACAGAACTCGGAAGTGCTATAGATAAGCGCGAGAGTCAGGGTGGGACCTCCTCTTCTCCTCCTTTTGGTATGAGAGCCAGCATTCGGCGTTGCTGGCTCTCAAGCTTTTCTGGCGCCGGAGCGCTTGATCGAAGTGTGCGAAGCGTGCGCCAACCATCGAACCAAAACAGCCGAGCCAATCCAGGGCCGACCTTCGTCCGATCACTTGACGGTAAATTTGCCGCGCATGAGCGTGGCGTGTCCAGGGAAGCTACACAGGTAGTCGTAAGTTCCGGGCGCCGGGGCATCGAACGTCACCGACACGGTCTCGCCTTCCTTGGCCATCTTGGTATGGGCGATCACCCGGTTGTCGTTCGGCTTCAGATAGTCGTTCGCCTCGCCGGCAGCGATGCCATCGGCCGCCACGGCATCGATCGTGCCAGGCCGAACCAGCACCCAGTTGTGATAAACGCCCGAGCCCGGTGATGCGTTGTTCTTCAGGTTCAAGGTTACCTTGGAGCCGGCAGGCGCTTCCAGTGCAGTTTTGTCGAATTCCAGCGCATCGCCCACGGAGGCGATCTCCAGCGTAACGGGGGCGCCACTGGCCGCCGGTACCGGAGTGGGCGCTGCCTCGCCACCACCACATGCCGCGACGAGCACGCCGCCGGCGAGCAAACCACCCGTCACTACAGCAGTTCGCATGAAACTTCGGCGAGAGATGTTGGATGCCATTTTCGAAAAGACTCCTTATCTTGAGTTATGCTGTAACAGCAGTCAGTATATCATCTGACCGGTCGCGCAATCTGCGCAGTGACAGCTTGCACTAAAATGGCAGGATAAATGGCAGGTACGATCACTGCCCTGAAGGCACAACGTGGGAAGGAGCGCGTAAACGTCTATCTGGACGGTCGGTTTGCGTTTGGGCTGTCGCTGATCCACGCGGTGTGGCTGAAGATCGGCCAGAAGTTAAGCGACGATGATATCGCCGAGCTTCAGGCGGCCGACGCGGTGGAGCGAGCCCGGCTGCGCGCGCTGGACCTTATTTCATACCGTCCACGGAGTGTGCGAGAAGTGCAGCTCCGGCTGAAGAAGGCAGGCGCCAGCGACGAGGCAATCGCGCAGGTCGTTGCGCGCCTGAGCGAGGCGGGGTTACTGGACGACGACGCATTCAGCCGGGCCTGGGTGGACAGCCGGATGCGCGCCAGTCCGCGAAGCAAGCGCATGATTGCGTGGGAACTGCGCCAGAAGGGTGTGAGCGGCCAGGAAATCGAAGCGGCTCTGGAGGAGGTGGATGAAGAAGACGCCGCTTATCGCGCCGCGATGAAGCGCCTGCCGAAGCTCCAGGGCCTGGCGCCCGCGGAGCGGAAACGCAAACTTTACGAGTACCTGGCGCGCAAGGGGTTCGATTACGAGACGATCGAGCGCGCCGTTCAGCAAGTGGAGTCGTCGGTAGAGAGGGATGTTGATCGTTGACACCATTCAAACCAGATTCGTACTGATCGCACCGATTGAGCATGAGATCACACTTTTGACGTACGAACCCTGAATAGATCATCAAACCTTGCCCGACGGCTCGAATCACAGCGAGAGACGACATGGATGCATTGATTCTTGTGATTGAGGCCGTTGTCGGGATCATCATTGCTGCGGTGGTCGGCTGGGTGGGATACCGGGTCGGTCGGCAGCAGGCGAAGGACGAGGGGGCGGTGCTGCGCGCCGAAGCGGAGAAGACGCTGAGCGAAGCACAGGCGAAGGCGCGCCAGATGCTGGTCGAAGCCAAAGATGAGATCCTCAAGATCCGTAACGAGGCGGATCAGGAGATCAAAGAGAAGCGGCTGGAGCTGCAGCGAGAGGACGATCGGCTGAAGAAGCGCCGCGAAGAACTGGAGAGCCAGCGCGAACGCATCGAACAACGCGATAAGAAGCTAAGCCAGCGCCAATCGGCCCTCGACAAGCGCGAATCGGAATTGGAGCGCCTGGAGAAGGAACGCCTGGCCGTGCTGGAGGCCAAGCTTGAAGAGGTCGCTGGCATGACGCGCGAAGACGCGCGCAACGAATTGCTCAACACCGTGCGCGAGACGGCGCGCAACGACATGGCGCGCGTGATCCGCGAGGTCGAAGCGCAAACCCGCGAGGTGGCCGAGCAACGTGCCCGCAAGCTGGTGATCGAGACCATGCAGCGCGTCGCCACCGACGTGGTTGCCGAGCGCGCCGTCGCCACGATCGAGTTGCCCAGCGAGGAAGCTAAGGGCCGCATCATCGGCCGCAACGGGCGCAACGTGCAGGCTTTCGAGCAGGCCGCCGGCGTGGACGTGATCGTGGACGACACGCCGGAGGCAGTGACCATCTCCTGCTTCGATCCGGTGCGGCGCGAGATCGCCCGGCGCGCCCTGGAGGCACTCGTGCGCGATGGGCGCATCCACCCCACGCGCATCGAGAAAGCGCTCGAGGACGCCCGGCGCGACGTCGAGCGCATCATGGCGGAAGAGGGTGAACGCGCCACGGTCGAGGCCGGCGTGCCCGGCCTGCCCACCGAGATCGTCAGGACGCTCGGCCGGCTGAAGTACCGCACCAGCTATGGCCAGAATCAGCTCTACCACTCGGTCGAGACGGCCAAGCTGGCCGGCCTGCTGGCGTCCGAGCTGAAGGCCGATGTGAAGGTCTGCAAGATGGGCGGCCTGCTGCACGACATCGGCAAGGCGCTCGACCGGGAGAACGAAGGCACACACGTGCAACTCGGCGTGGATCTGCTGCGCCGCTTCAACATCAATCCCAGGGTGATCCACTGCGTCGAGTCGCACCATCACGACGTGCCGCAGGAGACCATCGAAGCGGTCATCGTCGAGATCGCCGACGCGATCAGCGGCTCTCGACCCGGCGCGCGCCGCGAGACGCTCGAGACGTATGTCAAGCGCGTGCGCCAGCTCGAGGAAACGGCCAGGTCGTTCAAGGGCGTGAGCGAAGCATACGCCGTGCAGGCCGGCCGTGAGTTGCGCATCATCGTCAACCCGGAGGCACTGGACGATCTGGCGTGCCTGCAACTCAGCCGCGACATCGCCAAGCGCATCGAGGAGACGATGGAGTATCCCGGCCAGATCAAGGTGACCGTGGTGCGCGAGACGCGAGCGATCGAGTATGCGAAGTAGAATTGCATCAGAAGCGACTTCCGATTCCCCGGTTCCGACTCACCTATCGCGGGCACGGGTTGGAAGCAGGCCGATCAGAAGCGAGGTTAAGAGCGATGTCAGGTCATAGCAAATGGGCAACAATCAAGCGCGCCAAGAGCGCAAACGACGCAAAGCGCGGCGCGATGTTCACGCGACTGGGCCGCGAGATCACGATCGCCGCGCGCGAGGGTGGCGGCAATCCCGACGCCAACTTCCGCCTCCGCCTGGCGATCGACAAGGCGCGGGCGGCCAACATGCCGAAGGAGAACATCGAACGCGCCATCGCGCGCGGCACCGGCCAGGGCGGCGAAGCCGAGGCACTCGAGGAGATCATCTACGAGGGTTACCTGCCACACAAGGTGCCCGCCATGATCCAGGTGCTGACAGACAATCGCAACCGCACGGTGGCCGAGCTGCGCAAGACTCTGACGCGCGCCGGCGGTCAGCTCGAAGGCGCATCCGTGGCCTGGCAATTCCAGCGCAAGGGCGTGATCGTGATCGAGCGCAAAGATCACATTGATCCAGATGTGGTGTTCGAGGTGGCCATCGAGGCCGGCGCCGACGACATTGACATCGGCGACGAGGCCATCGAGATCACCACCACGGTGGAGAGCTTCCGAGAGGTGCGCGAAGCACTGGTGAAGAAAGGTTACGAATTGGCCAGCGCCGAGATCGCCCTGGTGCCGAACAGCTACATGGAGCTGGACAAGGACAAGGCGGAACAGGTCCTCCACGTCATCGACACGCTGGAAGAGATGGATGACGTCCAGCAGGTCTACCACAACCTGCAGATTCCTGCCGAAGTCACGGCGTGATCGGTGGTCACGATCGGTATTGACCCTGGCATCGCGACCACCGGTTTCGGCGTGGTGCGCGAAGAGACGGACGGCCGGCTGACCGCGCTGGCGCATGGCGTGATCGAAACGCCGAAGGGCGATCCGCTGCCGCGCCGTCTGCAGACGTTGCAACAGCAGCTCGATGCGTTGATCGCGACCTGGCACCCCCAGGAAGCAGCCGTCGAGGAGCTGTTCTTTGCCACCAACGCCAAGACGGCGATGATCGTCGGACAGGCCCGCGGCGTGGTGTTGCTCACGCTATGCAATGCGCAGATCGCAGTGCACGAGTACACCCCGCTGCAAGTCAAGCAGGCCATCTCCGGCTACGGGCAGGCCGACAAGCGACAGATGCAAGAGATGGTGCGGCTGTTGCTCCACCTGCCCGCCATCCCCAGGCCCGATGACGCCGCGGACGCGCTCGCCATCGCCATCACCCATCTGCAAAGCCGGAAGTGGATCAGTCTGAACACCTGACTGCGAGTCCACTCCGCCCAACTCAGCACCGTGATTTCCAGAATCCGCGGCACCGTCCTCAGCATCAAGCCCCCGATAGCCATCGTTGACGTGCATGGGGTGGGCTTCCGCATATCGTGCTCGCAGGCCGCGCTCGATGCGCTCACCCCCGGCCGCCCCTGCGACCTGCACACGCAACTCATCGTCCGGGAGGATGACCTCGCGCTCTATGGGTTCGCCAGCGAGGAGGAGGTCGAGCTGTTCGGACTGCTGCTGGGCGTGCCGGGCATCGGCGCGCGCACGGCGCTGGCCGTGCTGTCGAAGCTGTCGCCGGAAGCGCTGCGCCAGGCGATCGCCAACCAGCAGGCGGAGACGCTGGCACGCGTGCCCGGCGTGGGCAAGAAGACGGCGGAGAAGATCATCTTTGCGCTCAAAAGCAAGCTGGGGGGACTGGATGCGCTACCGGCCGGCGCTCCGCTCTCAGCGATGGACACGGAAGTCATCGCTGCCCTGACTGCGCTGGGCTACAGCCTCGCCGAGGCCCAAGGCGCACTGGCTTCGCTCCCACGCGACGAGCCGCTCGACCTGGAGGAGAAGATCCGCCGCGCGCTGGCCTATTTCGGCTGACAGGCTCCGCCCGTCAGGGCGTAGAATCCGCACATCATGCGAGCCACCGAGCATGAGTCGCTGCCTGCCTCAGCGCTCGCACCGTTGCCTTCCGATCTGCCCTCCGCGGACAGCACGCCTCCGGCGAACCTCGCCGGCACCCAGCGCCGGATTGCATGGGCAGCAGCCATCACCTCGCTCGGCAACCTGAGCAGCCGGGTGATCGGCCTGGCCCGCGAGATGGTCAAGTCGTTCTACTTCGGCAATGGCCAGGCCGCCAGCGCCTTCGAGCTGGCAGCGAACGTGCCCACGCAGTTTTACGACCTGCTGGTGGGCGGCATGCTCAGCTCCTCGCTAGTGCCGACGTTCAGCGGGCTGGCAGCGCACGAGGACGACGAGGCCAGGCGGCGCGAGTTCGGCGAACTGCTCGGCGCGCTGATCGGCCTGTTCACGCTCGGCCTGTCGGTGCTGATCGCCATGTTGTGGATATGCGCGACGCCGATCGCGCACTTCATTGGCGGCGGCCCCAACCAGGACGCCGAGCTGGTGGCTTCGCTGCTGCGCATCACCATCCCCTCCATCCTGCTCCTGAACGTGAGTGGGATCATCAGTGCAGCGCTGTTCGCCCGCCACAAATTCGGGTTCACGGCGTTCACGGCGACGACCTTCAATCTGGCGCTGATCACGTGCATGGTGCTGTTCGAATCGCGCCTGGGCGTGGCGTCACTGGCGTTCGGGCTGCTGGTCGGGAGCGCGGCGCAGGTGTTGATCCAGTTACCCGGCCTGCGTGGTTTGCCGGTCAGGCTGTCGTTGAACTGGCGCCTGCCGGGCGTGTCGCAGGTGATCCGCCTGTTCCTGCCGGTGGCGGGCGGGCTGGCGCTGGCGCAGATCGCCGTGCAGGCCAGTTTCATCTTCGCCGGCCGCATCAGCGCCGAGGGGCCGTCCACCATGCGTTACGCGGCGCAGGTGATCCAATTCCCGCTCGGTATGATCGTCACGGCCGTTTCGGCAGCGATCCTGCCTTCGCTATCGGCAGCGCACGGTGAGACGTTCAAGGCGACGCTGGCCCAGGGGCTGCGGCTGGTATGGGTGCTGATCGCGCCGGCATCGGTCGGGTTGTACGTGCTGGCGACGCCGGTGATTGCGCTGCTCTTCCAACATGGCGCCTTCACAGCCGAGAGCACGGCCTACACGGCAGCCGCGCTGCGCGCAGCCGTGCCCGGCCTGTTGTTCGCAGCCATTGACACGCCGTTGATCTTCGCGTTCTACGCCCGCCGCGACACGCGCACGCCGACGCTGATCGGGTTGGTCTCGACGGCTTTCTACCTGGTCCTCATCGCCGCGCTAGCCCACCTGTCGCAGACAGGCGTGCGTTCGTTCACCCTGCCCGACCTGATCCTGGCCAACTCGCTCAAGACCGGCCTGGACGCCGCGTTGATGGGCTTCTTCCTGTGGCGCAAGATCGGCGGGCTGAGCGGCTACGGGCTGAGCGGGCTGATCGTCAAGGTGTCCGCAGCCTCATTGGTGATGGGCAGCGTGGTATGGCTGGCCATGACAGCCTTGTTAGATCGCTTTGGCCTGGAGGCGTTCGGGGCGCAGGCGTCGGTCGTCGTCGGCGCGGCGGTGGCCGGCGGCCTGGTCTATGCGCTATGCGCATCGGTGCTGCGCATCCAGGAGTGGGTGACGGTCAGTAGCGCCGTGCGCCGGCGACTCGGTTTTCGATGAACGAGCCGCGCCGCATGCCGACGACGATGGATGGCGTTCAGCGTCGCATCCGCAACGTGGCGATCGTCAAGGCGGTCGTCGCGGTGTGCTTCCTGATCATCGTGCTGTTCACGTTGCGCCATCCGGTCAGCATCGCCGTCAGCCTGGCCGACCTGGTGCTCATCCCGTTCTTCGTGTGGCTGGCCGGGCGCCATCCGCGGGCAGCGGTCTACGGCCTGACCATCCAAACGGCGCTCTTCCTCACGCCGCGCCAGTTCGTGCAGGGCTACGTCAACGGCGTGAACTGGCCGATCTACATCGTGTTGCCGCTGATCGCCGGTTACGTGTTGATGGACGGGCGAGCCGTGCTCATCGGCGGGCTGTTGACCGGCGCGATCGCCGTGCCGATCATGTTGTTCGCTGCGCTCACCCTCCCGCCGGGCGTCACCCGCGCCGACGTGCTGACGCTCGCGGCGTTCGTGATCGGGCTGATGACGGCTGTGACGATCGTCGCGCGCGATCTGGTCTCGGCAAACCGACGCAGCCCCTAGCGCACGCCCGATCGCGCAGGGGCGATCCGGTCCATCGCCCTCAACCACCCTTGTGGCCGGGTTGGTGGCGGCGCCTGCGGAGGTCGGGCATTATCCTCGCCCGGCCGGGCGACGGAGCCGGGGGCGAAGGCGCAACCACATTGCGCCCCAACAGGAAGCGCTCGTACCAACGCCGCTTCCAGGCCAGCAGCAGCGTGACCGCCCAGGCCAGCGTGAAGATAGCGATGGTGACCATTACCATCGGATCGGGGGGGATG
>FWWM01007473.1_pt1 | contig 16381 bp, 15 predicted proteins | sample 2228351 | NCBI WGS metagenome assembly FWWM01 (sample SAMEA103939774, study PRJEB20133) | metagenome | reverse complement strand
TGAAGTTTAGAGGGCCAGTCGCCGCGGCCTGCCCGCAAAGATACGGAGATGTAGGAGAAAACCATGGGAACATTTAAGGTACAGTTGTTCGAGGCTTTCCGGAGAGTCGAAGAGGCAGTCGAAGCAGTTAACTCTTTAACCAACAAAATAAGACAAGAGATAGGTGAAGAGCAGCAGGCTCCGGCGACCACGCTGAAATTAGATCTCTTTTCCGATGGGCTGGCCCTGGAGAAGCTGCGAGATGATCTTCTGAGAAGCAAAGCCAGGTACGAAGAACAAAAAGCGAGTATTCAGACGGCCATCGAGGAGGTTCTGGTCAGGCTCCACCAGCTCGAGAACGAGCATGACAGCATCGAGGAGAAATACAGGCGCGTCCAGGAAATATATCAGGACCTGTTCGAAGACACGAACGTCACAGGGGAAGCGATAGCGGCAGACCGAGCCTATCGAAATTCGGACCGGGCGCTCGGAGGAAACTACAGGTAGGAAGAGAGGGCGCCGTATTAGCGCAGCAGGTCGGCCCCTGTCCTACCGATGCGGCCCGAGATTCGAAGCGGCAGTTATTCGCTGTTTCGCCTATCCGGAATCCGATGGACATTAGACCGTGCAGTTTGCGGAGGTAGACAATCAGATGGTAGCTCTGAGCACAGAATTCGCCGACGCTTTCAGGAGAGTCGAAGAGGCGATGAGGACAATTCACTCTCTAACCGAGAGGATAAGGCGGGAAATAGGCCAGGAGCAATCGGCTCTGCCTTTTAAATCGAGAGAGGACCTGTTTTCGAGGCTGTTTCCCGAGGGACTGCCTCTCGACAGGCTTAAAGATAAGTCCCAAAAAGACGATTCGACTGAAGATAAGCGCAGGCACAGGCGCGTGCCTTTGGTCCAGGAAGTGGAATGCGAGGGAGATTTCGGAACACTCTGCAGGCCGCTGGCCGATATAAGCGCCGGCGGCATGTTCATTCAGGTCTTCAATCCGCTGCCGCTGGGCACGGTCATGAAGGTCAAATTCAGCCTGCCCAATTTCGCCGAGGCTATGGCGGCCACCGCCAAGGTTGTCTATGCCCAAGAAAAGATGGGAATGGGAGTCAGATTCCTGGACTTAAAGCCGGAAGATAAAAGTAAGGTGCAGCAGTTCGTGGATTGGCTTTCCAATAAGAAAAGCTTCGTCGGCGAAGAATTTGTTCGCAGGTCGTCGCGCGTCAACGTGAGCATACCCGTAACGTTGAGGACAGGCGGAAAGAACGGAACAGAGGAGCAGGCTACCATAATCACGTTGAGCAAATATGGCGCGTGTGTTTTGGCCAACGTGAATTCGGAGGTGGGTAACATAGTATTTATACGCACCCAGAAGGGACTGGAATTTAAAGCCAGCGTGGCATGGGTTGGAAACGAGTTGAGCAAGACCAGAGGCCAAATTGGAATCAAATGTCGCGGCCTGGCACAGGCTTTAGGCTTCAATTTCCCGGAGTGAACCAGGAGACAAGCCCGGTAAATCTGGACCCCCTTCATCCTGAGTAAAGCATCTTCCGAGCACCTGCCGCAATTCATCCCATAGCAAGCTATAGAGATTTCGTCCCTATCGGGACCGGGAGGTTCTCCAGACCCGGAGGGGCTGGATGTTTATAGCAAGTGATTCTGCTCGCATCCAAGCTCCGTCAGGAGCGAAATGTCCAGCCGAAGATTGCAAATTCTCCCATACCAGTAAAGCCTGCGTGCTTCCCTCATGGTGATGAATGTGTTAAAAGGTTGGGATAAAGTGTCCTCGGTGATGAATTATGACGACCGTAGACATTATAATTGATCCTTAAAACTGGACCATGAGTTGAGGTCAAATGAGACATGATTGAGCCGATTCCTCGGTGTGCGTTGCCGGTGCAAGCTGATCGGGTTGAACCGCTCGACGCCGGCGACCGAATCGGCGTTGAACCTGTATCCTCGGCGCTTGATTGACGAGCAATACACGAAGGCTCCGTGACCAGATACCAGACGGTTATGTGGAGGGCAAGCCCATGCTTGAGACTGTTGATGTCGGCACCCAGTGTATAGAGTGCTATGAGAAAAACGCCGGGGCTCAGGCTGTGGCTGAGCTTCGAGCCCTGGCTGAGCCATTAAGCGGCGCGCGGGTGCTACACCTGAATGCCACTCCCTATGGCGGAGGCGTCGCAGAGATTCTGCGCTCGGAGGTGCCGCTGCTGCGCGATCTTGGCCTTGAGGCCGACTGGAAGGTTATTTCAGGCGATGAGACGTTCTTCAACGTCACGAAGGCGCTTCACAACGGCCTGCAGGGAGCCGAGCGCCTGCTTACGGCTCAGGAAAAAGAAATATATCTCACCTACTCCACCAGGAACGCAAAGCTCCTCGAAGAAGAATATGATCTGGTCATCATCCACGATCCTCAGCCGCTGGCGCTGCTCAAGCTTCGGGGCAGAGGCAAGGATAAATGGGTCTGGCGCTGCCACATCGACACTTCCGAGCCGAACCCTGAGGTCTGGAGCTTCCTTCGGCCTTATCTTACAGATTATGACGCGGCAGTTTTCACCCTGGGCGGGTTCGTGCCGCCCGATTTGCCGGTAAGTCGCGTCGAGATAATTCCCCCGGCCATTGATCCGGAGAGCCCGAAGAACATAGAGCTTGAACCTGGCACTGCAAGGCGCATTCTCGAGTGGATCGGGGTTGAAGGCAGTCGGCCCCTCGTGACGCAGGTCTCGCGCTTTGACCCCTGGAAAGATCCGCTCGGAGTCATTGCCGCTTACCGGCTCGTAAAGCAACATATCCCTGACCTCCAGCTGGCGCTCGCCGGATCGATGGCGCTTGACGACCCGGAAGGGTGGGAGATGTACCGGCAAATTCGATCAGCCGCAGCCAGCGATTCAAACATTCACGTCTTTACGAATCTGACCGGTGTGGGTAATATCGAGGTCAATGCCTTCCAGCGCTTGTCGAACGTGGTGATCCAGAAGTCGATTCGCGAGGGCTTCGGGCTGGTCGTCTCGGAGACCCTCTGGAAGGGGACGCCGGTTGTGGCCGGGCGGGCCGGCGGAATCCCGCTGCAGATGCCGGAAGGAACCGGAGGATTTCTGGTGGACTCGGTGGAGGAGTGTGCAGAGCGAACCCTCTGGCTGCTCAGACATCCTGAAGAGGGGAAGGCTTTCGGGGCTAAAGGGAAGGAGCTGGTGCGCGAGCGCTTCCTTCTGACCCGGCTGATTGCCGACGAGCTGCGACTCTACGCCTCGCTGCTGGGAAAGAGACCGGCCGAAGAGCCGGTGGCCAAGGTAGGACTGGCGGGAGAAGTGCGCGATCCGGTCTGCGGCATGCAGCTCAGTCGCGCCGGGTCGATCACCGCAGAGCACGAAGGCAAGCCATATTATTTCTGCTCGCCAGCATGCCAGCGGCTTTTCACCGCCGACCCCGAGCGCTTTCTGCGGGCGGCGCAGCGCAATCAATAATCGGGAGCAGATTCTTACTTTTAGTTGGCGCGCCGCGCGCTCGAGCGCGGCTTGACTGGTATTTTTTAATTTGTTAAAAGATTCTTCTTTAAGAGGGAGAAAGGCTTTGATCGAGGCCGAGAACCTCACGAAGATCTTCAACGGCATCAGGGCGATCGACGGCGTGAGCTTTCGCGCCGCCAAGGGGGAGGTGCTCGGGCTGCTCGGCCCCAACGGTGCTGGTAAGACCACTACCATGCGCATCCTGACCGGCTATATGCCGCCGACCGCCGGCACGGCGCGCGTTGCCGGCTATGACGTGCTGGAGCACTCGCTCGAAGCGCGCCGGCGCACCGGTTATCTCCCCGAGAACCCGCCGCTTTACACCGAGATGACGGTCCAGAGCTTTCTGGAGTTCGTGGCCCGCCTCAAAGGGGTGCCGCGGCAGCGGCGGCGCGAGGAGGTCGCTGCGGCGATGCGCCGCTGCAGCATCGAAGACGTCAAAGACCGGATCGTGGGAAGGCTCTCCAAGGGGTACAAGCAGCGGGTCGGCCTGGCGCAGGCGCTGTTGAATTCCCCCGAGGTTCTGGTGCTCGACGAGCCGACCATCGGGCTCGATCCTAAACAGATCATCGAGGTGCGCGAGCTGATCAAAGAATTGGGGGGAGAGCACACTGTCATCCTCTCAACCCACATCCTCCCCGAGGTCAGCATGACCTGCCAGCGCGTGGTCATCATCGACCGGGGGAGGATCGTAGCGGTTGATACCCCCGAGAACCTGACGGCCAAGCTCAAGGGGGCGGAGCGAATTTTCCTCGAAGTCGAGGCTCCCGAGCGGGAGCTGTGCGATAAGCTGAGAGCGATTTCCGGCGTGATCAAGGTCGAGGTCGAGAGGCGTTCCAACGGCAGGCTCAACCTGATGGTCGAGAGCCAGCTCGAGCGCGACGTGCGCCGCGAGCTGGCGGCGGCTGTAGTGCAAAGCGGTTGGGGTCTGCTCGAAATGCGCTCTGTGACCATGAGCCTCGAGGACATCTTCCTCAAGCTGACGACCGAGGAAAATTAAGGACGCTCACGAGACCATGCGCAACATCCTGGCAATCCTTCAGCGCGAGATGAAGGCCTATTTCGTCTCGCCTATCGCCTACGGCGTTCTGACCGTCTTCGCCTTGATATCCGGGCTGCTCTTTTATTCCATTCTGGTGCAGACCATGGACCAGGCCATGAGCGCGCAGGCCTTCGGGCGCACGGCTCAGCCCTTCGATGTTCCCGGCATGACCATGCAGGTCTATCTCGGGACGCTAGCGGTGATTCTGCTCTTCGTCATGCCCTTCACCACGATGGGCCTTTTTGCCGAGGAGAAGAGGCGGGGGACCATAGAGCTGCTGCTCACCGCGCCCCTGCGCGACGTCGAGACGGTCATCGGCAAGTTCCTGGCCGGGCTGCTCTTTCTTGTGATCATGCTAGCGGTCTCTTTTCTGCCGGCGATCAGCCTGTTTCTTTTTTCGGACCCGGCCACGGGCCCGATCATCAGCGGCTATCTCGGGCTGCTCCTTTACGGCGCGGCCCTGCTCGGCATCGGGCTCTTCATTTCGAGCCTGACCGAAAACCAGATCGTGGCCGCGGTCCTGACCTTCGGCAGGATCGAGGGGGGCAGCCGCTTCAATATTCTCGCCGACCGGGTGGAGCTGGAGCTGGCCGACCTGCGGACCGCAGAGCTCGTCGATATCCTCGGGGGCAGAACCTCGCAGTATCGCGAACTTCTGGTCTATCTCTCCGTAATCGAGCACCTGGATGATCTGATCAGGGGAGTCATAGACACCTCTCATATTATTTTTTATCTCAGCCTGCTGAGCCTGGGCCTCTTTCTCACCTACCGCTCGATAGAATCGCTGCGCTGGAGGGGTTAGACTGATGGGTAAGTTCCTCGGCAAGCTGGACCTTTTCGGGATGATTGTCCTGATCGCGGCGCTCGGTCTCTACTCTTATCGCGGCGTCTGGACGGTCTATCAGACTGCTGCCGCCGCAGCGGGCGGCGCGATGATCCTGGCGGCGATTGTCGCCAAGCGGCGCGAGATCGCGGCCGCGCTTAAGCGCCGCTCCACGCTTTTCAGCCTGAATTCCTTCATCTCCGTGCTGATAATCCTGGGCATCCTGTCGCTCATCAATTTCCTTGGCTATCGCCACAATAAGCGCTTCGACATGACGGCTGAAAAGCTGCACAGCTTATCCGACCAGACGCTGAAGGTGCTCGACCAGATCCAGGTACCGGTCAAGGCCTGGGCCTTCTATCCGGGCGGCGAATACAAACCGGCGAAAGACCTGCTAATCGAGTACCGCGCACGCAACAAGAAGTTCGAATTCGAGTTCGTCGATCCGGATAAGCAGCCGCAGGTGGCCAAGAAGTATAACGTTCGCGTATACGGGCGATTCAACAATCCCTTCACGCGCATATCCGTGGTTTACGGGACGGTGGTGCTCGAGAGCGACGGCCGCACCGAGAAGATCGAGAAGCAGGACGAAGAGGTGCGGGAAGAAGATATAACCAACGCGCTTCTCAGGATCATCAAGCCCGAGTCGAAGGTAATTTATTTTCTGACCGGCCACGGCGAGAAGTCGATAGACGAGAGCGAGGCCGAAGGCTACAGCATGGTCAAAGAGGGGCTCGAGCAGGAGCGCTATCAGGTCAAGAGCCTGAGCCTGGTGCGCGAGCAGAAGGTGCCCGACGACTGCGCCGTGCTGGTGGTGGCCGGGCCGGCGACCGAGCCCTTCCCCGAGGAACTCGATAAGATAAACCAGTATCTGGAGCGGGGCGGGAGCCTCTTCGCTCTGCTCGATCCGCCGCCGGCCGCCGGGCTGCGCGACTTTTTACTCAAATGGTCGGTTGAGGTCGGCGACGATTTGATCCTCGACGGGACCGACAACTTCCCGACTCGCTTCCTGGTCAATGACGCCTGCGTGCTCGCCAAAAAAACCCTGGTTCACGGGGCGATTCTGCGATTCGATGGCCAGGTGACGACCATCGCGCCGGGAGATGGGCCGTGTTACAGGTGCGTCTTTCCCGAGCCGCCTCCGCCGGGCGCGGTTCCGAGCTGCTCACAGGCGGGCATACTCGGCGCGGTCGCGGGAATCATCGGCTCGATAATGGCGGCAGAGGCGGTAAAGGCGGTTCTGAACCTGCCGGGGCTTCTCAAGGGGCGAATTCTTTCCATGAACGCCCTGGACATGAGCTTCAGAGAGGTGAACATCCGAAGGGACCCGAACTGCGCGGTTTGCGGGGATAATCCCGCGATAACGCGGCCATTCGATATGGAGTTCTCCTGCGAGATCGGCGACGGCGGATGATCGCGTCGCATCGGTGGGCTCCCTTCCACGGTGGTCGATGAGCGGGCCCACCTGATTGCGGCGCGCGTTTACCGCCCTTCAGACCTCGCTGAATAGGTGGTTGAGGAGATGCTGTACGAAAACTTGCTCGATATGGTCGGCGAGACGCCGCTCGTCGAGATCAACCGAATAAACATTAACCCTAAAGTCAAGCTTTATGCAAAACTCGAGGGACACAATCCCTCGGGGTCGCTGAAAGACCGGATCGTTAAGGCGATGCTTTTGGGTGCAGAAAAGGAGGGAAAGCTGAGGCCCGGGATGCCCCTTATCGAGCCAACGAGCGGAAACACGGGCATTTCCCTGGCGATGATGGCTCGGCTGAAGGGATATCACTTTATAGCGGTTATGCCGGAGAACGTCTCTGCGGAGCGGCGAGAGCTCATCATCGCTTACGGAGCTGAGCTGGTGCTCACGGATGGCGAGAAGGGGACCAACGGCGCGATCGAGGTGGCTCACCGGATGGTCTCCGAAAATCCCCAGTACGTCATGCTCGATCAGTACGGCAACGGGGACAACCCTCGCGCGCATTACGAGACGACGGCTCCGGAAATCCTGCGAGACGCGGGCGAAGTCGACGTTCTGGTCGCCGGCCTGGGAACCGGGGGAACGCTCATGGGGGTCGGCCGCCGCCTTAAGGAAGCCAACCCGGCGACGAAGGTGGTGGCCGTACAGCCTTATCCACACGGAGGGCTTCAGGGTCTAAGAAACGTTACGGAAGGCTATATTCCTCCGATCCTCGATCTAAATGCTCTGGATGAGAGCTCGGTAGTTCGCGATGAGGATGCCTTTCGTGCCACCAGGGATTTGCTGAAGAAAGAGGGCCTTTTCATGGGGATATCTTCCGGGGCGGTCGTTTACGAGGCTCTGAGGCAGGCGGATAAGCTGAAAAAGGGAACGGTCGTGGCGATCCTCGCCGACGGTGGCTGGAAGTACTTGAGCGAGCGCATTTGGACCGAGGAGCCGGAAGAGGTCAGCAAGCGCTATACGGGGCCGCTTTGGTAGCCTTAGGCGCTGATGGGCTTAGCGTCCGGCGTCGGGATTGGCGGGTGCTGGTCGACAGGTCGAGCGATAAGTAAATGCGGCCGAGCGGGCAGCTCAAAGCCGCGAGTTGGGAGCATTAGGAGGTGGCGATGGAGAGAGCGACGATAAAGATAAACGGAGAAAGGCGGAAGATCGCCGAGGGAACGACCGTTCTTGAAGTGCTGACGGGACTCGGGCTGAAGCCCGAAGTCATAGCCGTCGAGCTTAACGGCCGGCTTTTGAGAAGAGAAGAATACGGAGCGACTACGGTGTCCGAGGGCGACGAACTCGAGTATCTCTACTACATGGCCGGCGGGGAAGGCGGCGCCTCTAAGATGGTCACGAAGCGAGTGCGTTTCAACTTTCCGCTGACCAAGGTCAAAGATCCCGTCATTTACTATTTGGTTAAAGACTACGGGCTGATTCCGAACATCAGGCGAGCGAACATCGAGCAGGATAGGGGATGGGTCGTGCTGGAGATCACCGGCACTCCCGAGGACCTTGAAAGGGGTTTCGACTTCGTTCGGAGCTACGGCGTCGACGTCGAGCCGATCGAGGGCGATGTCGTCGAGGGATAGCCCGCCGACGGCCGGAAAACGAGAGCGTCTATCGCTGCCATCTGCTCGCGGCTTGAGCGCCACCTGACCGGCGCCGGCGCTGGCGATGGAGCGATCGCAGGAGGCTTATAAGGGGGCATAATGGCGTTTGAGAAGGCTTTGAGATGCCGCGAATGCGGGCAAGAGTACCCCATCGCGGCGATGCACGTCTGCGAGTACTGCTTTGGTCCGCTGGAAGTGATCTACGATTACGGCGCCATCAAATCGCGGATCTCGCGCGATTCGATAGAGGCCGGTCCGAAGTCTATATGGCGGTACGCCGCGCTGCTTCCGGCCGACGCGGCGCGCGCCGTGGATCTCGCGGCCGGCTTCACGCCTCTCGTGAGGGCGGATAATTTGGCCGCGAGGCTCGGCCTCGGGCGGCTTTACGTAAAGAACGACACCGTCAATCCGACGGGTTCCTTCAAGGATCGCGTGGTCTCCGTGGCCCTGGCGCGAGCGCGAGAGTTCGGCTTCAGCGCGCTTGCCTGCGCTTCGACCGGCAATCTGGCGAACTCCGTGGCGGCCCACGGGGCCAAAGCCGGTTTGCCCAGCTACATCTTCGTTCCCGCCGATCTCGAGGAGGCGAAAATATTGACCACCGCCGTCTACGGAGCGACCCTCGTGGCCGTGGAGGGAAACTACGACGCGGTGAACAGGCTGTGCTCGGAAGTGGCGGCGGAATATCCTTGGGCGTTCGTCAACATAAATATCAGGCCTTTCTACGCCGAAGGCTCAAAGACTTTGGCCTTCGAGACCGCCGAACAGCTCGGATGGAGACTTCCCGATCACGTCGTGGTGCCGGTTGCGTCGGGATCGCTTCTCACCAAGGTCAGGAAGGGTTTCCAGGAGCTCATCGACTTGGGCCTGGTCGAGGAAAAGGAAGTCAAGGTGAGCGGCGCGCAGGCGACGGGTTGTTCTCCCGTGGCGACGGCGGTGAAGGCGGGCTCCGCGGACGTATTTCCGGTCAAGCCCAAGACCATCGCGAAGTCGCTCGCCATAGGAAATCCAGCCGACGGATATTATGCCGCGAGGGCCATAACCGAGAGCGGGGGATGGGCCGAGGACGTATCGGACGAAGAAATCGTCGATGGGATCAAGATGCTGGCCGAAACGGAGGGAATCTTCGCCGAAACCGCAGGAGGGGTGACCGTGGCGGCGCTCAAAAAGTTGGTCGATACGGGAAAGATAAGAGGCGATGAAGAGGTGGTCGTCTACATAACGGGCCACGGTCTGAAAACTACGGATGCGGTCGCCGCCGAGGCTTTAAAGAGATTGATCAAGATACCGGCATCACTCGATGACTTCAGAAAGAGCTTTAAAGGTGCGGAAGGGGTGAATTGATGTGAGCGCGAAGGTTATCGTACCGACTCCCCTGAGGAATTTGACCGGCGGAGTCGGCGAAGTCGAGGCCGATGGCAGCAATTTAAGGGAGGTCCTGGACGACCTGGAAAAGCGCTATCCCGGGATCAAAGCCAGAATCTGCGACGAGAATGGGCAGATCAGAAGGTTTATAAACATTTTCGTGGACAGGGAAGATGTCCGTTTCCTCGATGGACTGGAGACGCGGATCTCCGACGGTGCGGAAGTATCGATCCTACCGGCGATAGCCGGCGGGTGAAATCCGATATCTGTCGCTTCGGGCACGTTCTCGAGAGCTTTAGAAAGCTCGCGCTTTATGATTTCGCACGCCACCACTCCGAACTTCATCGCACGCATCTCCAGCTTCGAGGCGGTTTGAAAAGGGAGCACCGAGGGCGCTATAAGCACCTATAAATATACTTAATCATAGTTATTTGTCTATGATGGCATATGCCCTTTCTTCGGTCAATCGCCAAAATCTACTTGATTTCCGCGCATACCTTGTGGGAATCACCTCTCGAAACGAGGAGGCTGGAGGTAACGTTGCGCGGCCCGAGGCGATTGGTGATTTCAAAGCGGGATCGCGATGCGATCGTCGATCACTGTTTGAGGATCAAGCCGAGAGAGGCTTGCGGCATTTTGGCCGGTCGCGGCGATGTCGTGGAGCGGGTGGTGTTCATGGCGAATGCGGCGGAGAATCCCGAGGAGCGGTCGCGCATCGACGACTTCAGTCAGCAAGTGGTTTGCAGATCTCTGCGGGCTGAAAACCTGGAACTGGTCGCCCTGTTCCATTCTCACCCAAATACTGAAGCCTATCCGTCGGCGGCCGACAGGTTGTACGCACTTTTCCCCAACGTAGCTTACGTGATCGTTTCCGTTTCTAATGACCCGGTCATAAGGGCTTTTCGAATAAAGGACGATGAGGTTTCGGAGATTCCGATCCTCGTCCAATAGGCTCGCTTCTCCTTCCGCAAAACGCCGATTTCCAGCGCTCATACGCCAACGAACCCAGATCGGTTGCGCTGGCGCGCCCGGTTCGCGGCCAATACGGCGTTTAAATGACGCACGAACGAACGGCCCGATCGGGGATCGGGCCCTACACCGGGTTATGGCGTTAGCGACGCATTGATGCGATACGCCCGTTAGCCGAACAACCGCGCGCCGGCAAAAACGCGCGATCGGTAACGGGATGGTATGCGTCCCATCCGCGGCCCAAACGATGTCCGTTGACGCGTGAACGAGCGGCCCGATCGGGGGATCGGGTTCCGCATATGGATATACGTGCGCGAACATTCGTCGATCTGACGAGCTTGACTTATCGGGCGACCGATGGTGTCATATAGAAGTTGCAGCCGGATGAGCGATCGCTCGCAATCGCTCCGTCGCGGATCGAATCGACGACCGCATTTCCGCATGCGGGCGGTGCATGCTCCGCCCACTCCACGATATTTGCGGGACCGCGATATTTCTCGAAAAGGTGGTTAATGGACGGGAGTTCGTTTCGCAAATATGCGGCAGTGGCGCTATCGACCTTGATGCTCGCGATTCAGCCGCAACCGGCGCTGGCCGATAGGGGCGAAGACCTCCAGAACCAGCTCTACTACTCCCAGCGGAAAATTCAGCGCGCGGAAAGCGCCATAGATCGAGCGGACGCGGATAGAGCCGAAGCGGCGAGGGCGATCGGCGAGATCGATCGGCGAACCTTCTCCCTCGTCAACGAGATTCAGGCTCTAAAAGCGGAGTTGATAGGGAAGATCTCGGAAAAGGAGCGAGCGGAGGCCGAATCGATGGCGCTGGGGCGTGAAATCGAAAAAAATGAAAGGGATCTCGGGGAAGCCAAAGCCCGCTTGGCAAAGCGCAAAAGGACTTTAGGTTTGCGGTTTAGATGGATTTATATCAACGGATCGATGCCGTACGTGGCCGCGCTTCTCGGCTCCACGAGCACAGCGGATTTTTTGAACAGGCTTTCTTTCTTGAGGATGATCGCCCATAGGGATTCGGAGCTGGTGCGGTTGGTGCTGGAGGAAAAAGCGGCTATCGAGAAAAAGCGCGCGCGCCTGGAGGAAGGCAAGCGCAGCGCCGAGGCGAAGCGCAGCGCGGCCGCAGCGGCGGCCAGGCGGATCGAAGAGATCAAAGCCGAACAGGAGCATCAGCTGGCGACTTTGCGGGCCGAAAAGGCGGACAAAGAAGCGCTGATAGAGAAGCTTCGGGATGATAAAGCAGCGCTTCAGGCCGTGATGCAGATCGAACGGGCAAACGCCGAGGTGATTCAAGAGCAGCTGCGCCAATGGAACGCTTCGAGAATTCAGCGGTCGCCGGAAACGTCCAGGGGACAAGATCGTCTAACGCCGGGCGGATCGGCGGGCGCCTCTGAACCGGGCTGGGTCTGGGCACCCGGAGCCTTTGATGAATCCGTTTTGGCGGAGGTGCGAAGGGCGATCGAAGCCGAATGCGCTCGCCAGGGCCTAAATCCCGGTCCGGTGTTGGAAATCGTGATGCGGGAGTCAGGTGGTAATCCCTGGGCCGTCAATTTGCAGAGCGGGGCCGCCGGCCTGTTTCAAAGGGTTCCCGGCAGCTTGGTCACGCTGGGCGATATAGCGGGCCAAGTTCGAGACGGCGTTGCTTACATCCGCGAAACTTACGGAACCAGCGAAGCTGCGCTCGCGTTTTGGAATGCGCATGGCTGGTATTGACGGCATCCAAAACCCCGATGCGGTCTGTTAGCGCACACTTTGCGGACGATCAAATATCGTTCCGGCGCGTTTACAAAATGAAGTTCCGCATTTAGGGGGCGATCGCGTGAACGGGCGATCGCGTTCGCGACCACCCGGACGACCCACCGCCGTTTCGGTCCGTTCGGGGAACGGACCATACATGTTCGATGCGCGGCGTTACCGGTCCGTCGGGGTTGACACCGTTTCTATCTCCAGAATCCTGTCGACTCGAAAAATCCGATTCGAACCCCTTGCAAAACAATGGGCTTTCATGCCGATGAACTTCACGCCGTTGTGCTCCATCTCTTCCACTATTTCCGGCTTGACCACGCGCTTTGATTTCGTGTCGTCCGGCTTCAAATAGGTGATCTTAAGGTTTGAACCGTTCTCGATGGCGCTCTTGATCATGGCGATCCTTTGTTCCAGCGGAAAGCGCTCGTTGGCCTGCCGATATTGATATTCCGTTACAAATTTCACCACGCGCGGATCGATCCACGCGTGTGCCCTGCTCACTCTTTTTTCCAGGAAGATGCCCTCAAGCGCGCGGCAGCGCGAAAGCGCGACGTACAGCTGCCCGGGAGCGAACGTTCCTCGCCCGATGTCGATCACCGCGCGGTCGAAGGTTTTCCCCTGACTTTTATGTATGGTTATGGCCCAAGCGAGTCTCACCGGCATCTGCGTGAACGTTCCCGCAACGACCGTTTCGACGGCTTCACTTCGATCATCCCAGAAGAACCGGTAATTTTTCCAGGTGAATGGCTGTACTTCAACTTCTCCGATGCCCGATATCTTTACCGATAAGCAGTCTCTCTTGATGGAGCGCACCGTTCCGATAGTTCCGTTTACCCACCTTCCTGACGGGTCGTTGTTGAGGAGCATTACTTGGGCTCCTTTCTTGATCTTGAGAACCGGATCGGTTGGAAAGCTCTCCCGCGGGAAATCTCCGTCGACCTCGGCCGTAAAGGTATGCATCCTTCCTTTAAGCTTCGAAAGCTCCGCGTCATTTCGGTCTTTCGCCATGGCGTTTGTGGTCGTCAGATAAATGGCGTCTTCCGGAAGAACGCGATCATCCCCTATGCATCGCGCGTTCAAGAGCTCCACTTCTTCGTCCGTAATGGTTTTGTTGCGAATGCCGTTCAAGAGCCCGATGAAGGTTTCGTCCGTCTGTCGATATATCTTTTCCAGCTCGATGTATTCGAAATCCGCGCTTTTAAAAGCCCGGGAGTCGAAGAAATACTCGCTCCCATAGTGCTCCTCGAAGATTCGGCGCTCATCCGCGCCGCGAACCACGGGAGGGAGCTGGTATAAGTCGCCGATGAAGATCATCTGCAACCCGCCAAATGGCTCGCTTGAGGTCCTGCCGTTCAGGCGAAGAAACCGATCGATGCAGTCGAGGAGATCTGCCCTTGCCATCGAAATCTCGTCGATGACGACGGCATCCAGCCTTTTGTACAGCGGATCGTCGACCTTTTCGACTTTATCCGGGGTTACGTCGGGCCGAAAGCGGAAGAAGGAGTGGATCGTCTGCCCCGATACGTTGACCGCCGCCACGCCGGTCGGCGCCAGAACCGCGATTTTCTTGGACGTCACGGTCCGGAAGTAGTCGAGAAGGGTCGATTTGCCCGTTCCGGCGCGCCCGGTGATGAGGACGTTATCGCGCGTTTCGTCCATTAATCGAAGCGCTTTCGCGAAGACGGGATTGAAATCGAGCTCTTTTGCTTCAATCGTTTGCGCTCGCATGTGTACATGCTAGCCGCATCTCGTCGGCTGGGCAACCGCTGAGAGCGCGGTGCGGTTCGCATTTGCCGGGCATTTCCGCCGCAACCGCGCGTTTTGGAAACGGATCGGCTAATTCGCGGATATCGCGCAGCCGTGGACAGACCGGGCGTTTGTGCGCTTTTGTCCGCGGGTGGTTCGAACGAAATCGGTCCGTTCGGGGAACGGACCCTACGGTTAACGCGGGCGTTCGGCGGACGGGTGATCGTTCGGTTTGCCGTAGGGCCCGATCGGAAGATCGGGCCGTTTGTACGCGCGTAAACAAAACGTTATTTGGGCCACAAACGGGCGCGCGTCATCGGATCGCCGATCGCGGCTTTTTGCCTGCGCCGGTGCTTGTGGCCCGTAAAACGTCCGCGCGATCCCTTCGAGAGAGAAGGTCCGTGTTCATTTCACGGTCGCGGCGTTCGGTGTGGCTTCGATCCGGAGCGACCACCGGTTTCGTGCTCGGCATCGAACGCCGTTTGGGTATCCATCTCGCATGGGCATCGGGAGGACGGAATGCGCAAAGATCGCGTTTATCGGCGACGTCATGCTCGGGCGCGGCGTCAACGAGGAAATCGCCGTGCATCCACCCGAATATTTTTGGGGAAACGCGATCGATGTTTTGCGCTCGGCCGATGCCGTTATCGCGAATTTGGAATGCGCTATAACCGTCCGCGGGGAAAGGTGGCGGGAAACGCCCAAGGCATTTTACTTCCGCGCTGACCCGGCGGCGGTAAACGTCCTCAAAGCGGCCAACGTCAAATGCGTTTCCTTGGCGAATAACCACACGCTGGATTACGGGGAAGAGGGCCTGGCGGATACCCTGGGCAACCTCGATGCAGCCGGCATAGCGAGAGCCGGCGCCGGTCGAAACCGGGCGGAAGCGGAGGCACCGGCCCTGATCGAGATCGCGGACTACAAGATGGGCTTTATCGCCATGACGGATAACGAGCCTTCGTTCGCCGCCAGGCCCGATCGACCGGGAACCAACTATCTGGAGATCGGGGTCGATCGGGCGACGCGCTCCCTGATAGCCAGGGAGGTAGCGGAAGCCAAGCGCTTGGGTGCCGATCTGGTGATTCTTTCTCTCCATTGGGGTCCGAACATGGTGATTTCGCCGCCGCCGCATTTTCGCGATTTCGCCCGCATGGCGGTCGACTCGGGCGTAGATGTGGTGTACGGCCATTCGGCCCACATTTTCCAGGCCGTTCAGAGCTATAACCGAAGCCTCATCATGTACGATACCGGAGATTTTCTGGACGACTACGCCGTGGATCCGATCTTGCGAAACGACTGGTCTTTCATATTCGCGGTCGAAGCCGACCGCGAAGGGGTAAAACGCCTAAGGATGATACCCGTGCGACTTTCGTATGCGCGGGTAGATTTGGCGAGCGGTGAGGAGTTCGAAGAGATTCGGCTTCGGATGAAAATGCTTTGCGAGGAATTCAAGACGCCCCTCTCCGATGTTCCGGAGGGGCTCGAATTGAGGATCGGGTGAGGAGGTCCGCCGCGGTCGAGGGACGTCGCCTATGGAAGAACGCGAGATCCACGAATCCGAGCAGTACGTGACCATCCCCGTGGACGGAGTGGAGCTCGAGGGCGATCTCGCCGTTCCAAAGGGAGCCAAGGCGCTCGTTCTTTTCGCGCACGGAAGCGGGAAAAATCTACCAGCGGCCGTTCGGCGGCATGACCACGGAGTTCGGCGAAGGCCCGCCGGCCCAGCGCACCTGCGCGGCGGCTGACCGCACCGGCCACGCCATGCTGCACACGCTCTACGGTCAGGCGCTGCGCTACAACACCGAGTTCTTCATCGAATATTTCGCCATCGACCTGATCATGGACGAGGACGGCGCCTGCCGGGGCGTGATCGCGCTCAAGCTCGACGACGGCACGCTGCACCGCTTCCGCTCCAAGATGGCGATCATGGCGACCGGCGGCTATGGCCGCGCCTATTTCTCGGCGACCTCGGCCCATACCTGCACGGGCGACGGCAACGCCATGGTGCTGCGCGCCGGCCTTCCCCTGCAGGACATGGAGTTCGTGCAGTTCCACCCGACCGGGATCTATGGCGCGGGCTGCCTGATCACCGAGGGCGCGCGCGGCGAGGGCGGCTACCTCACCA
>FWWM01010537.1_pt1 | contig 16389 bp, 15 predicted proteins | sample 2228351 | NCBI WGS metagenome assembly FWWM01 (sample SAMEA103939774, study PRJEB20133) | metagenome | reverse complement strand
GAGGAGGACGCCGGGTCGGCCGTGGCCTCGGCGCCCTCGCCACGTCGTTCCTCGTGGGCGCGTGGCTGGTACTCACGGCCATCCCGGCGTCGGCGGCGAACACGTGCACGGTTACGAACGTGTTCGGCGTCGTGCAGGTCACCTACAACGTCGACGGCGACGACGCGGGTGCTGACAAGGACCCGGCCATCACCCGCACGGCTGCGGGCGCGATCCAGATCGACGGCGCGGCCCTGCCCGGTGACTGCGCAGGGGCCACGGTGAACAACACCGATGTCCTCAGGGTGACCGTCTCTGGGGCCGCTGCGGGCAACGACGTCACCATCGACCTCGGCAACGGCGGGTTCGTGGGGTCCGACGGCAACGAGGTGGATATCGAGCTGAGCCTCGGGGCCGACGCTGGCGACACCCTGACCGTCACCGGCACGACGGGCGCCGATAACGTCGTGTTCGGGGCGGACGGCGTCAACCTGAACGGCGACGACGACGCCGACCTCACGCTCACCGACGTCGACGGCGCCATCACCGTGAACGCCGGGGGCGGCGACGACACCGTGAGCGGTGCCGGCGGGTCCGGCACCGGAGGGGCCTTCGCCGCGGCCCTGACCATCGACGGTGGGGACGGGAACGACACCCTGACCGGCGGATCAGCTGCCGACACGATCGACGGCGGCGACGGCGACGACACGATTGACGGCGGTGCCGGTAACGACGCGGCGCTGAACGGTGACGGGGGCGACGACACCGTGAGCGGCGGCACCGGCGACGAGCTCCTCGAAGGCGGGGAGGGTGCCGACACGCTGGATGGCGGCTCCGGCACCGACGTCATCGACGACGACGGTCTCGGGGCCGACGACGACGACACCATCACCGGGAGCTCCGGCGACGACACCATCACCGCCGGTGAGGGTGACGACGTCATCGACGGTGGTACCGGCACCGACAGCGAGAACGGCGAGGCCGGCGACGACACGTTCAACCAGGGCACGTCCTCCAACGGCAACGACACGCTCACCGGGGGTGCTGACACCGACACCGCCGACTACTCCGGCCGGACCTCGTCGGTGAGCCTCTCCAACGACGGCACGGCCGACGACGGCGAGACCGACGAGGACGACAATGTCGGGGCAGACGTCGAGGTCCTGGTGGGCGGCGCTGCGGCCGACACGATTTCGGCTGCGGCCGGCACGACCGCCGTCGGCGGGCCGGGAGGCGACGAGCTGACGGCGACGGGTGCTGGTGCCACCGTGAGCTACGAGGGCGACACGGCGGGCGTGACGGTCGACCTGACCGACTCCGACGCCGCGACCGCCGGCGACCAGCAGACCGCCTCCGGCGGCGACGCCGAGGGCGACACCCTCACCGACTTCGACAACGCCACCGGCGGTGACGGGAACGACTCCCTCACCGGCAACGACGGCGCCAACACGCTCGACGGCGGGGCCGGGGACGACGTCCTGGCCGGTGGCGACGGTGCCGACACGCTCGTCGGCGGAGACGGTAACGACACCTACGACGAGGGCGACGCCGCGAGCGGCGCCGATGACATCGGAGACGACCCCGCCGCAGCGGGTGACCAGGACGCTGGCTCGGACACGGTCGACTACAGCGGCCGGACCGGCGACCTGACGATCACGCTGGGTGACGACCCCGACAACGACGGGGAGGCGGGCGAGACCGATGACCTCAACGTCGAGAACGTCATGGGTGGCTCGGGCGCCGACACCATCACCGGCGATGCCTCCGCCAACTCCATCTCCGGCGGACCCGGCGCGGACACCCTCGACGGTGCGGGCGGCTCGGACACGGTGGACTACAGCACCGACACCGCCGGGGTCACGGTGAACCTCTCGACCCAGTCCGCCTCGGGCGGGGACGCCGAGGGCGACTCGATCGCGAACTTCGAGAACGCCACCGGCGGCTCCGGCAACGACTCCCTCACCGGGAGCGGGGCCGACAACGCCCTCGCGGGCGGCGGCGGGAACGACACCTTCGTCGGCCGCGGCGGCGACGACACGATCAGCGGCGGCGCGGGCAAGGACCGGGTGAACTACTCGGCCTCCGCCTCCGGCGTGGTCGTGAACCTGAAGAGCGGGGTCGGGGCCGGCATCACCGACGGCACCGACACGATCTCGGGCGTCGAGAACGTCACCGGGACGATCTTCAGGGACCGCATCACCGGCAACGGGAAGGCCAACCGGCTGTCCGGTGGCGACGGGAACGACGACCTGAGGGGCCTCGGCGGCAACGACAAGCTGATCGGCGGCCCGGGTCGCGACTCCGGGAACGGCGGCAAGGGCAGGGACACCTGCAAGGGCATCGAGCAGGAGAAGAACTGCGAGCGGTAGTTCCACCTACCCGCTGAGCCCTGGGAACCGGCCCCCGCGAGGGGGCCGGTTCCTTATTCCCCGGAGCGCGCCGCCGCGAGCCGGGGACCCCGAGCCGGCCCTGGGCTCGGTGATCGTCCGCTTCGGGCGGGGGCAGGTCGCCCGGTGGTCCGTGATGTCACCGGCCGCTGCTACGCTTCGCCCAGACGAGCGGCGATGGGCATCTCACCGGAGGAGTTCGAGGCCTTCCTGCGCTCCCTGAGGGAGGATCCGGAGCGCCTCGGGGCGCTGCGGTCGCTCCTGTTCGGGGAGGTCGGACCGTGGGAACGGCTGGCGCGGGCCCAGGAGGAGACCACCCTCGCCCTCTCCGCTCTGGCCGAGGCCCAGCGGCGGACCGAGGAGCACCTGGCCACCCTGGCCCAGCGGGTCGAGGCCCTGACCCAGCGGGTCGACGCCCTCACCGCGCGGGTGGACGAGCTGGCCCAGGGGCTGGCCGCCCTCACGGCCCGGGTCGACGCCCTCACCGCCCGGGTGGACGAGCTGGCCCAGGGGCTGGCCGCCCTCACGGCCCGGGTCGACGCCCTCACCGCCCGGGTCGATGCCCTCACGGCAAGGGTGGAGGAGCTGGCCGAGGCCCAGCGGCGGACCGAGGAGCACCTCGCTGCCCTCACCCAGCGCGTGGACGGCCTCGCCGTCCGGGTCGGCGCCCTCGACGGCGACGCCGTGGCGCGCCGGTACCGGGAGCGACCCTTCGCCTACCTCTGGAGGATCGCGCGCGGGCTGGCGGTCCTCTCCTCGGGGGAGCTGGACGAGCTGCTCGACGAGGTGGCCGAGGCCGGGGGCCTGACCGAGGGGGAGGAGGAGGACGTCCGGCTCGCCGACGCCATCCTCAAGGGACGTCGCCGGGACGACGCGACCGAGGTACTCGTGGTCCTGGAGGCCGCCGCGACGCTCGACGCCGAGGACGTCGAGCGGGCGCTCCGGCGCTCGGCCGTCCTCGCCCGCGGGCGGCGCCCGGTGGTCCCGGTCGTGGCCGGGAGGAGGGCGGACCCCGCCCTCGCGGAGCGCGCCCGGGCCCGCGGCGTCTGGGTGGCCCTCGACGGCCGGATCCTCGAGCCCACCGGCCCCGCCGGCGGCTGAGGGCTCAGGCTGGTAGGTTCCCCCGGCCGGCCGGGAGCGGGCCACCTGGGAGCGGCGGCGGCGCGAGGACGAGGAGGCGGGCTCGTTCTGCAACACGTTCGGCCCCGGGGAGGATCCCCGGGAACCTCGGGGAGTTCCTCGGCTACTTCATGGTCCGCAAGGTCCTGGCGGGCAAGGGCCTCCTGCGTGCCGCCGGCACGGTGACGAAGAAGCTCGCCTCGTGGCTCGAGGCCCAGGGCTACATCACCCCGGAGCAGGCGGCCGACGCCCGCGGACGCGGCGCGGAGGCGGCGCGCGACCTCCCCCGGGCCGAGGAGCTGTCCGAGGTCCTCTCCCTCGCGAGCGACGAGCCGTCGCCCGGGCCCATCCTCGAGGAGTGGGAGGACGACTACGCCACGATCAGCAGGGTGGAGCCGGGCAGGATCTGGTTCCGGGGGTTCGACGACGAGCGGGAGGTGGGCCCGGTGGCGGTCCCTCCCCGCGCGAGCGAGCTCGCCCGGGTCGGGTGGGCCGTGAGCGCCCTGCTGCTCGGCCGGACCCGTCGCGGCTGGCGGATCCTCGAGTTCGGCAACGTCTACCCGCTGTAGGCGTCGCCCCGGAGGGGGCTCCGGACCGCGCCCCCGGTCGTCCGTGGCGCCCCCCGGCCGAGGGGAGCGCCCGGGCCACGGCGTGGCGCGCCGAGGTGGACGGGCGGGCGCGCCAGGAGACCCGGCCGGCCCCGCGGTCCGGCGCTCAGCGATGCTGTTCGACACCGTGTACCTCCGGGCCGCACGCGGAGGCCGGGTCCTGCTGCCGGAGATCGAGCTCCCGGAGGGCTTCGAGGAGAAGGAGCTCGAGGGGTGGATCGGCCGCATCCCGCGGCGGAGGCTGCGCACCCTGGTGTCGCGGGCCCTGGCGAGGGTCCTGGCCGCAGCGGCGAGGAGTGGTGCGTGACCTTCCTTCGCGCGAAGCGATCGCGGCGGTCCGGCCATCCCCGGTCTCCGGTGTCTCGCGCGTCGTTCGACGCCGAGGAGATCGCTGCCGAGGTGGGGCGGTACATCGAAGCCGTCGCCGAGCTGGTCGGGGAGGGCGAGCCGTGATGACGGCTGCGACCGGCCTCTTGGAGCGCAAGTACCTGTGCGCCACTACGCCGCGAACCGGAACGGGACCTCGATCCGAAGGCCGTACCGCTCCTCGACCGGGCCAAGGTCCACGCCGTGGGTGCGCGGGTAGAGCACCTCCACGCCGACCACCGCACCATGCGCGTCGACGTCGACGTGGAGCCGGGGCCCCAGCTCCACGGTACGTTCGATCGCAGCCTGGGGCTCCTCGACGAGGAGGACGTAGAGGGCGTCGGCCTCTTCGTCGTAGGTGTACACGGCCATGTCGCTCACTCCATCCAGATGGTCACGACGAGCCCCTGCTGCTCATCGATCACGACGATCAGTGGTACCCCACCGACCAAGAGCCGGGCCCTGCTTCCCGCGGTCATCGTACCCCAACGTCTCTGCATCGCGGAGTGCCTCCATCACCCGATCGGGAGTGATCAGTGGGTGTCGTCTGGCGATCAACCTCAGACGGTTCTTGGCGTGTCGGGATAGGCGCACCGCCGCACTTTAGCTTCTAGCCGGGCATCGTCATCGGTGGATACCACAGCTACCGTGTCACCCATCGGTCGTGGCCGTCGCGTGACCCTCGCGGAACGCCATCGTCGTCGATCGTCGGCGCAACCCGCGAAGGCCACGGTCGTTACCCCTGACGGGGCCGCGTGCAGGGGAACGCCCAGGCGCCCGGCGCCGTCTGTCTCGTGGCGGCCGAGGGGAAGGGGGGAGCCATGGTGAGCGAGGGACGCAAGGGTCGCGGGATGCGGATCTGGGTCGTGCCGGCCTCCGTGGTCGCCCTCGTGGCGCTCGTGACGGCGGTCCCGGCGGGCGCCGCCGTGACCTGCACCTACGCCGGGGGCACGAACACGGCGACCGTGACGCTCGACGCGGCCGGGGACTCGGCGACGATCTCGGTGGGTTCCGGGAACGCCATCCAGGTGAACGGCGCGGACTGCGAGGCGGCCACCACGGGGAACACCGACGTGGTCGAGGTGACCGGGGACGACGACGCGAACCAGTCGGTGACGATCAGCCAGGGCGGGTCGGGGGGCGCGTTCCCCGACGCGATCGTGTTCCGCGTGGACCTCGCGGGCGGGAGCGGCGACTCGCTCACGATCGTGGGCTCCGGCGGGAACGACACCATCGCCTTCGGGACCAACGGGGTCACGATCGACGGCGACAACGCGGCCGACGTCATCGACCAGGCCGGCATGGCCGGGGTCCCGGCCGGGGTGGAGAGCTTCGCAGCGAACGGGGGCGCCGGGAACGACACCCTCTCCGGCGACGGCCCCGGCGGGGTGTTCGGGAGCCGGCTCGTGCTCGACGGCGAGGCCGGGAACGACACGGTCGAGGGCGGCAGCGGCGACGACGCGCTGACCGGAGGGGACGGCGACGACACGCTCCGCGGGGGAGGCGGCGGCGACACCCTGAACGGCGGGCCCGGGAACGACGCGCTCGACGGCGAGGCCGGCACGGACACCGTGAGCTACTCGGGGACCACCCCACCCGGGGTGAGCGTCGACCTCTCGGTCACCGCCGCCCAGGACACGGGCGCCGGCTCCGACACGATCTCGAAGGTCGAGAACGTGGTGGGGAGCTCGGGGCACGACACCCTCCGCGGCTCCTCGGGGGCGAACGTGCTCCTCGGCGGCTCGGGGAACGACGTGCTCGAGGGCCGCGAGGGGGACGACCAGGTGATCGGCGAGGAGGGGAACGATGTGCTCGCCGGCGGCGCCGGGGACGACCGGCTCGACGGCGGCGACGGGGTGGACACCGCGAGCTTCGTCTCCTCCGGCTCCGGGGTGAACGTGGACCTCGCCGCGGGGACCGCGAGCGGCGAGGGCTCGGACACCCTCTCCGCGATCGAGAACGCCCGCGGCTCGGACCAGGGCGACACCCTGGTCGGCGACGTGGGCGGGAACGTCCTCACCGGCCGGGGCGGTGACGACGGCGTGACGGGGGGCGGCGGCGAGGACGCCCTCCGGGGAGGGCCCGGCGCGGACCAGGTGCACGGCGGCCCCGGCGACGACGCCCTCCGCGGGGGGACCGGCGACGACGCCCTCCGAGGCGGCGACGGGGACGACTTCCTCGGCGGCGGTGGCGGGGACGACCTCCTGGCCGGAGGGCCGGGCCGCGACACCTGCCGAGGCGGGCCGGGCGCGGACACCGAGCGGAGCTGCGAACGGTAGGGCCCGGGGCTCGCATCGCCCGGGATCGGCGCGGGGCGGTGGCGAGCGCTCGGCCTCGGTGGGTGCCCCACCTGGTTAGGCTGGATCCGTGAAGAAGATCACCGTGTACTTGACCGACGCAGAGGTGGGCCGCCTCCGTTGGCTCGCCGAGCGCGAGGGCACGACCCAGGCCGAAGTGATCCGGCGGGCGATCGCCTCCTACGAGCCGCAGGGGGCGGCCAACCGGGACCTCCTCCTCGCCAGGAGCTTCGACGGGCCCGGCGGGTCGATCGCCGACGTGCCCGAGGAACAGCTGGCTCCCGGGCGGAGCGAAGGTCGGTGGTATGGTCCGGCCGTGGGTGGAGGTGGGCCTTCGCTGAACGGGCCGGCCGTGAGGGAGTGGCTCGCGGGGCAGCGAGCGGCGGGGGAGCGCGTCCGATCCGAGCGGACGCGGTTCCTCGCCTCGCTCACCCCGGAGCGCTCGCTGTCGCTGTACATCTCCCTCCTGGAGGCCGCCGCCCCTCGGTCCGACCCCTCGCCGTCACCCGTGCTGTGGGCGATGCGGCGCGCCCTGGGCCGGCGTCGGAGCCCGCCGACGTAGCGTGGGGATCCCCGAAGCCGCAGCGGAGGTCGCGGGGTTCCTGGAGTCGCGCGGCATCCCCTACGCGATCATCGGCGGACTGGCGCTCCAGCGGTGGGGAGAGTCGCGGCTCACCCGAGACGTGGACGTCGTCGTCCTCGTCGACGCCGAGGCCCTCCACGCGTTCGTCGACGACGCGCTCGAGCGCTTCGCACCCCGCATACCCGATGCCCGCGCCTTCGGGTTGCGGCATCGGGTGCTGTTGGTCCAGACGGCGGAGGGCGTCCCGGTGGACATCTCCCTGGGGATCCCCGGCTACGAGGAGGAGGCGCTGGGTCGGGCACAGCTGCTCGAGCTGCCCTCTGGCGCTCTCGTGCGCGTGCTCGGACCGGAGGACCTCGTCATCCACAAGTGCGTGGCCGGCCGCGCGCGCGATGCCGAGGACGTGGAGGGGATCCTCATCCGGCAGCGCCTGCGGCTGGATCTGGATCTCGTCCGCCGGTGGCTCGAGGCCTTCCGACCGCTGGTGGACACCCACGACCCGGTCGCCCTCTTCGAGGACGCGCTCGATCGGGCTCGCACCGCGCTGGGAGGCTGAGCCGATCCGCCCCTTGGTCAGGCGCTTCAGCCACTGCCGGGCCCGCGTGTGCTTGTCCCGGGCCCCCGGGTCTGCCGCGTAGACCAGGACGTTGGCGTCAACGAAGACCGCCACGGTCGTGCAGCTCCTCCCGGCTCGGGTAGGTGTCGCCCGGCCGTGTGAGCGGCCTGCGGGGACGCGAGAGGAAGTGCCGCATCGCGGCCTCGTACCGCTCCTCGCGGCGCATGCGCTCGCGCAGGATCTCCCCCACGAACCCGGAGAGGCTCGTGTCACGGCGCGCGGCCTCGACCCGGGCCCACATGGCGGTCTCCTCGTCGAGCCTGATCGTCACCCTTTCCACGGGTCCAGTGCCGCACGAGGCCGGCCGCCGGAGGCGCGCGGAAACCCGGCCGTGGGGGACCTCGGTGGGAACCCGATCGGGGCTCGCGAGCGTCTCTACGACGCCGGAGGCTCGTTTGCGCCGGTGCGGTTGCGCCCCATAGTATCCGGGCCAGCGCCGGGGTCGGGGGGGAAGGAGGAACGATGGGCATCTTCCGGTGGCGGAAGGGCAGGAGGCCCGGCGGGAGGCTGCTTGCTGCGGCGAGCGTCGGCTCGCTGCTCGTCTTGTTCACGGCGGTCCCGGCCCGGGCGGCCGTCTCCTGCTCCTCGGCGGGCGGGACCCTCACGATCACGCTCGGGGCCGGAGGGGATACTGCCACGGTTTCGGTGGGCTCCGGGAACCAGATCCTCGTGAACGGGAATCCCACGGACCAGGCGCCGTGCAGCCTGGGCGCGGCCGAGACGACATCCACGATCGGCACGATCGCCTTCGATGCGATGGGCGCGGGTGCGACGAACCAGACGGCCACGATCAGCCAAGCCGGCCCGGGAGGCCCGTTCCCCGCCGCGATGGAGTTCACCGTCACCCTGGGCGATGGCGCCGCCGACGCGCTCGTCCTGGTGGGGTCCGGCGGGGACGACCAGATCGTGATGGGCGCGGGTAGTATCACCCTCGACGGCGGGAACGAGTCGGACATCGACACGCTCACCGGCATCGAGACCTTCACGGTGAACGGCGGAGCCGGGAACGACTCGCTGTCGGCAGCGGGCGCTGGCGGCGAGGTGAGCGGCTCGTTCACCTCTGCGGTCACCCAGAACGGTGAGGCTGGGAACGACACGCTCACCGGTGGCAGCGCCGGCGATACGCTCAACGGCGGCGACGGAGCGGATACGCTCGCCGGCTCCGGCGGGAACGACACCGAGAACGGCGACGCGGGCGACGACACGTTCGACCAGGGCTCCGCGGCGAACGGCGGCGACACGATGAACGGCGGGACCGGCGTCGACTCCGCCGACTACGGCCACCGTTCGGCCGCCCTCACCATCGACATCGATGGGACCGCCGACGACGGCGAGACCGGCGAGAACGACAACGTCAAGACCGACGTCGAGAACGTTTTCGGTGGTTCGGGCGCGGACACCATCACCGGCAGCTCGGGCAACAACACGCTCAGCGGGGGCCCGGGGGACATCAACGACACGCTGGACGGGGGCACCGGGACCGACACCGCGAGCTACTTCGACTGCGACGGGCCCGGGAACACGGGCGTGACGGTGAACCTCCAGTCGCAGCCCTCGTCGCAGGACACCGGCCCCTGCGGGAACGACACGCTCCGCAACTTCGAGAACCTCACGGGTTCCCCGGACAACGACACGCTCACCGGCGATAGCGGGAACAACGTGATCGCCGGGCTCGCGGGGAACGACGCCCTCTCCGGCGGGGTGGGCGGCGGCACCGACACCGCCGACTACTCCGCGGCCACCACGGCCGTCACCGTGAACCTCTCGACGGGGATCGCCTCGGGCGGGGCCGGGAGCGACACGCTCAGCGGGTTCGAGAACGTGACCGGGGGCGCGGGCGGCGACACCCTCACCGGGGACGCCGGGGCCAACGTCCTCGACGGCGGGGCCGGGAACGACACGATCGAGGGCGGGCAGGGGAACGACACCCTCACCTGCGGAGACGGGACCGACACCGCGAGCTACGCGACCTCCACGAGCGGGGTGACGGTGAACCTCTCGACCACCACCGCCCAGAACACGGGGGGCGCGGGGACCGACACCCTCTCGAACTGCGAGCACGCGACGGGCGGCTCGGGGTCCGACCGGCTCACCGGCACCAGCGGCGACAACACGCTCACCGGGAACGCGGGGGACGACACGCTCGCCGGGCTCGCCGGGAACGATGTCCTCTCGGGCGGGGACGGGACCGACACCGCGGACTACTCGGCGGCCACGAGCCCGGTGAGCGTGAGCCTGGCCCTGACCTCCGGCCAGAACACCGGCGGCGCCGGCACCGACACCCTCACCTCGATCGAGAACCTGGTGGGCGGCCTGGCCGGGGACTCCCTCACCGGCTCCTCCGGCCCGAACCGGATCGCCGGCGGCCCGGGGGACGACGCGATCTCGGCGGGCGACGGCGACGACGTGCTCGTGGGCGGGTCCGGGAACGACGCGCTCTCGGGCGGGAACGGGAACGACACCGTGAGCTTCGTCGGCGCGCCGGGCGGTGTGACCGTGAGCCTCGCCTCGGGGACCGCGAACGGCGACGGCGCGGACACCATCTCCGACGTGGAGAACGTGACCGGCTCGGGCGGCGCGGACTCCCTCAGCGGGAACGCCGGGCCCAACGCGCTCCGCGGGGGCGGCGGGAGCGACGCCCTCGGCGGCAGCGACGGGGCCGACGTGCTCCGGGGTGGCACGGGGAACGACTCCGCCTCCGGGGGCGCGGGCGCCGACCTCGTCCGCGGCGGGCCGGGGAACGACGAGCTCCGCGGAGGGAACGGCCCGGACAACCTCCAGGGCGGCGGCGGCGACGACCTGCTCCAGGGCGGCCGGGGCAACGACGTCTGCGCGGGCGGCCCCGGCGACGACATCGAGCGCAGCTGCTGAGTCGCGCACGGCGAGGAGGGCCGGCCTCCGGGACGTCGGGGGCCGGCCCTTCGCTTTCGCGTCGCTCGGTCGTCCCCCCGGAGAGTGCCCGTGGTCCGCGGCCGCACGGGAGGGCGGCCCGAGCCACGGCCACGGAAAAAAGTCGAAAAAGTTCCCCGGATCGTGAGCCCGATCACTGCAGGGGAAACGGATCCCCGGTAGCGTCCGGGGCATGAGCGTTGGTGCCGCCGAGCTCGAGGCCCGGGCCCGGGAGGGGGCGCTCCCCCCGGGCGCGGCGGCCGCCGGGGAGGCCCCCGAAGGCGGGGCATCCCCGGAGTCGCCCCCCGAGGGCGCGGCGACCGCCGGGGAGGCCCCGCCCCCCGAGGACCCAGACCCCTGGGCCGTCCACGAGGAGGCCCTGGCCCGCCTGGATGGGGCGGCGGTGGCCCTCTGCCGGGCGGCCGCGGCGTTCCTCGAGGAGGTGGCGGCGGCGTCGGGGAGGGTCCGCCCCTGGCAGGAGGGCTACCAGGACCTCCCCCACCTCGTGGCCTCCCGCTACGGGTTCGCGGCCTGGAAGGCCCACCGGGCGGTGGAGGCGGCCCGGGCCCTCCGCGGCCTCCCGGGGATCCGGGGGGCGCTCCGCCGGGGCGAGCTCTCCTTCGACAAGGTCCTCGAGCTCTGCCGGTTCGCGAGGCCCGGGGAGGAGGAGCGGCTCCTGGCCTGGGCCCGGGGGGCGTCGGTGGGGGAGGTGCGCTACCGCGCCGACCAGCTGAGGGCGGCGGGGGCCAGGGAGGAGCGGCGGCTCCAGGCCTCGCGCTCCCTGCGGTGGTGGCACGAGGAGCGGGCGTTCCGGCTCTCCGCCGCCCTCCCCCCCGCCGACGGCGCCCTCCTGGTCCGGGCCCTGGAGGAGGCGACCCGGGAGGTGCCCCTCCTCCCGGGGGAGGGATCCCCCTCCCCCCTCGAGGCCCGCCGGGCCGACGCCCTGGTGACCCTCGCCCGTGCCTACCTCGGGGGGCGGGAGCGCCCGGTGCCCGCCACGGTCGTGGTCCACGCCCGCTGGGACGCCCTCACCCGGGGCCGCCGGGGCGCCCACCTGGCCGAGGGGGTGGCCCTCAACCCCGAGGTCGCGAGCCGGCTGGCCTGCACCTCGAAGATCGAGGTCCTGTTCGAGGGGGAGGATGGGCGGGTGCTCGCCCGGTCCGCCCTCCGCCGCCGGCCCCCGGCCTGGATGGTCCGGGAGCTCCTCCGCCGCCGCCCCTGCTGCGCGTTCCCCGGCTGCGGCAGGCGGCGCTACCTCGAGATCCACCACCTCCAGTCCTTCGGGCGCGGGGGGCCCACCACCCTCGAGAACCTCGCCCCGCTCTGCGCCTTCCACCACAAGCTCCCCCACGAGCTGGGCTGGGGGTTCCGCCGGGCGGGGGGACGCGAGGTCTGGACCCGGCCAAACGGCATGCCCTACGGGCCCGGGCCCTCCCCGCCCCCGGAGGTCGTGCCCCGGTGCTGAGCGGGGGCGTCCGCAGCCCCCGGCCCGCCCCTACCCCGCCCGGGCGAGCGAGCGCTCCGCGGCCGGGGTCACCACCGCCCAGTCCTCCCAGACCGGGTCGTAGCCCATCTCGCGCAGCCGCGCCGCCACCTCGGCGGGCGAGCGGGTGTCGGCGATCTCGAACTGCCCGGTGGCCTCGTCGGGGTACTCGTAGCCGCCGGGCTCGGTGTGGGAGCCGGCGCTCATGTGGGTGATCCCGATCCGCACCAGGCCGTCCCGGAGCCCCGGCGCCTCGCGCGTGGAGAGCACGAGTCCGGCGTCGGGGAGGAACAGGCGGAGCGCGCAGACGAGCTGGGCGAGCTCCCGGTCCGAGATCAGCGCGCGCGGCTGGTAGCTCGCGGCGGAGGGCCGCATCCGGGGCAGCGACACGTTCACCTGCGCGCGCCAGTAGCGGCGCTGGAGGAAGCGGGCGTGGGCGGCGACCGCCACCGCCTCGTACCGCCAGTCGTCGTGGAGCCCGAACAGAGCCCCGATCCCCAGGCGCCGGGCCCCGGCCCGGGCCGCGCGCTCCGGCCCCAGGAGCCGCCAGCGGAAGCTCCGCTTCCGCCCGCCGAGGTGCACCCGGGCGTAGGTCTCCGGGTCGTACGTCTCCTGGTACATCACGACGCCCTCGCAGCCCGCGGCCACGAGCCTCCGGTACTCGGCCTCGCTCCACACCTGGACCTCGATCTGGATCTGGGGGACCTCCCGCGCCAGCAGCCGGATCCGCTCCTCGAGGAAGTCGACGCCCGTGAGGCGCTCGTGCTCCCCGGTGAGGAGGAGGATCTGCCGGAACCCCTGGCGGAGCAGGTGGCGGGCCTCGGCGAGGGTCTCCTCGGGCGTGAGGGTCTTCCGCGCGATCGGGAGGTCCTTCGCGAACCCGCAGTAGGCGCAGGACGACAGGCACTCGTTCGAGAGGTAGAGCGGCGCGTACATCCGGATCGTGCGCCCGAACCGGGCCACCGTGAGCCGGTGCGAGGCCCGGGCCAGCTCCTCCAGGCGCTCCCCCGCCGCCGGGGAGAGCAGCGCGGCCAGGTCCTCGAGGGTCCGTTCCAGCGGGCCCGCCGCCAGGGCCCGCTCGACCCGGGCCGGGGGCGCGCCGTGGGCGAGGTCCAGGAGCCGCCCCAGGGGGAGCCGCTCGAGCTCGTCGGCGAAGGTCACCCGGGGGCGCGGCGGGAGGAACCCGTCCTCGTCCTCGAGCGGGGAGCGGGCCCGCCCCAGCCGGACCTCCTCGAGCGGCACGAAGGTCACGGGGCCGTCGCCCCCTCCCGGGGGAGCGGCTCGAGGAACCCGGTGAGCGGGCTCGAGGCCTCGGCGACCTCCCGCTCGGGGGCGCGCCCGGCGAGGAACGCCCGCCGCCCGGCCTCCACGCCGAGGCGGAAGGCCCGGGCCATCCCCACCGGGTCGTCGGCCGCGGCGATCGCGGTGTTCACGAGGACCGCGTCCACCCCCATCTCCATGCACTCCGCGGCGTGCGAGGGGGCCCCGAGCCCGGCGTCCACCACGACCGGCACGGTGGCCTCCTCGACGATGATCCGGACCGCGTCCCGGGTGCGGAGCCCCTTGTTCGAGCCGATCCACGACCCGAGCGGCATCACGGTGGCGCAGCCCACCTCCTCCAGGCGCTTGGCGAGCACGGGGTCGGCGTTGATGTAGGGCAGGACCGTGAACCCCTCGGCCACGAGCCGCTCGGCCGCCCGGAGCGTCTCCACGGGGTCGGGGAGGAGGTAGCGGGGCTCCGGCGTGACCTCGAGCTTGACCCAGTCCGGGAGCCCCGCCGCCCGGGCCAGGCGCGCGATCCGCACCGCCTCGTCGGCGTCCACGGCCCCCGAGGTGTTGGGGAGGATCAGGTACCGCGAGGGGTCGATGAAGTCCAGGATGTCGGGCCCGCCGGTGGCCTCGAGGTCCACCCGCCGGAGGGCGACCGTGACCATCTCGGTCCCCGAGGCCTCGAGCGCCTCGCGCATGACCTCGAACGAGCCGAACTTCCCCGTGCCCACGATCAGGCGCGAGGAGAACGCGCGTCCCGCGATCACCAGGGGGTCGTCCGTGGCGTCCATCGTGCTCCCTTCGCCGGCATTACCCGGATCAGGTCTGCGGGTCGCGGGGGGCCTGCTCCCCGCCTCTCAGCCCGGGCCGCCCCGAGCTCCCCGGAACCTCCCACCCAGTATAGGCGCCCCGCCCCGGCGCTCAGCGGCGGCGGTCGATCTGGGCCCGGGCCAGGCGCCGTTCGCGGCGGACCTTCTTCCAGTCGCTCCGCTTGGTCGAGAACAGCGCGTCGGTGAGGATCTGGCCCACGCCGTAGAGCGTCACCGCCCAGAGCGACCAGCGCGGGAGCGCCCGGTACCCCTCCAAGGGCCCGAGCGCTGCGAGCAGGGCGAACGGCGCGGCCTTGGTGGCGAGCGCGCCCGAGGCGTGCATCAGCGCCCGCCGCCCGGGCGGGGTCCGCAGGTAGCTCGCGTAGTCGATCTTGACCCCGGGGAACGGGGGGAAGCGCCGGGGGTCCCAGAAGTAGTGCGTGAACCGGATCCCGAGGAGCCGGCCGACCACGAGGTGGGCCGGGGGGTGGACCGTGGCCGAGAGCCCGACGGCCGAGGCCAGGAGGGCGAGCCCGGCGAGCGTCCCTCGGCCCGAGACCGCGAGCGAGAGGGCCGCCGGGCCGAGCGCCGCGGAGACGAGGAACCCGGCCCCGAAGGCCAGGTTGCCGGCCCACACCGGGACCCGGAGCCGGACGGCCCGCTCGAACGCCTTCCGGTCGATCCGGCCGACCTGCTCCGCCCAGTGGTGCGAGAGGGCCGGCTCCACCTTCACCTCCCGGACCAGCCGCCAGAACCCCAGGCGGCCGAGGTCGGTCCGGCCGGCGTCCACCGCGGCCTCGATCCGCGCGAACTCGTCCTGGAACTCGACGATCCCCCCGCCCTCCGCCTCACCCATCCCGGCCTCCGCGCACGCTAGGATGATGCCCGACGCGCCCGCGGCCCCCACATCGTCCCCGGGAGGTTCCCTCACGGCCAGGTCCACCGAGACGATGCCGTTCGCCGAGCGGCCCCAGGCGGGGCGGGACCTCGTCACGCTGGACGGGCGCTACCACGTGCTAGAGCGTATCGCGACCGGCGGGATGGGCGAGGTGTACCGGGCCCGCGATCTCGTGCTCGACCGCGAGGTCGCGATCAAGGTGCTCCACCGGAACCTGGCGGCGGACCCGGGGTTCGTCGAGCGGTTCCGCCGCGAGGCCCGGGCCGCCGCGTCCCTCAACCACCCCAACATCGTCGCGGTCTACGACTGGGGCGCGGTGGACGGGGTCTACTTCATGGTGATGGAGCACGTCCGGGGCCGGAGCCTCCGGGAGGTCCTCGACGCCGCCGGGCGGCTCGAGCCCCGGCAGGTCGCCGACCTCCTCCTCCAGGTCCTCGCGGCCCTGGACCACGCCCACCGGATGGGGATCGTCCACCGGGACGTGAAGCCCGAGAACATCCTGGTCACCCCGGAGGGCACGGCGAAGGTCGCGGACTTCGGCCTGGCCCGGGCCTACGCCGACGCCCGCTCCACCCAGACCGGCTCGGTGGCCGGGACCGTGCAGTACCTCGCGCCCGAGCAGCTCCGGGGGGAGCCCGCCGACCCCCGCACCGACCTCTACTCGGTGGGGATCGTGGGGTTCGAGCTCCTCACGGGGCGGACCCCGTTCGCCGGCGAGACGCCGATGGCGGTGGCCCAGCAGCACCTCACCCGCCGCGTCCCCCGCCCGTCCTCGGTGGTTCCCGGGATCCCGCGGGAGCTGGACGGGTTCATCCTCTCCGCCACCGAGCGCGACCGGGAGCTCCGCCCCGCATCCGCCGCCGAGATGCGCCGCGACCTCGAGCGGGAGGCGGCGCGGCTCCCCGACGCCCCGCCCCTCGGCGAGCTCGTGGGGGCGGTCCCCGAGGGGGCGCCCCCGCCCGCCCCCCGCGCCCCGTGCGAGGAGGAACGCCATGTCCCGCATCCTCCTGGTCGACGACGAAGCCGATCTGTTGCACAACCTGCGACGGCTGCTCGCGGCGGAAGGCTACCGCGTGGAGACCGCCG
>FWWM01007814.1_pt1 | contig 16404 bp, 11 predicted proteins | sample 2228351 | NCBI WGS metagenome assembly FWWM01 (sample SAMEA103939774, study PRJEB20133) | metagenome | reverse complement strand
CCATCGTGTGGAGCGCGTCTACGGCTCCTTCTCTCGCAGCCTGACCATCCCCAGCGGGGTGAAGGTGGACGACATCAGCGCGACCTACAAGGACGGCATCCTCGAAATTCGCCTGCCCAAGAGCGAGGAGAGCAAGCCTAAAAAGATTGAACTGAAGTCGGCGTAGTCGTTGCGCTGCCGCAGGGCGGAGGCGTTCTCCCGCCCTGCGGCGATTCTGTCGGGGGGGATGGAGGTGAATGGGACATGAAGCGGTCTCTCATCACTTGTGCGCAGTGTGGTCGAGCGATTGACACCATCAAACCGTGGATGAAGATACAGCGGAACCTCCTGCTGTGCCGTCGGTGCTTCGGGGAGTCCTCTTACGAGGGGCGCAGCGGGCGGTGGAACGAGGTGTCCCTTTTGGGGTTGACCGTGCCGACTTTAATTGCTTAATCCTACTTTGCCACTTCCTCTTGACCAGCAGACGGGAAGTAACAAAGTGAGGATTAAAGGGGAGGTGACTTTCCATGCGTCAACATTGGGATCCGTTCGCGGACTTGGGACGATTGCGGGAGGAAATGACCCGCGCCTTTAGTGATGTGTTTGGACACAGCGGTGTGGAACCCGCCCAGCGAGCGTGGACGCCGCCGGTGGATGTGTGGGAGACGCCGGGCGAGTTCTATTTTGCCGTCGCCCTGCCGGGCGCGAACCCAGAGAGCATTGACGTCCACGTGGAGGGCGAGACGCTGACCATTCGGGGCGAGCGCAAAGCCGAAGAGCGCCACTATCATCGGCAGGAGATTCCCACCGGACCGTTCTACCGCTCCTTCACCTTGGGCGTGCCGGTGGACAACGCGAAAGTGGAAGCCACCTATCGCAACGGCATTTTGGAAGTCAAAGTGCCCAAAGCCGAAGCCGCCAAGCCGCGCAAGGTGCAGGTGCAGGTGGCGTGAGAGCGGGCAAGGAGACAAGGAGGCAGGCCGCCCCCCGAATTCTGTCGCAGCGCGAGGGGTTCCAGAGTGCCCCTGCCTCCTTGCCTCCTCCTCTATCTAATGAGGAGTTATTCATGCCGATCCCTCGGCACCACGTCGCATGAAAATCGCGGGCGTGGGAGGGGGAGGCTCCTGCCGAACCGTTTAGGGCGCGGCAGGAGCCTTCCCTCCCCGCTCGAAACGCTATTTTCGAGGGAATCCTCCATGCGTCGTTGACGCCTCACGCCACAGAGAAGTCGTCCTCGTCCTCATCGTCGGTCGTTTTGGGAGTTCGAGAACGAGGACGACGAGGACGACGACGATTTTCGGAGGAGGAGATGCGATGAGACATGATGACCAAGAACCATTGTATCCCATCAGCGTCGCCTGTCGGCTGCTGGGCTGTCATCCGCAGACCCTACGGCTGTATGAACGTCTGGAACTGATTAAGCCGCAGCGCCAGCGCAATCGGCGATTGTATTCCGAGGCGGACTTAGCGCGCGCGCGTCGCATCCAGCATCTCACGCAGGACATGGGTGTGAACCTCGCAGGCGTGGACGTCATTCTGCGCCTGTTGGAAGAGATAGACGAAATCAACGCGAAATTTGATGTTGAACGCAAGCGACTGCTGAAGGCTTATGAGTTCATAAGTTCAAGAAGTTCATGAACTCATAAGCCCTATGAACTTCGGACAAGAAGGAGGTGACCGCGTATGGCTGCCAAATTTAAGGACTACTACGAAGTTCTGGGGGTGTCGCGTAACGCCAGCGACAAGGAAATCAAGCAGGCGTATCGCAAACTGGCGCGCCAGTATCATCCCGACGTTAATCCGAATAACAAAGCAGCGGAAGAGAAGTTTAAGGAGATCAGCGAAGCCTACGCCGTGTTGAGCGACCCGCAGAAGCGCAAGAAATATGACCAGTTCGGCGCGAACTGGGAGCAGTATGAGCGGGCAGGCGTGAACCCAGAGGACTTCAGTTGGGCTCCGGGCAACGTGCGGGTGGAGTATCGCACCAGCGGCGACTTCGGCGATTTGCGCGACCTGTTCGGGGAGATGGGCGGCTTGGGCGACGACCTGTTCGAGACGCTGCTGGGCGGGCGCGGCGCGCGGCGCGGCGGACGCCCCAGCGGGTTCGCCTCACGCGGCAGCGACGTGGAAGCCGAACTGCCGCTCACGTTGGAGGAGGCGCATCGTGGCGTCACGCGGTCGCTCTCCATCGGCGGCAAAACCTTAGAAGTCACCGTGCCAGCGGGCGTGCGCGACGGTTCTGTGATTCGTCTGGCGAAACAAGGGCAGCCTGGCCTCGGCGGCGGACAGGCGGGCGACTTGCTGCTGCGCGTAAAGTTGCAACCGCATCCGCGTTTCAGTGTCGTTGGAGATAACTTGGAGATGGAGTTGCCCATCGCGCCCTGGGAAGCGGTGCTGGGCGCGAAAGTGACTGTGCCAACCCTGGACGGCAACGTGGAAATGACCATCCCCGCTGGCGCGCAAGGCGGTCAAAAGATGCGCCTGCGCGAGAAGGGACTGAACAAACGCGGCGGCGGGCGCGGCGACCTTTACATCAAACTCAAAATCGTCGTGCCCAGAAATCCCACCGCGGAAGAGCAGCGGTTGTTCGGGGAGTTGAAACGAGTGTCGCAATTCAAACTAAGAGGATAAATCCATGAAGATCACGAAGGGATACTAAGAGTGCCTCACAAAACCTGTTTCGCTCCCTTTTGTCCCACGATTGAAATCGTGGGCTACTTTCACAAAGCCCCGATAAATCGGGACTTCGTAAGAGTAGCCCAGAGTTTCAACTCTGGGTTTTGTTAGGTGCTCTAAGGTTTTTCTTCGAGTCGCTTCGTGACCTTCGTGGATGAAAAGAGAATTATGCGTTTTGACAAATTCACAGAGAAAACTCAGCAAGCCGTGCTGGAGGCGCAGAGCATCGCCACGCGCCTCAACCATCAGCAGATAGATGTCGAACATCTTCTGCTCGCGCTGCTGGAGCAGGAACGGGGCATCGCGCCCGCGATTTTGCAGAAGGCGGGCGTCAACCCCGACACCGTGCGCGAGCAAGTCGAGCGTGAGTTGCAGAAAATGCCCAAGGTCATGGGACCGTCCGGCGCGCCCGATCAGGTTTACTTGACGGGGCGGATGAATCAGGTCATGGTGCGCGCCGAGGATGAGGCAAAGCAACTCAAAGATGAATACGTCTCCGTTGAGCATATCCTGCTTGCCATGACGCAGGACGGCGGCGCGGTCGGGCGCCTCTTCCGCGATTTGGGTCTGAACAAAACGCGGTTGCTCGCTGCGCTCAAAGAGGTGCGCGGCAGCCAGCGCGTCACGAGCCAGAACCCCGAAGACACCTATCAGGCGTTGGAACGCTACGGACGCGACCTGACGCAACTGGCGGCGCAGGGCAAACTCGACCCCGTCATCGGACGCGATGAGGAGATTCGGCGCGTTATTCAGATTCTCGCCCGGCGCACGAAGAACAACCCCGTGCTCATCGGCGAACCGGGCGTCGGCAAGACCGCCATCGTCGAAGGGCTGGCGCAGCGCATCGTGCGCGGCGACGTGCCCGAAGGTTTGAAGGACAAGCGCATTGTCGCATTAGACATGGGTTCGCTGGTCGCAGGAGCCAAATATCGCGGCGAGTTTGAGGAGCGGCTGAAAGCCGTGCTCAAAGAGGTGCAAGCGTCCGAAGGTCAGATCATCATGTTCATTGACGAGATTCACACCGTCGTCGGCGCAGGACGGGCCGAGGGCGCGCCGATGGACGCAGCGAACCTGCTCAAGCCCATGCTGGCGCGCGGCGAACTGCACTGCATCGGCGCGACGACGTTAGACGAGTATCGCAAGAACATCGAAAAGGACGCCGCGTTGGAGCGCCGCTTCCAGCCCGTCCTCGTGGACCAGCCGACGGTGGAGGACACCATTTCCATCCTGCGCGGTCTGCGCGAACGCTACGAAGTCCATCACGGCGTGCGCATCAAAGACAGCGCATTAGTGTCAGCGGCGGTGTTGAGTCATCGCTACATCTCCGACCGATTCCTGCCTGACAAGGCGATTGACCTCGTGGATGAATCAGCGGCGCGACTGCGCACGGAGATTGATTCCCTGCCCGCCGAACTCGACGAAGTGCAGCGGCGCGTCATGCAACTGGAAATCGAGCGCGAGGCATTGAAGAAAGAAACCGACCAGGCATCGCAGGAACGACTGGTCAAACTTGAGAGGGAACTCGCCGAGTTGCGCTCCGAAGCCGACGCGCTGCGGGCGCAGTGGCAGGTCGAAAAAGAAGCCGTGCAGCGCATCCGTAAAATCAAAGAGGAAATTGAGCAGACGCGCCTCGCCATCGAGCAAGCCGAGCGCAACTACGAGCTCAACAAAGCCGCCGAGTTGAAGTATGGCAAACTGATTCAGTTACAGAAGCAGTTAGCCGAAACCGAGCCGCAAGCGTCAGCGAGCGTCAACCGTCCGCGCCTGCTGAAAGAGGAAGTGGACGAGGAGGACATCGCCGAAGTCGTGAGCCGCTGGACGGGCATCCCCGTCAGCAAACTGCTCGAAGGCGAGAAGGAGAAACTGCTGCGGTTGGGTGAGCACCTGCACCAGCGCGTGGTCGGCCAAGACGAAGCGGTGGACGCCGTCGCCGACGCGGTGCTGCGCGCCCGCAGCGGCATCAAAGACCCGCGCCGTCCGATTGGTTCGTTCCTGTTCCTCGGTCCAACGGGCGTGGGGAAGACGGAGTTGGCGCGCGCCCTGGCGGAATTCCTGTTCGACGACGAAAATGCGATGGTGCGACTCGACATGAGCGAATACATGGAAAAGCACACCGTCGCCCGACTCATCGGCGCGCCGCCGGGCTACGTCGGTTACGAGGAAGGCGGGCAACTGACCGAAGCCGTTCGTCGGCGCCCTTACACCGTCGTTCTCTTTGATGAGGTGGAGAAAGCGCACAGCGATGTGTTCAACGTCCTGCTGCAAATTCTCGACGATGGACGGCTGACCGACGGACAGGGGCGCACGGTGGACTTCAAAAACACCGTCGTCATCATGACCAGCAACATCGGCAGCCACCTGATTTTGGGGCGCCACGCCGAACCCGGTTCGGTGGACTACGAGTTGATGAAGAACGAGGTGCTGGGGTTGCTGCGGCAGACGCTCAAGCCCGAATTCCTCAACCGCATTGACGACATCGTAGTGTTCCACGCGCTGACCGAAGAACACCTGCAAAAAATTACCGACATCCAACTGGCGATATTGAACGAACGTCTTGCCGAGCAGCACATCACTCTCGAAGTCACCAACGCCGCGAAGCGCCTCATCGCTGACGCGGGCTACGACCCCAACTACGGCGCGCGCCCGCTCAAGCGCACCATTCAGCGGCTCATCGAAACCCCGCTCGCTCGCCGAATTCTGTCGGGCGACGTGCGCGAAGGTCAGCGCGTCCTCGTGGACGTGCGCGGCGAGGAGTTGGTGTTCACGCCGCAGGAGCAGAGGGCGGCAGCGATGGGGGCATAGGGATTGGGATGCTGAGGGATTTACCCATTCAAAACACTCCGCCCTGACGCCGATAAACTATGCAGCACCAATTCGCGCAGTGGAGTGAGACGGATGTTTTCACCTCAGCCGCGCCCGCGCCGCGCCGCGATGTTCAGCACGTTCGGTATGTTATGTGGCGCGCTTGTCGTCGGGTTTTTCACGGGATTGATGATGCATCGGCAGGACGAGACGCCGGTGGAAGTGACGGTTTCGACTTCGCGGTCTGGTATCTCTGCGACCCAGAAAGACATTCCCCAACGACTCGACGCCCCCAGCGCGGAGCGCATCCGCGAGCACGTCAGAGTTCTCGCGCACGGCATCGGTCCACGCCCCGCTGGTTCGCACGCGGAGGCAGCGGCGGCGCGCTATGTTGAAAAGCAGTTCCAATCTTACGGCTATCAGGTGAAGACGCAGTTCGTCCCCCTGCCGGATGGGGCGGTGTCGCAAAACGTCGTCGCGTGGTGGGACACGCCGCAAAAGAAAAATCGCCCGCAGCCGGTCCTCATTTTGGGCGCGCACCTTGACACTAAACCGGCGACGCCCGGCGCGAGCGATAACGCTTCTGGGGTCGCGCTGTTGTTAGAACTGGCGCGGACTCTGGCGAAAACCCCCACGCCTTATCAGATCGTCTTCATCGCCTTCGGCGCGGAGGAAATCATTGACGGCAACCCCGACCACCATCATTACGGCTCGCGGCGGTTTGTTCGACACCTGCGCGAAAGCCTTTATCCCACCTCCGCTCTGAGCCAGTTGACGATGATTTCGCTGGACATGATCGGCGTCGGAACGCGGCTGCACGTCAGCCGCGTCGGACGCCCATGCAGCGTGCGGCTGGTGCGCGCTCTGCATCGTCTGGCGCAGCGACAGGGGATGCCGGTGACGGCGGAACGCGGCGTCAAGTGGTCGGACCATGAGCCCTTTGAAAACGTGAACGTTCCCGCCGCCTGGCTGCATTGGGAGAAGAACCCGAACTATCACGCGCCCGGTGACACGCACGACAAAATCGTCGTCGGCAGAATCGTCAGCGTCGGGAATCTGGTGCTGAGTTACCTGCGCGAACAGATAGGGAGGAAAGTCACATTGGCTGCCGTCGGCGACATTTTGCCGGAGCCATCGTGGATTGCGAGTCCGCCATCGCTGGCGAATCTTCTCTCCGGCGTGCGCGACCCGTTGTTCGCCGCCGACCTCGCGTTTGCGAACCTGGAAACGCCGCTGACGAACTCCCCGTATCCAACGCCTCACAAATCCGAAACCTCCATCGCGCTCAAACGGGACTGGATTTTCAAGGCGCAGCGCTCCGACGCGGCGATGGGGTTGGCGGGGGGCGGCATCAACATCGTCAGCCTCGCCAACAATCACACGCTTGACTACCAAGCCGACGGACTGCGCGACACGATACGCAAATTAGAATCGGCGGGCGTGATGTGGTGTGGGGTAGGGGAGACCGCCCGCGCCGCGCTCGCGCCGCGCTATGTGACCGTCGGTGAGGTGACCTTCGCCTTCATCGCCGGGGCTCATTCCTCATCAACGCCACCGGGATTCTTTGCTGCCCCGGGCAAGTTCGGCGTTGCCAGCGCGAATAATTTGCCGCTGCTTCTGTCCGCGGTGCGACAGGCGCGGGCCAAAGCCGACGTCGTCGCCGTCTCCCTTCACTGGGGCGTCGAGATGAAGCCGTTTCCCGAAAAATGGCAGCGCGCGATGGCGCACCGCATCATTGACGCTGGCGCGGACGTCATCATCGGTCATCACCCGCACGTCCTGCAAGGCGTGGAACGCTACAAAGGCAAAATCATCCTTTACAGCCTCGGAAACTTCGTCTTCGATTCCTCTCCGACCTCCTGGCAGAGCGCGATAGCGTTCATCGCCTTCGACCCCCTCAGCAGAAACCTCAGCCTCAAAATGCTCCCCGTGCGCCTTTACGACTACGGGCGCGTCGCCCTCGCCACAGACAATGAGGCTGAAGAAGTTCGACGGCAAATTTATGCGCGGAGTCTCCCGCTCAATGGCGGGCGGTTGGTGGTCAGCCGCTAACGCCTCCTTCGGGAATCCCCCCTCCCCCCATTCCTCCCCTTGTGGGAGGGGCTGGGAAAGGAGACCGGTCATAACAACAACCGCGTCACTGCTAGCGTCGTCTTTTTCACTTCTTCCCCTCCGGCAAAAACTTCTCTCGCATTTGCTTCTCCTTTTCGGCATCAGGCAATCGTCCTTCGGAAGTGAGAATGCGGGGGGTGATGAAGAGGACCAGTTCGGTGTCAACGGCGTGGCGTTCTTTGCTCTGGAACAAAGTGCCGATGATGGGAATGTCGCCCAGAATCGGCACGCGGCGGCGCAGGCGTTGGTCTTGCTTCTGAATCAATCCGCCGATGATGATGGTTTCGCCGTCTTTGACGCGGATGCTGGTGCCGGCGCGGCGGGTGCTGAGGAGCGGCAAGCCGGTTTCGGGGTCGAGTTCGCTGATGTTGGACACTTCGGGTTCGATGCGGGTGGTGATTTCGCCGTTGCCGCCCGTCCATGGCGTGACTTCCAACTTGACGCCGACGTCCACGCCTTGAATTCTTTCACTCAAGGAGCCGAACTGGAGGAATCGCACCTTGATGAACTTCTGCGTGCCGATGAACAGTTCCGCCCGCTGCCCATTGACCGCCGCCATGCGCGGGTTCGCCCAGACCTTCGCCTTGCCCTGACTGACCAGCGCGTTGAGGCGTGCCTGAAAATCGTGGGGCAAACTGGCGAGATGGCGAAAACTGATTTCGCCCGTCGCCGAATCGCTGCGCCAGCCCGTTGGCGACAAAGTGGAATCGGACAACTGCAAGTCACGCCAGCGCACGTTCAGCGCGGCTTCCACGTCGTCGGTTGTGGTGAACTCCACCGCCAACGCTTCGACCATAATCTGCGGTGCGGGCAGGTCGACGTTTTTCAGGTCGCTCTCAATTTTGGTGAGCATCTGCGAGGGGGCTTGCACGACGACGGCGTTCTGTTCGTGGTTGACGTGCAGGTAACTGAACAGGAACGTCGGCAGCAACCCCGAAGCCGTCTGCGCCTGAATGTTCTTCATGCGGAACGAGGCGGTGCTGCTGCGGTTGTAAGTGGCGAGGTCGGTGGGCACGCCTTCGCTCAGCATGAAAACGTCACCTTGTTTGTTCAACGCCAGCCCGTAGCCGCTGGCGATGCCGCGCAGCACGACCTCAACCGGCATGTTCGCCAGCGTCAGGCTGACCTTATGACTCACGCCGCTGTCGACGGCGACGTTCACGCCCGTCTGCCGCGCAATTTCGCCGATGAGTTCGTGGATGTCGGCGCGAAGCGCGTTGACCGTCAGGAGATTGTCCTCGTATTCAACCGACAGTTCTGCCTTCTTCGCGCCCGCCGCCGCGCCGCCGTTGCGTTGCACGGTTTCCAGCGTGCGCTCGCTGTTGACGGTGATGATGACGCTCTGGCGGTCGGGGCTGGTGGAGACGTCCCACGGCGCTGGCTCAAACAGCGCGATGGTCATGCGGATGCCGACGCCCTCGCGCTGCGCCGCCTCCTGCGGCACTTCGATTTGCACGAAACTGACGGGGTAGAGGCTGACGTCAATGAACGCCTTGTTGACTTTGGAGCGCGCGTTGGGAAAGGCGATGACGACGCGGTCGCGCCGACCATCCCCTCGGCTTCCTCCGCCCCCCATGCTGGAACGCCAGCCATATTCCCAGTCCAATATCCCGTCCGCCTTGACGATGATCTGCACGCCGTTGCTCAGTTGCGTCGCCGTTACGTCGGTGATGTTGGCGTAGGCGACCTGAGCGTGGGCTGGGGCGGAGGCGCACAGCGCGAGGAACACCACCAGTAGAATGTATGATAAGCGATTGAACATGTCTCTCTGTCTCGCCTTTGGAAGAGGGCGACAGCCCCGCTATGTGTAGGGCAGAGTCTCCGTCCCTGCTCCTTTGAATTTGGAGCGACATAAGGCGGGGACGGAGACACCGCCCTACTTTGCGGGGCTTGCACCCTCTTCCAAACTGGATTCTGACGGTGCTTTAGTTTTCGTGCTTCGGCTTTCGGATTTGCCTTCCGTTACTTTCTTCCGCAACTTCTCTAACTCCGCTGGCGACACGCGCTCCTTCTCCGACGCCGTGCGCGCCGTGAGGAAGATGCCGAGGCGGGTGTCGGCTTTGCCCTTGCGAACGAAGCGGAACAGGTTGCCAATCAGCGGCAGGTTGCCGAGAATCGGAATCTTCTGGTGGAAGCGCGACTGCTGGCTCTGCTCCAAGCCGCCGATGAAAATGGTCTCGTTCTCGTGCAGGCGCAGGTTCACCTCGGTGCGACGGGTGGCGATGTCGGGCAGGCGCGTCTCCGGGTCGCGGGTGAGGATGTTGGACACCTCCAGCATCCCCTTCAGGTGAATCGCGCCCTGCCCGCCCGTCCAGGGCGTGACCTCAAATTTCACGCCCAAGTCCACCCCTAACAGGTCTGCTTCCACCCCGCCCGGTCCAAAACGGGATGGCACCCGAATCTGAATGTATTGCGTCTGCCCCACGAACAGCCGCGCCGTTTGACCGTTGAGCGCGACGGCTTTGGGCTGGGCGCGGAGACGTCCTCGGTCCTCCGTAACCATAGCGCGCAAACTCGCGCCGAAGTCGGACGGCAGCGCGCCCAACTTGCGGAAGAACAGTTGCCCCAATGCGGCGTTGACACCGTAGCCCGTCGGCGGCAGCGTGGGGTCGGCGATGGACTGGTCGCGGAAGGTCGCGGTCAGGAATGCTTCCATGTCTTTCGTGCTGACGAACTCAACGAGAACCGCCTCGAGGACCATCTGCGGCGTCGGCGTGTCCAGCGCGGCAAGGTCGGACGCCACTTTGTCCAGCATGGCGGCGGGTGCGGCAACCGACAGCGCGTTCTGCTCCACGTCCACATGCGCGTAACGTAGCAGAAACAGAGGCAACAAATCGCGCGCCGTCACCGCGCTGATGTATTTCAATGGGAACAGGCGAGTCTCCGAAAGTTGGTAAGGACTGGCGCGGCGCGGGACGCCCTCGCTCACCACGAACGAACCGTCTTCCCGCCGTAGCGCCAAGCCGTAGGTCACCGCAATCGCCCGCAGCGCGCCCTCCGCTGAGACATCGGGCAGGTGCAAATTAGCGAGACGGTCTAAGGTGTCGTCCACGCGAATGGAGGTCCCCGTTTTCTCCGCAATGGCATTGAACAGCGCGCGCATGTCGGCGTTCAGGGCGTAGAGGGACAGCCGCCCATCCGCGTAGTCCACGTTCAGTTCCCTGCGCGCCGGCGCCCAGCGCATGGCGGGCTTGTCGCCGTCGTCTTCCCCTAAGCGCTCGCTGGTGACGATGAGTTTGAGGCTGCGCTGGTCAGGCGGCATGATGAGATAGAGCAGGCGGCGGCGCTCGTCGCCCTGCTCGCGCCAGGAGTCCTCCCCGCCGCCTACGTTGATTCCGCCCATGATGACGGGCGCGTAGAAAATGATGGTGATGTCCAACCCGACCCCCAACTGCGCTTTGGGCGGGATGGACAGTTCCACGTGGTCAATGGGATACTTGCTCACGTCCACGAAACTGCCCACCTGCGTGCGGGCGTTGGGGATGCGGAAGCGCAAAACGGTCACCTCACGCTTCATCCAACGCCCCCCTTTGCGTTCAATCAGTTGCTCCTGCAAGGATGGTATCTCTGGGTCAGGCGAATACCACGGTTCAAACTGCAGCGTGCCGTCCGCCTCAATCGTGAGGCTGACGGCGTTCTTCATCTGCTTGCTCTCCACCCGCGTCACGTTCGCCCACGCGCCGCCGACCTGCGCGAGGGCGGGAGACGGCAGTGAGCAGCAAAGAAGGAAAATGGAGAATGGAAAGTGGAGAATGGAACGAGAGGAAACGACAGGAAACGACGGGAAACAACCTACCGTTTCCTGCCGTTTCCTGCCGTTTCCATTTTCCATTTTCCATTTTCCATTTTCCCGTCCTATTTTCCCTCCAAGAACTTCTTCTTCATCTCCGCCTCCTGCTCGGCGGGCAGGTGTCCCGTCTGCGAGAGGACGCGGGGGGTGACGAAGATGACGAGGTCGGTCTGCACGCTGCTGATTTTGGTGCTGCGGAAGAACTTGCCGAACAGCGGCAGGTCGCCAAGGAGGGGCAGGCGGTTGCGGATGGTGCGCGTCTCGGTCTGCTGCAAGCCGCCGATGATGATGGTCTCGCCGTCCCGCACCTTGACCACGCTGTTCGCGCGGCGGGTGCTTTTTTCGGGCAAGTCGGTGACCGGGTCATCCGCGCTCAAGGTGCTGATTTCGGGCTGAAGCCAGATGATGATGTCGCCGCCGCCCGTCCACGGGCGCATGTCCAGGCTCACGCCCGCGTCAATGAAGTTGGTCGTGCTGAAGAAACTGCTGTCCCCGCCGCGCCCGCTGTCTCTCATCACTTGCACCGGGGTGCTGAGGAACCGCCGCCGCCCGATGAAGATGTTGGCGAACCGTCCGCTGACGGTGGCGATGGAGGGAGCAGCGCGCACCCGCGCCTTGCCCTGCGTCACCAGATTTTGCAGTCGGGCGTGGAACTCAGTGGACAGCGCGCCGATGTTCTGGAAGGTCAGTTGCCCCGTCACGGCGCTGGCAGCGGCGCCGCGTTCTGCGTTCGTCCAGCGAATCAGTTCAAAGGCGAAATCGCGGGACGCCGTGTCGGTGAACTCCACCATCAGCACCTCAATCATAATCTGCGCGGCGGGTTTGTCGAACTCCTCGATGTCCTTGCGGAACTTGAGCAGCACCTCCGTCGGTCCGGAGAGGATGACGGCGTTCTGCTCCGGGTTCACCTTCACGTCGTTTTGCAGGAACACCGGCAGCAACGCCTTCGCGTCGTTGGCGAGGACGTATTGCGTCGGGATGGAGGCGATGTCGCTCAGGAGGTAGGAGGACGGGTTGCGCGGCGTGCCGTCGCTGACCATGAAGATGCCGTCCACCTCGCGGATGGACAAGCCGTAGGCGGAGGCGATGAACTGCAAAATTTCGCTCACCTTTTTGTCGCTCAGGTTGAGCGTCATGCGGCGCGGCGAACCCGACGAGTCTTTGACCGTGTCGTCCACGATGAGCGCGATGCGGGCAACCTTCGCCAGGCGCGTCAGCACCTCAGGCGCTTCCGCGTTCACCGCCCAGAGCGAGATGCCCTTGGGCGTGAGCTTCACGTCAATCTTCGATTCCGTCGGTGTCTTGTCGCCTTCCGTTGGATTTGTTTTGGGCGGTTCGGGCTGCGCTGGTGGGCGCGGGCGAAACCCGCCCGGCGGGCGTCCTTCTCCTGCGCCCGCCATCGCTGCGCCGCACGTCATCAGCAGAAAGCAACCCAAAGAGATACCACGCAGCGCGCGCAAAAATGGATTGTAAGGCGTCATCACTTTTCCCCTTTATCATGCCTTGCCCAAAAATTAGACAACAGACGAGACAGATAAGTTCACGTCTTTTTCCTTTTGTTCGTCCCCGCGCCGCCGATGCCGCTGAGTTTGCAACACCCGCTCGTCCTCGTCTTTGTCATTGGTTATTTAGACAACCATCGAGGACGAGGACGACGAGGACGATTATGAGACCTCTTGCAAGAGTCCTTGTCGGGCGGGTGAAGTCTATTTTGACAACCACGTCAACGGATACTCCCCATACTCCCGAAACGCCGCATACATCGCCTTGATGTTTTCCAGCGGCACGTCGGGACCGATTTCGCCGTGCAGAATCAAGCCGCCGTTGAACCGCCCGACGGCGGCGATGACCTGCTTGACATGCTCGGTGATTTCTTCCGCCGTGCCATGCGGAATGATGTGCTGCCGGTCCAGGTCGGAGCGGATACAGACGCGTCCGCCGAACCGTCTGCCCAGTTCCGCTTCGCCCATCAGCCAGTGCTGAGGATTCAGCACGTCCACGCCGATTTCGTGCAAGTCCTCCAAAATGTCCAGCGTCCAGCCGTCGGTATGAAAGAAGATGAACTTCCCCTCGTTTTTCACAGGCTCGAACAGACGCTGGTAGCGCGGCTTGAAAAACTCCCGCCATTGTTTGGGGCTGATGAGCAGGGCGCGCTGGCTGCCCCAGTCGTCGGCGAACTGCATCCCGTCCACGCCTGCCTTGAGGGAGCGCGTGATGTCGGCGAGAAAGTGATCAATGAGCTTGTCGGCGAGTTCATGTAACTCTTCGCGGTCTTCGGCAAGGTCGAAGTAAAGGTTCTCCGGTCCGCGAATCCATTGCAAACGCTCAAACAGCGCGCCGCCGCTGCCATTGACCCAATACTCGTGGCTCGTTTCCAACCGCGCCTTCAGGTTGTCGAAATGCGCTGGCGCAGCGTTCGGAGGGAACTGATACTCTTTGAATTTGTCCCACGTCGGCAGGGCGGGCTTTTTCACTTCGCCCGCCGTATAACCTCGCAACCGCACCCAGACCGACCCCCACTCGTCCTGATACTCTTCAAAATAACCGTCTGGCTCTTGCGGCGGCGCAGCGGGGGGGGCGGGGCGGTTGCCGAAGTCGTCAGGGAAATTGACAATCTCCGCCAACGCCTGCCCGTGACGCGTCCACGCCCCAGGAAAGATCGCATGATTGATGGGCACGCGGTCCGGTCCTGTGAAAGTAATGGCGCGTAAAACGCGCTCACGACTGGTCATGCCTTCTCTCCTTCGTTCGTCGTAAGGCACGGAACGCAGGGGAGTGCCGTCCGGGACGCCACTCCGCTTCCGCTCTGTGGCTGACTACAAACATACATTCCGCCACAACTCCGCATACGTCCCCAATGTCAGCCCCCGCTCGCGGGCATAAGTGAACGTCAACTCCAACATTCTCATCGCCGCGTCGAACCGCGCCAGCGACCATGGATGCCATATCAACGAAACGTGCGCGTAGCCGCCCGCGATGGCGCGGTCAATGAACGCCTTGTTGAGGGCGAACTCCTCTTCGGGCGTTTCAATCGGGCGAAGCGGCACCACTTCGGGATACGGCGCGGGGAAGGCAATCAAGCGCGTGACCTTGCCCGCCCACGTATTGCCCTTCAAAACGTTTTCGTGCCAACCGCTGCACGGCAACTCCCACAGGTCCGCGTGCCCGTCGTCAGCATAAGTGAACGGAGGCTCCAACAGCGCGGGCAGACTCCAATCGGGACCCCACGCTTTGGAACTCACGTACCGAAATCCCGCTGCCGCCACCTCGTCCAACACCGACCGCGCCCCGCGCAGTCCGTCCACAAAACTTCAGCCCGGACGCAAGCCGAGGCACTCGCGTTGAAAGACGTCCTCCACCAGCGACTTGCCCCGATGAATCTCCTCCCGAATCACGTCGGGAGCGGCTGCCGGTCCTCAAAACGGATGGTCGCGCAGCATCTTGTGCGAGTAGGTGTGCGAGCCGATTTCAAATAACGGGTCGTCCAACACTTCGCGGAACGCCTTGCCGTTCTCCTCAAGCAGTTTGCCGACGATGAAGAACGTCGCGGGAACGTCCATCCGCCGATGGACTTCCACAATTGCCCGGCACGCGGGCAGACACTCAGTGGCGTGCTCGGTGTCGTAAGCGGGGATGAAAAGGGTCATAGGTTGCTTGTCGTCGTCCCCGTCGTCGTCCTCGTTCGTAGTAGGGCGATTCATCGCCCCTCAACCCGACGCGCAATAAATTGCGCGACTACGAACGAGGACGTCGAGGACGAGCACGATTCATTTCGCTTGTGGGTCAAACTGCGGAATCTTCATCTGCTTTCCGCCCTTGAGCGCGCTTTGGTGCGCGATGATGCCGGGCACGGTCATCGCCAAGGCGGCGTAGAGGTCAATCGCTGGACGACGGTCGTTCACCAGCGCGTCAATGAACTCGTGCGTCAAAAAAGTATGCGAGCCGTCATGTCCGCTGGGATGACGCAACGGTTCGGGCAGCAGGTCGGTCTGCCACCACTGCGTCTGCTGGTGCTTTTCCAATTGAGGCAGTTTGCGGACGAACCCCGCGTCGTCCTTCTCGGTCTGCTCGCCCGCCCGGCGGATGATGGGACCGATGCCGTTGGGATGTCCGTCGTAAAAACTCATCTTGTCGCCAATCCACTGCCCCCGCTCGCAGCCGCCCACCGCCGCGTTCCAGTAAACGCCGACGCGAAATGCGTTGCCCTTGTTCGTCGTGAAGAAAGCCGTCTCGCTCCAGAAGGGATTCTTGTAAGCGTTGTCTTTGAGAATCGGCGAGTCGTCGCCCCAACCCGTGCAGGAAACCTGCGTCATGCGCTCGCCCGTCACGCCGACGAGATACCCCGTGCAGTGCGTCGGGTAGTGCATAGGCGGAAAGCCGTAGCGCCACGTCCGATTCCCTTGGGCGTCGAAGAACAGCGGCTCCAAGCCGGGGTGATGATACTCGGCTTCGGTGTAAAACAGGCTGCCGAACTTGCCTTCCTTGAACCACTTGCGGGCGGAAATAACGGATTGGTGATACCAACTCGTTTCCGCCATCATGTAGGTCAGCCCGGTCTTCTTCACGGTCTCCAGCAGCAGTTCGGCTTCTTCAATGCTCATGCACGCGGGCACAGCGCAGAGGACGTGCTTCCCCGCTCTCAAGCACGCAACGCAATGGCGAACGTGGTCGGGCGCACCGGTGAACACCGCCACCGCGTCCACCTCTTTGTCTAAAATCAATTTCTCCAACGACTCGTAGGATTTGCTGCATTTATAAACCTGCATCAACCGCTGCCGCCGTTCGGGGATGAGGTCGCTGACGGCTTCCACCACGCAGTTCGGATGTTCGTGCCAGTAAAACGACGCGCCGAAATTGCCGCCCACGACGCCGATGCGAATTCTTTTTGAGGACTTGCTTTGCGCTCTCACAAATGAGGGTCCCATCGCCAATCCCGCCGCCGCTGCCCCGCTCACGCGCAGGAACTTGCGTCGGGGCATGTCGGGAGCTTCTTTTTTTGTGTTTGGATTCACATTGACCTCCGATCCAAATCGTTCGTAGTCGCG
>FWWM01005263.1_pt1 | contig 16404 bp, 8 predicted proteins | sample 2228351 | NCBI WGS metagenome assembly FWWM01 (sample SAMEA103939774, study PRJEB20133) | metagenome | reverse complement strand
TCAGGGAAGAAACCCTGACCTGGGATGGCCTGATGCTCTGGCAGTTTTCCAGGACCGGAGCCATTGCCTGGCAGCTAAGCACGGCCAGATATAATTACAGAAACGCTGAATATGAAGGCCTTTTCCTCGACCGGGAACTAAACCGTCGGGAAATTTATGCCGATACTTTTCTCTATTTTCAGCCCAGCCCGAAATACAGATTCTTCCTCAACGGTCAGATGGGTTTTTATAATTTCAAATATCCTGAATCTAAAATCAGAGACAGTCGGAGCTACGCCGTGTTCGGGGGCCTTGAATTTACGCCGGAATTGTCCCCCACCGGGGCTACTTTTCAGGGCGGGTTCAGCATCGGTTATATCTATCTTGACCCGAAGACACCCATTTACCGGCCGGCCTCGGATATCGTCGGCAACGGCTCGGTCAGCATAACCCTCAGCCGCTGGCTCAGCCTGAGGGGCTATTACTCCAGGAATTTCAGCGTCTCCATCTACTCGGCTTTACTCCATTATCTCAGCACCAGCTACGGGGGCGGTTTCACTTTCCGGCTGAACGATAAAGTCAGCCTGGGCAATAATATTACCTTCGGGCAGACCGATTACCCGTTTGAAGAAGGCCAGCCGGAAGTCCCGACCTATAAATTCACCACTCTTTCAGCCAATATCGCTATAAGACTCGGCAGAGAGTGGAACTTTAACTTCTTCGGGAATCTGAGTCAGAGGAAAATCCTGCCGGCCGACCGTAAGCTCAACCGTTATTTTGTGGGCTTCAGCCTGACCTTCGGTTCCGTCCCGGGAGAAAATGTTTTGCCGATTCCCTCCCTGTTATGATATTAAATTTACATAGATTAAAAACGACAAAATATATGCAGAAGAGAGAATGGAGAAAAGCGGAATGATAAGCGGGAGAAAAAACCATCATTAACTTTACTCACTTTGCTCCTGATCGCCGCCCTTTCGGCTGCGAGCCCCCTCCCGGGCCAGCAGCAGACCGAACAGACTCAGGCCGGTCAGGTTATAGAGTACCGGATCGGAGCTAAAGACCTGCTCGAGGTCAAGGTCTATGAATTGCCCGAGCTCAACCAGACGGTGAGAGTGGCCGAAGACGGCACCATCACCCTGGCTGTGATCGGCCCGGTGCCGGCCTCAGGCCTGACCGCCCAGGAGCTGGAACAGAAAATAGCGGCCATCCTGGACGCTAAATACACCAAGGGCGCTCATGTAACGGTCATCATCAGAGAACATCAAAAAATAGCCGTCCTGGGCGCCGTGGGCCGTCCGGGGCTCTATGAGATGGCCGGGCCCACAACCCTGCTCCAGATTCTCTCGGAAGCCGGGGGGCTGACCCAGCAGGCCGGCAGGGAAATCCACATTCTGCGTCAGCAGAACGACGGTGAAAAGGAAAGAATTGTGCTGAATGTGGACGACCTGATGAGGCGGAGCCAGGACACAAATATCATACTAAAACCGAAAGACGAAATAATTGTGCCCTTTGACCAGAACCTGACCGTTTTTGTTTACGGTGAAGTCCGAAACCCCGGGGCCATTCAGTTTCTGGAATCAAAAGGGTTGACTCTGCTCAAGGCCGTGGCCCAGGCCGGAGGCCTGACCGAGTGGGCCAACGCCGTCCAGGTGCTGGTGAAGAGGAAAGACCCGCAGACCGGCAAGGAAAAGAACCTGTGGTTCAATCTGAAAAAGATAATCGCCGGCAAAAAACCCGATTTCCCCCTTCAGGACGGGGATATCATTGTTGTTAAATAGATCGACAAAAGAACAAATTAAAGGAAAAAGTATCGCTGAACAAAAAAGAAAATAACTTGAAAAGGTAATAAACAGTCGTAAAGAGGAAAATTGAAAATAAACAAAACTCAAATAATTCAGGATAAAAAATGGATAAAATAGCCCCGACCTCCCAGCCCCGGCAGTCTCAGCAGAACCTGCTGGAGCAAATTCTTTATTACTGGCATGCCGTGCTCCGGTGGAAATGGACCGGCCTGAGCGTGGCTGTCTTGATAGTAGCCCTGACCCTGGTTTACATCTTTATATCGCCGCACATTTACTCGGCCAGAGGAACCATCTGGATTGATGAAACCCAGAGCGTGCTGCCCTTTGAGGAATTAAGCCGGCTGAGCGGCGGAATCAATTCCCAGAGCCATGCCCTGCTGCTCAAAAGCCGGTCGCTGGCTTCCGACGTGATTGACAAGATGAAGTTGCATGAGCATCCGGAATTTGTGGGTCCCAAATTGCCGGTAAAGCTTTCCAGAGAACAAGTTTCGCCCGACGACCCGGTTTTCAAGGAAAGACTGATCGATGCATTCATCGCCAGTCTTAACGTTTCGCCTATCACCGGGACCAAACTGATTCAGATAAGTTTTGACCATAAGAATCCGCGCCTTGCAGCCGACGTCCTTAATACGCTCCTTGATTCCTACATCGAGATGCTCATCAAGAGGAAATACACCGCCTCGGAGCAGGCCACCGAATTCCTCAGCACCCAGATTTCCGCTCTGAGAAAAGATATCGAAGAAGCCGAAAAGAAACTGGCCGAGCTGGGAACCGCCCAGGGAATTCTGCCGCTGAGCTCGGCCGAAGCCCCATTAATTTCCAAAATCACCGAAGTTAATACCGCCCTGACGGCCGCCACCCTGGACCGGGTTAACAAGTACACCACTTACAATCAGCTCAAAGCCCTGAGACCCGAAGAACTGCCGGAATCGCCGGCCAACCCGGCTGTGGCCCGGCTGCGCGAGCAGTACGCCCTGCTCAGCCGCGAATACGCCCGGCGTCTGGCCACACTTCGGCCTGAATACCCCGAAATGCAGAAGCTCAAATCAGAAATAGAAGCCACCTACGAATCTCTCAACCGGGAGAAAGAAAACCTGATAAAAACCGCCTATGCCGAATACCAGGGAGCCCTGGCCAGGGAGCAAAACCTCCAGCGGCTGCTTGATGACCTTAAAGCCCAGGCCTACAAGGCCAACAGCACGGCCATTCTTTATAACAGCCTGAAGATAGAAACCGACAACAAAAAAGCTCTGCTGGAAGCGCTTTCCAAGCGGCAGAGCGAAACCGACCTGGCTTCGAGGCTCAAGGACCTGCAGGCTCTTAATGTCTGGATAGTTGACCGGGCTTCAGTCCCCGTCGACCCCTCCTTCCCGAACCGGCGGAAGACTTTTATCATCGGAGTTTTGCTGGCTCTGCTGGGCGGAGCCGGGACATCGCTCTTCATAAATTACCTGGTGGCCACGGTCAAATCGTCCCACGACATCACCCAGGCCACCGGCTGGGTCACCATCGGCACCATTCCGGCCTTCGAGAAAGAATACAAGCCGAAGGGTCCCCGGGCTGAGTTCCGAACGCTTTCTGCTTTGATCAAGGGCAAGCCCGGAATCTTTGAAAGAAAAAATAAGAAGAAATCCGGGGTCAAGCAACCGAAAACAATGTCCCTGAAACCTGAGCCTTCAAATGCTCCTTCAGGGCCGGACCGGAACAATCACCAGATTGAGCTTATCATCCAGAGGGAGCCTCGCTGCATACAATCGGAAGCCTTTCGCTCGATCCGGACTTCGCTTCTTCTGTCCTTTGAAGGCCCGGCTCGAAAGGCCCTGATTTTCTCCAGTCCGCTGAGCAAGGACGGCAAATCAGCGGTCATTTCCAACCTGGGACTGGCCCTGGCCCAGGCTCACAAAAGAGTGGTCATCGTCGATTCAGACCTTAGAAAGCCCCGGCAGCAGGAAATCTTCAACGTCGATTATACCTGGGGGCTGACCCATTTTCTGAGCGCGATTGTCGACGCCTCGGAAATAATCCGGCCGACAGCCTACACCAATCTGTTCGTGGTGCCTTCCGGAATCACTCCTTCCGACCCCCTGGAGATAATGTTCTCTGACAAGATGAAAGCTTTCATCAGCTTCCTGAAGCAGCAGTTCGATTTCGTCCTGTTTGATTCTCCGCCGGTGCTGGCCGTTTCCGACGCCCTGGTGCTCGGCAAGCAGCTGGATGGTCTGATTCTGGTGGTCAGAGCCGGTCAGACCCCCCTGAATGCCCTGAAACAGGCCAGAAATAAGATTGAAGCCCACCGGATTAACTGCCTCGGAGTGATTATAAACGGCGTAAGCCTTCTCGAACAGGAAGGTTACTACGCCCGTCAGTATTATCACTATTCGAAGCCGCTGTGAGGGTGAAGCGAAGATTTTATTGAAAACCGACGTAGTTTTTCGGAAAATAATAACAGGTCGGGGCGATTCCCGACGGCGCCCGCGCCTGCTGGGTTCGTTTGCTCTGGCCTGTTTTTGACAAACCGGAGCAAATGCTATATAAGGATAAAAAAACATAAAATCTTCACTTTGGACATTGAGTCAGGACCATCAAACGGCAAGGAAGCGATAGATGGCGGAAAAAGCAATTTTAGACATCATTGATCAGGCTAAGGGTGATTTTATCCACCAGCTCCTTGATTATACGACGGACGGCTGCGCCCTGCTGGACCATGACAAAAAAATCATTTTCTGGAACAAGGCAGCCGAAGATTTGACCGGTTTCAAGAAAGAAGAGATGCTGGGAAGATCCTGCCAGGCCGAACCGGCTCTATACACCGATTACGCCGGCCAGAGCCTGTGCGGCGAAAATTGTATGTGCGAAAAGGTCATCAAGGGCAAGACTCCCCAGGTGGTTGAGGTTTTTATCCAGAATAAAGCCGGTTATCGAGTCCCGGTCAGGCTGAAAGCCCTTCCGATGCTAAACCCAGATGGCCAGCCTGTCGGGGTGGCCCAGGTATTTACCAGCACCTCGCCGGCCATAACCATTCCCCTGCGTGTTCCGGAGCTGGAAAAGATGCAGCTTCTGGACCTGGACACCGGCATCCCCAACCGGCTGTGCATGGAGATGTACCTCAAGAACAAGATTAGCGAATTTCAGAAATATAACATTCCGTTCGGACTGATTTTCGCCGATATCGACAATTATAACAAGGTGCAGGAGCGGTTCGGCCGTTTTAACGGCGCCAAGCTGATCAGGATGATTGCTCGCACCCTCCAGAAGAACATCCGTTACCTGGACATGGTGGCCCGCTGGGACAATGAGGAGTTCTTAATCTGCCTGCTCAACATTGACGAAAACCGCCTGGATATAGTGGCCAATAAACTGCGTCTGCTGGTGGCCGAATCCTACATCACCATAGAAACCGGTTTACTCAATGCCACCATTTCCATGGGCGCCACTCTGGTGCAGCGCTTCGACACCGTGGAATCCCTGGTCAAGCGGGCTGAACAGCTCATGCTGCACAGCAAGTGGCTGGGCAGAAACCGCGTCTCGCTGACCTTTACCCAGAAGGAAACCTGACCGCAACTCGACAAAACGGACTGAATACCAGCATCCCATCAGCGGTTTAATTCACAAATCCGGGTTTACTGGCAATAGGGCGATTTGTTTTCACCCTGCTCTGCCTGGAGAAGATCAAGTTTTTCCAGCCCTCCGGCCAGCCTGACCTCTCCGTTTTAAAATTCCGGGAGCAGTCTGGACCGGGAAATTCCAGGGCTGACGTTTTCTGGCCCGGAATGAATTTTTTTCTCAGGTGTCCCTGGGCCCTGCATATTTTAAATCACAGTGGGGCTATCCCGACCTCTGCCTTTTATGTTTTAATCAGCAGCAGGAGCCGGCGAATTTTCAAACCTGACGGCCGACACGCCATTCGGGTCTTTATATAAGAAAACACATCACCTCCCTCTTTTTAGCACTTTATAACGCATGAAATTATGAGCCCTGAGCAGGATTCACTTGAGGATGAAACGCCTGCCGAATCTTCCGCCAGCCGGCATTCGAAAAATGGAAGCGTGGGGGGCAGGGGGAGTCTCATGGCGCATAGCGGAGGGGGGCCCCGCTTTCTGAAGCGGGGGGAACCGACGGGACTGGTTCCCCCGCCATGAGACTCCCCCTGCCCCAAATAGACGCCCCCCTTCCTTCCGGAAAAGGGGCGAGAAAGGAGGGGTTTATAGGGGGTAAAAGGGGGTCAATGGGAGAAAAAACTCTTATACTTCTGGCCGACGCACTCGGCCATAAAGGCCACGCGGTTGTCCGAACCGGTCAGCACCAGTTCCACTTCGGTTTCGCCGATCACCCAGCTCGACCTGAATTCCACCAGGCCCGAGCCCAGGGCCCGGCCCCAGTATTCTTTTCTCTCCTGGTATGTCCGGTCGAGCCAGACAGTCTGGTCGTCGGCGGGCAGTCCGAACCTCTGCACCAGGTAATTCTTGGCCTTCATAAAATCAGAAATGTAATAATTGTAATCGGTAAAAGTATCCAGGATAAAAAACCGGGCTGCGGTCAGCTGGTCCTGAATGAAGACGTATTCCACCAGGCAGCGGCGATTGGCGATTTCTCTCCGGTACTGAATGACTTCCTCTTCTCCAGCTTTTTCCCGACTCAAAGGCTCGCCTTCCACTTCCAGCAACTTCTGGGCCGGCATTCCCCACAGATAAGGGAACTGGATATCCCGGCTGAAATCCAGCTCGGCCGGTTCAGTCACATTTTCTCCGTTGTAAATCAGTCTGGCATTGACGGTCGGGAAGAGTTTTCTCAAACCCGGTTCCCAGACATACCCGGCCAGAGTCTTCTGTTTTTCCGGGTGGTAATAATAGACAAAGATCCAGTTGTGGCGGAATCTGACGGCGCTGGCCTGCGTCAGGATAGACCCCCGGGGGGCGTTGACCACTACCGGGCTGCGGTCGTCGGGGTCAAGGTGCAACCTGGTCTCAGAAGCGATTACCCGGTACTTTCTGGGTTGAGCCAGGAGGGAGCCGGCCATAACCAGCAGCAGCAGGAAAATCCCCGTCGTCAGTTTTCCGATCACGGGTTTTTTCATCATGGCCTCTTTTACCCTTTCTTACGCCTCTGGAGAGCCGCGTTCGTCCCCAGCTTAAACCATCCAGAATCCCGGACAATACCCCCTCCTGATGATTCGGGGGGTGAGATTTTTTAACCCTTAAAGGGATGATTAGAAAGGAATAACAGGCAGGCTGGAGAGCCAGCGAGAGGATTCGAACCTCCGACCCGCTGATTACGAATCAGCTGCTCTGCCGGCTGAGCTACGCTGGCTTCCCTGGCGAATCAGGGAAAGATTATAGCACAGCTGCCCTCGAGGCGACAACGCGACGCCGGCCAGAGGTTTCCATAAAAATTGGTGACTGCCCTTCAAAAACGCCCCTTATTTGATTACAATACTCATCTTAAAGCCGGGCCCGCTGGTGGTAGGAACTTAAACTCAGCCAGGCAAGGACCAACCACGGAACAGCCGCCGGCTGAATCCAGGAAGGAATAAGACCAGATGTTCATAAAGAAACTGGAAGTTCAGGGCTTCAAATCATTTGCCGACCGCACCAAGATTCTCTTTCATCCCGGCATAACAGCCATCGTCGGGCCCAACGGAACCGGCAAGAGCAACATAGTTGACGGCATCCTCTGGGTTCTGGGCGGTCTGAGGCTGAAATCAGTCCGCGGCGACCGAACCGAGGATTTCATCTTCAACGGCAACGCCAAGCGCCCGCCGCTCAGCATGGCCGACGGCGTCATCACCCTGGGAAACGAGGAAGAGCTGGTAATCTCCCATCGGGTCTTCCGCTCGGGCGAAAGCGAATACCGACTGAACGGCAAGGCCGTCCGGCTGAAAGATATTCAGGACGAACTCTGGAAGCATTCGATCGGCGAGAAAGAATACTTTGTCATAGAACAGGGAGCCATCGGCTCCTTCGTCACTTCCAAGCCTCAGGAAAAAAGGCTGCTGATAGAAGAAGCGGCCGGCACCGCCTATTACAAGGACAAGAAGAGGCAGGCTCAAAACAAGCTGGAATCGAGCGAACAGAACCTCATCCGCCTGGAAGACATCATCATCGAGGTCGAAAAATCCAAAAATTCCCTCTACCGCCAGGCGCTGGCCGCAGCCCGGGTCCGCCGCCTGCGGGAAAGGCAGCGCGAGCTCGTCGCCCATCACTATTACCGCCGGATGAGACAACTGGAAAAGGCGCTGGAGGAAATACAGGCCAGTCTGCAGCAGGCCGAAGCCAGAGAGCAGGAGACACTGGAAGCCGTCCGGGCAGAGGAAAAGGAACTCGCCCGGAAGAGAAAAGAACTGTGGGACCTGGAAAAACTGCTCAAGGACCGCCAGGAGCGGACCTTCAGCCTGAAATCGCAACTGTCGCGGCTGGAGGGTGAAATCGAGCGGGAAAGCAAGCGCTTAGAGTACCTTGAGACTTCCCGGCAGAAAGCCGAAGCCGACCGGGTTGAACTTCAGAGCGAAATCAAGACCCTGGAAGAAGAAAAAGCCGCCGCCATCGCCAGGCTGGCCGAGCTGCAAAAAGCGCTGGAAACCACCACCGTCCAGGTTGAAGAAAAAAGGGCGGCCCTGGAAGAAGCCGCCCGCCTGACGGCCGCCGAGGAAGAGCTTCTTTCCGGGCTGCGCCGCGAGCAGATGCAGAAAATCCAGGAAGCCACCGAAATTCGCAACAATTTTTACCGCCTGGAAAAAGAACTGGAGCTGGCGCTGAAAGCGGCCGAAAAACTCAACCGGGAAAAAGAAAATTACCTGGCTCAAAAACAACAGGTTGAAAACCGTCTGGACTCTCTTCAGGCCGAGCTTGACCGGAGCCGGGAAGAAAAGGAGAGGCAGCAGGCGGAGCAGTCCGAACTGGCCCGGGAACTGAACACGCTGAGCCAGAAATTGACAGCCCTGGAAGAAAATCTGGCCCGTCTCAACCGGAAAATCGAAGAAAAAGGACACCAACTTCAGGCCCTGGAAAAAATAGCCGAGGTGGAGCGCGAGTCAGCCGACCTCCAGCCGGCGCCGGGAGCCCTGGGCTGGTTCTCGGAGCTGGTGGAAATCCCGGACGAGGCCGCCCCGCTGTTTGACCTTTTCTGGAAAGAAGAGGCCCGGGCCCAGGCTTTCCTTCTGGAAAAATTCAAGGAAAATATTCCGCCCCAGGACCGGCAGACGCTTCTCCTCCTGTCGGAGAAAGGGGGTCGCACGGTTCCGGACGGCTTGCTTCAGGCCGAAGGGGTGTTGGGACTCTTAAAGCAAAAAATCAAAGCCAGACCGGGGCTGGAAAGATACACCTCGTCTCTTTCGGAAGCGGTTATCGTCAGCGACGTCCTGACGGCCGTCCGACTCTGGGAGCAGTATCCGGAGTTTAACTTCATAACGGTCAGGGGCGACCTGCTCCAGTCATCGGGTCTGCTCAAGACCGGGCAAAAAAAAGAAGGTCTGTTCACCCTGAGCCAGGAAAAAAGACGCCTGCTTCAGGAACTGCAGAACCTGGCGGCCGAAAAAGAGCCTGTCCTCAAAGAAATCGAATCGGCCGTCGAAAACCGGGCCGTCCTGGAAAAGAAACTGGAAGAGGCCGGAAGCCGGCTGCAGCAGTCCGAGAAGAAAATCTCCGACCTGGAAAGGGAGAATAAATTCGTCAGGCTGGAGTTGCAGAAAATCTCAACCGCCCTGGAAATCCTGGAGAAAGAAGAGAAGATCCAGCAGCAGGAAAAAGAAGCCCTGGAGGGGCAGAGAGAAGAAGCTCGGCTCGGACTTCAGGCCACAGAATCCGGGCTGGAAGAAATCAAGCAAAAAATCAAAGAGAGAGAAGAAGCCTTAAATCTGGCTAAAGAAAATCAGAAGTCCGAAGAAGAAAAAGCCTATCAGCTGCGCTCCGAGTTCAACCTCCTCCAGGAAAAAATAAACAGCAACCGGAACAGCCTTCAGTCGCTGGAAAAAAGGCAGCAGGCGATAACCGCCAAACTGGGAATCCTGGAAATGGAAGTCTACACCGGCCAGGAAGAAAAAGAACGTCTGGCCGGACTGATCGAGGAATTGAAACAGAATGCCGTCCGGCTGGAGGCAGAAGCCCGGAAGGAAGAAGAAGGGCTGGCTGAACAGGATCGGCTGGTGCCCTCCCTCCAGAAAGAGCTGGAGGAGATGGAAGCCCGTTTGGCGGGGCTGAGAAGCGAGGAAGAAAAAGCCCGGGATGAAAAAACCCGGCTGGAAATCCGGCGGGCCGAGGTGGAAAGGGACCGGGTCAACCTGGAAGAAACCTGCTGGCAGGAATTGAAGAAGAACCTGCCGGAACTGAAACAGGAGATCGAGACTGAAAGCGGCGAAGCCCGGCCGGGAGCCGAGAGCGAAGAGCTGGCCCGGGCTCTGGCCGAAGAGGGAGAAGAACCCGAGGAAGAGGCGCCGGAGAAGCCGGAGGAAAAACCCGAAGCCAAGCCCGAAGACAGGCCGGAGGAAAAGCCCAAGGAAAGGCGACGCGGCAAGCCGCCTGTTCCGGCTCGCGAGCTCAGCGATGAGGACCTGGAAAGGGAGCTGGAAACCGTCCGCGAGGCGCTGCAGCGCTTGCGCCAGGTCAACATGATGGCCGAGGAGGAATACCTGGAGCAGAAAAAAAGGTATGACTTCTTGATCCAGCAGCGGCAGGACCTGCGCGACTCGATCGACTCCACCCAGGAAGCCATCAAGAAAATAGACGAGGAAAGCAAAACCCAGTTCCTCAAGGCTCTGGAAGAAGTCAACAAGAACTTCCAGGAAATTTTCACCCTGCTGTTTCGCGGGGGCACGGCCGAAGTCAAACTGCTGGAGCCGGAAAACCCGCTGGAAAGCGGAGTCGAAATCGTGGCCCAGCCGCCGGGAAAGAGGGTGCAGAACCTGGCCCTGCTCTCGGGCGGCGAGAAATCGCTGACCAGCCTGGCCTTCCTGTTCGCCCTGTTCCGTTACAAACCGTCGCCCTTCTGCATCCTGGACGAGGTCGACGCCGCCCTGGATGAGGTCAACCTGGGCCGGTTCCTGAACCTGATGAAAGCCATCAAGCACCAGACCCAGTTCATAATCATCACCCATAACTACAAGACCATGGAAGTGGCCGATTACATCTACGGCACCACCATGGAAGAACCAAACGTCACCCGCGTTTATTCAGTCAGGATGGAAAGAAAAGAAGCCGCCAGCCCGGAGGAAGAGCCGGAAACCAGGACCGGACCGGCGTCCGAACCGCAAGCCGGAGAGCAGGCTCAAAAGCTCCTCCCGAAAACTTCAGAGGAAGAGATCGAACCGATAGAAGAACTCAAGGAAGAGTCCTGACGGCCGCAAATAAATTCTTTGACTGAAAGCACGGCTTTAAGCTATCATCTCTGGCGATGTTTTCTCACAGCCGGTCAGGAATTTTTGCCGATTTTCCCGAACCGGACTTCCCTCATTATTGTCCCGAGCGCAACAATCATCATAAGGAGGCGTCATGACCTTTTACCTCTACATCATTCTGGGTTATCTCCTCGTTCTAACGGTCATCAATTTCCTCCGGGCTAAGAAAGTCAAAAGCCAGGAGGATTTCATGGTGGCCGGCCGCAAGCTCAAGTGGTCGGTCATGGTCTTTACCCTGATCTGCACCTGGATCGGCTCCGGCACCTTCATTTCCGGGGCGGAATTTGCTTCCAAAGCCGGGTTTTCGGCCCTGTGGCTGGCCGCCGGAGCCTGGGTGGGCATCATCATCATCTACTTCCTGGCCGCCAAGATTCAGACCTTCGGCCAGTATACCATCGGCGACATCCTGGAAGTCAGATACGGACCGCTGGCCCGTCTGTTCGGGGCCATCGCCCTGGTGATTTCCTTCACGGCCATTGTTTCTTACCAATTCGTAGCCGGCGGGTTCATCCTGAACGTGGCCACCGACGGAGCCATCTCCGACCAGATGGGAATTTACCTGGCAGCCACTTTCGTCATTCTGTTCACCGCCCTGGGCGGCATGGTGGCGGTGGCCTATACCGACCTGCCCAACGGGATAATCATTGTCCTGGCCTGTCTGCTGTCGGTTCCTTTCGTCTATGCCGCGGCCGGCGGACTGAGCGGGGCCCAGGCCAGCCTGTCGCCGGGCTACTTCGCCGCGGTCAACGAACAATTTGGAGCCAACCCTACCCTGAAGGCCCTGGGCTATTTCCTGTCAACCATGTTCCTGCTGCTCGGAGTCCAGAGCATGTACCAGAAATTCTACAGCGCCCGCAGCCCGAAGGACGCCAAAAAGGCCGTGGTCTTCTGGACCATAGGAACGGTGTTCGTGGAAACGGTGGTGGTGATCATCGCCGTCTTCTCTTACAGCATGTTCAAGGACCAGATTAATCTCAGCATCCCCAAGGAAGGCGGGAAGGTGGTGTTGCTGGCGGCTCGCAATCTGGTTCCGCCCCCGATCGGAGTGCTTCTCCTGGGCGCGGCCTGCGCCGTGGTCATTTCCACCGGCATGAATTATCTCCTCTCCCCTTCCAGCAACCTCATCCGCGACATTTACCAGAGGTTCATCAACCGCCAGGCCGAAGACCGCAAGCTGGTGGCTCTGCAGAAGCTGTTTATCGTCATCATCGGCGTCATCGCCTTCTTCTTCGCCCTGCGACTGAAATCGGTCCTGGAGATGAGCTATTTCGCTTATACCATCTACGGGGTGGCCATCACCCCGGCCCTGATCGCCGCCCTGGCCTGGAAAAGGGCCACCAGGGCCGGCGGGCTGGCCTCGATCATCTCCGGCACCGTGGTCAGCGTAGGCATGAAGGTCCTGGCCGAGGTTCTGCCGCCGGAAAAAGTCCCGGAAGGCGACCCCTGGGGCATTCCGCTGATTTTCCCGGCCCTGGCCGTTTCTCTGCTGAGCCTGGTCGTGGTCAGCCTGCTGACCAAACCACCGAAAGAAGAGGAGCTGGCCACATTCTTTCCCAAAAAAATGAACCGTAGCGAATGACAACCGGAATCGTTTTCAGCCGGCGCTTTGCCCTGCATCAGATGGGCGAAGAGCACATTGAAAGCCCGCTGCGGATTGTCGCCATGCACGAGCTCCTTGAAACCAGGCTTAAATCCGGGTTCAGCCTGATCGAGCCCAGGCCGGCCGGCCGCGAAGAGATAGAAATGGTCCACCTGCCGGAATACGTGTCTTTTCTGGCTGAAACCGCCGGCCGGGACGCTTATTTCCCCTTCGACCCCGACACCGTGGCCGGGCCTCACACCTACGAAACCGCCTGCCTGGCCGCCGGGGCCGGGCTGACCGCGGCCGACCTGATACTGGAAGGAAAGCTGGATAATGCTTTTGCCTTAGTCCGGCCTCCCGGGCATCACGCCGAAAGCCATCGGCCGCTGGGTTTCTGCTTCTTCAACAACATCGCCGTCACCGCCGAATACCTCAGGCGCCGGAAAGGAATCAAGAGGATTCTGATCGTTGATTGGGACCTCCATCACGGCAACGGAACCCAGAAAACCTTTTACCACACGGCCGATGTCCTTTATATCTCGCTTCACCAGAGCCCGCTTTTCCCGGGCACCGGGTCGGCGGCAGAAGTCGGGGAGAAAGAGGGACTGGGCCATAATCTGAACCTGCCACTCCGGGCCGGAAAGACCGATGAGGATTATCTTTACCTCTTCCAGAAAATCATACTGCCTGTGGCCGAAAGCTATCAGCCGGAGTTCGTGCTGGTATCAGCCGGGTTTGACGTCATGAAATGGGACCCTCTGGGGAGGATGGAACTTTCGGCCCGGGGCTGTGGAGATATCACCCGGGTGCTGGTGGAGATAGCCGACCGCTGGGCTTCGGGCCGGCTGCTGGTCTTCCTGGAAGGGGGCTATAACCTCAAAGAACTCAAGGAGGGGGTGGAAGAGGTCTGCCTGAGTCTGAGCGGAGCCGGGAGGCGGGAGCTTCCCGACCTCCCCTGTCCCCCCGCCCTGGCCGAAGAAATAAAACCTTTTCTTAAGATTTTCAGGAATTTCTGGCCGGGCCTCCCGGAGGTTTAGAGGACTTAGCCGCAGCGGGGCCGGGAAGCGAGGTTTCATCTGATTTCCGGGCGGGCCGGCCGCCAACAGGCCTGTTTTCCAGTCTGATGCCTGTTTAGATGACAGGCGTCATCCAGAATAGACACCTTTAAGCCCGGGGCCGGTCGTTTTCCCCTGTTAATAGTTGTCCAAATTTGGCACAAATTATGCATCTATTTATGGCGTAAAGGAGCTTACAATGAGAGACAAGAGATTCCTGGTTGTGGGATTAGTCCTTCTGGCGGCCGTTTCTTACCTTCCCCTGGCGGCCCAGGAAGAGCAGCCCCGGATGGAACAGCCACAGGAAGAAACTAAATATACCAACGACTCGGTCGGCCGGGTGAGTTTCCTCGAAGGCAAAGCTTTTATCCAGAGAGCGGCCGACATCGGTTATGAAGAAGCCGTGGTCAACGACCCGGTGGCCGAGGGGGACCGGCTGGGAACGGCCGAAGGCCGCCTGGAAATCCAGTTCGGCCGCCGCAATTATCTCAGACTCGATAACGACACCAAGCTGGACCTCATGAACCTTCCCCGCAAGGATAACGACCTGATCAGATTCCGCATCTGGTCCGGCCATGTCTATTTTGCCATCAACAACCTGAACCGGGAAAAGGGCATTGAAATACATACGCCCGACTCCTCTTTCTATGTCCTGGAAAAGGGCATTTTCCGGATCGACGTGGAAGAAGGTCGGGGGACAGAAATCCTGGTTTTCAAGGGGCTGGTGGAAGCGGCCGGCGAGCAAAATTCCTACCTGGTCAAGGGCGAGCAGCGGCTGGAAATGGCCGAGGGCCGTTTTGCTTCCAGGCCGGCGGGCTTCCGCCCGGTGGCCGATGACGGCTTCGACCGCTGGAACCAGTCGCGCGACCAGCAGACCAACCGTCTTTATGCCAGACGTTATCTCCCCGAAGAGCTGGCCGAGTATGAAGGCGAGCTGAACCAATACGGCGACTGGGTCTATGTGGCTCCCTACGGTTATGTCTGGGTCCCGCGGGGAGTGGATGATGACTGGCGCCCTTATTATTATGGACGCTGGGTCTGGGTGCCGCTGACCGGCTGGACCTGGGTTCCTTATGAGCCCTGGGGCTGGGTGGCTTTCCACTACGGACGCTGGCACTGGGCCCTGGGCGTCGGCTGGTACTGGATTCCCCATTATGCCTGGGGACCGGCCTGGGTCAGCTGGTGGTGGGATATGGACTATTTCTGCTGGGCGCCGCTCGGCTGGTACGGCTATCCGGTGGTGGTGGTCAACAACGTTTTCTACGACCGATACAACGGACATTACCCGATTCATTCCCGGGCGCTGGTGGCCGTCAGGAAAGACCAGCTCCGGGCCCGAGACATTTCCCGGGCTGCCCTGAGACCTGAGAACCTGAGGGCCGCCAACCTGGACAAGAAAATTACGATGACCAACCGGCAGCTGCCGTTCCGTCCGGAAGGCTCGAAATTGACAGTGGAAAAACTCGACGGGAAACGGGTCCTGGTCAGGCAGGACGGCCAGGGCGCCGGTCTGAGACCGGGTTCTGCCGGGACCTCCGGGAAAATGTCGGGAAGAAGAGATTCGACCAGTCCGGAAGGCCTGCGTCCCGCCGGCCGGGCCGGGGAAAAACCGGCCCAGAGTTCGGGAGATAAGGGCGCGTCCGTAAAACCAAAGAACCAGAGCGGCGAGAAAGGCTCTTCTTCGGCCAAACCGTCAAAGAGCACCCCGGCTTCGGGTAAAGTGACGCCGAAAAAAATACAGAAAAAAGAGGATTCGCCCTCGCCCTCAGCCAGCCGTTCTTATGGAACCTCAGACTCGGGGCGAACCATAAAGACTTATCCGGCTTCTTCCAGCATAAGCGGACGAAGTGTCAGCCGGCCTTCCAGAAATTATGAATCAAATTATTCCACTCCCGGCAGAAGCTACAATCGCCCTTCGACTTCAGCCGGAAGAAGCAATGGCAGCAGCCTGTCCCGGCCGTACTCCGCTCCCAGGAGCGAACGCTACGCTCCTTCCCGCCTGAGCTCTCCGCGGATAACTTCCAGTCCTTCAAGGTCAGGCTCAAGTTCTTACCGCAGCGGCTCCGGTTCCAGGATCGGCTCTTCCGGCTCCGGGTCATCCAGAATCGGGTCTTCCAGCTCCGGCTCACGCTCGAGCGGTTCTTCACGCGGCTCTTCCTCTTCCAGGTCGGGTTCGGTAAGCCGCAAGAAATAAGGACTTAAGAATTCAGGTTATCTCGGTCAGGGAATCATCGGAAAAAATATAACTTTCCTGGCGCTTCCACAATATATGAACAAATCTTCATATATTGCCGGGAAAAATCGCCGGAATAATAGTCAGCTCTATTCCCTTTCCTCCCGGGCCTTTCGTTCCGAATAATAATCCAGAACCCGCAGGTGGTCCTGCAGCGAGCAGTAGCGGTTGGGCTCGGTTCCGGGCAGAAAGACTTCCTGGAAGGGATACTTGCAGACCGGCGAGGCCAGCAGCCCGGTCTTGCGGTCGATGGTCACGAAGACCAGGTTGGGCGGAACCTCGAAATCTTCGATCAGGATAGCTTCGGGGTTGGTTACGGTCTCCTGGCTCTCTTCCAAAGCAATTTCCGGGTGGGAAGCGGCAAATTC
>FWWM01010531.1_pt1 | contig 16416 bp, 16 predicted proteins | sample 2228351 | NCBI WGS metagenome assembly FWWM01 (sample SAMEA103939774, study PRJEB20133) | metagenome | reverse complement strand
AAGATATCTACCAAAACTGTTAAAAGATAAATTTAATGCGGAGGTTATTGAACCAATTAAAAGAACATATCTAAAAGTAAAGGGTAGTTATATTGAAGTGAATATATATGGCAAGATAAAAATTGGAGATGAAGAATTTATTTTAATAGGAGAGACAAAAACGAGGTTATCAAAAAAAGAAATAGAGAAATTTATAAGCAAGTGCAATGATATAGGTGGTAAGCAATTTAGGGTTTTAATAAGTTATATACTCCCACCGCAGCTTGAAGATGTTGTAAAAAATAACAACATAAAGTTTATAAACTCTTATGAGATTGAATTTTAAAAAGGAGGTTAAAAGATGAGAGCGATTTTATCTTCATTTGACCTTTCAAAGCAAAGTGAAAGTGCCCTTATAACTGCAAGTTCAATATCAAAAGCCTTCAATAGTGAGCTTCATGTTATATACTTTATATCTCCCAGTGCCTATGGACTTTCAACACCTGAAATAGAAAAACAAGAAAAACAAAATAAAATTGAGAACTTCTTAAAGGAGCATAATATAAATGCAAAAATACATATTAAAATTATTTCAAAACCTATTGCATATGAGATTATAGAAACTGCAAAAGAGATAAATGCAAGCTTAATTGCAATTGGTCGTTCAAGCTATGATGTTCAAGATGTTAACTTTATAGGTTCAAATGCACTATCTCTTAAAAATACATCTGAAATACCCATTCTATTTGGAACACTAAAACCTAAAACATCCTTTAGGAATATACTACTTACAATAAATGAAAAGCCATATTCATTAGAACCATTAAGATTTGCAATTGATTTTTCAAAAAATACAGATGCAAAATTACACTTATTATATGTAATTGAAAATTCATCACCTGTTCCTATTGAAGCAATAAGACTTGAGGAAGGAAAAATAGATGAAAATTTAAAATTATATAAACCTTTACTTTCAGAAATTGACTATTCTTTAAATGTAGTGGTTTCAGAGTATGCAAGTAAGGGTATTTTAGAATATACTGATAAAAACGATATAGACATTGTCATAATGTCAAGAAGAAAGAGCTTAAATTTTATTGAAAGGCTATTTTATAGTTCTAATACATTGAGGGTTTTAAGGGGAGCGACTGTTCCTGTTATAACATATTGAAAGCTGTTTGAATGCTTTATTGCTTCACTTCCAAAGATCAAAACTAATTGAAAATGAAAAACCAATTGATGTTCCTCCACCTATTCCAGGAAGATAAATGCTTGGATAATACAAGTTAAATTCAGGTATAATGTCTATATTATCTCTCTTTATAATAAAACCAAAGACAAATGTAGAATATAATTCTTCTACATAAAGTCGGTATTGTGATCTTGTTTCTCTATAATATAAGTAATTCAATCTAAATCCCAAAAATGCCTCTTCATTACCAAAACTTATTCCAATAGATGGATTTATTAAGAAATCCTGTCCATGCAAATAAATACCATTTGCTATACTAATAGCCGATAAATGTTTTTTTGAAATTTGATGCTTATAATCAATATAAAAACTACCAAATACAGGATAACCAAAGAATGTAAAACCAATATCTGAATTATCAGAAATACCATATCTTGAATATATTGCTGGTGCAATAGAAAAAATAAAACTAGAATCTTCAAAAAGAATAACTGTTCTATCTCCTGAAATGTAATATGATAATGAAAGGCCTAATATAGATTCACCTTTAGGTGTTGTATTAGGAACTTGATGAGTTAAAGTGCTTATGCAACCATTCAAAAAGACTATTAAAATAATTAAAAAACTTCTCACCTCGTATTTATTACATTTATTGAATAGGAGATAACTAACAATTTTTTCACATTATTATCTAAATTATCTAAATTTGTGAAAATAAATGATATCTCAGGAAATATAGAATAATTTTTAGACTTTAATGAAAATCCGAAAAATAAATTACCTATTGGAATTATTTTTTTCTGATAAACTCCAAAATAACTTTTACTTCCTATATAAAACTTCTCACTTCCAAAACTAAAACCAATATAGGGAACAAATACTGCTGGTGGTCCAAATGAGAAAATAGCTGTTCCTAGCATAATAGATATTATATCTGAATTATTTGAAAACCCATATCTAACTATTGCTGAAGGCATTCCATAAACAAAACCACCATATGAACTATCAAAAATTCCAAAATATCCAGGTATAGAAAATCCTGTTAAGAATTCACCTTCTGGTGTTGTTTGTGGGACATTAAACAATAAAATTTTAAAGCCCTCTTAACCTATCCTTTAAAATTTTAATCCTTGATCATTGCCCCGCTAGCTCAACGGGTAGAGCGGTGGGCTGTTAACCCATAGGTTGCAGGTTCGAGTCCTGCGCGGGGCGTTTTCATAATCAAACATAAAAATTTCTACTTAGTAGGTGGATATGTTCGAGATAAATTACTTGGTATTGAAAGCAAAGATATAGACTTAGTATTCGTTCCAAAAGAAGAACCTCAAAAGGAATTTGAAAATGCTATTAAAATGATATTAAATGAAGGCTTTGAACTTATCTTTAAATCCCAGTTTTACACTGCTAAGTTTAAAAAGGATGATATTATTCTAGATTTAACAATTGCAAGAAAGGAGAAATATGAATACAATGGGGCATTACCAAAGGTTGAAATTGTTTATTCAATTTGCGAGGATTTAAGAAGAAGGGATTTTACTATAAATGCTATGGCTATGGACATTAATGGAAACATTATTGACCCATTTAATGCAAGAGAACACCTTAGAAAAAAAATTTTAGTGCCTATAAACTCTTTACTTGATGACCCTACGAGGATTTTCAGAGGTATTAGATATGCTAAACGATTTAATTTGATGTATTCAGAAAAATTTTTGACTCAATTAAATGCTGCAAAGCGCTATTTAAAAAATGTTTCATTTGCAAGGATTAAGAAGGAATTAGAGCTAATCTCAATTGAAAGAAATAGAGTTTTCATCTGGCAAGAAATTCTGAAATTCACATTATTTCCAAATCTAAAATTTAATAATGTAATTTTTGAAGTTGATAACATTATACCATTTAGAGAAAATGCTTGGATTTTATTCTACATTACATTTTTAAAGTATGTCATTAAGCTTAATCACATTAATCGTCTTGAAATATCAATTCTTGAAATGTTTGAGAGTGGAAAAGTAAAAAAAATAAAAAATGAGATTTATGAAATTGCAAAATACATTTTAAGTAGGAGAAAAAATTATACCAATTAATGGACAAGTAAAGAAGCGGTTTACCTTGTATAAACTAAGACCAAGGGTTCATCCTTTAAATTCAACTCATCTAAAAAACCTATCTGAGGTGATGTTGTGTAAATTTTCAAATTGTTTTCGCTTTTTAGGGCAATAACTTTAGTGCTGTTATCTAAGATGAAGAAAAGTCCGTCTATATCTTTTAAAAACTTATTTAATAAGCTAATTGCAATTTTGCCTTCTATTTCAGGTTCATTGTAAAAAGGTAATTTTAGAATTTCATATTCCCAAGTATCAACTGATAGCCTTGTAATTATTAAATTTTCATTGCTATGAAAATCATTTAAAAACTTACCCAAATTATTCAAAAACCCTTCTACCTTATCGTTATTCAAAAACAAAAATCCTTTACTTTCAATATAGTATATATTTTTTGAATTATTTGAATTTATTAGTTCGTTTAATGTTTGAGAACTTGTTTCAAGATCAATTATGAGATATTTAAGTAGTTTTAGTAGTTCTTTTTGAAATTCCCTCTTTAAGTCCTTTTTTTCTTCAACTTTATCCAAAAGAGCAATTATTGGATTAGGGTCTATAAACTCGCTCATTTTAGCTTTATCCTCATCCTTCAAAGCCCTTTCAATAACTTTACCTTTTTTCCACTTTACAAGCCTTTCAATTTCAGACCTTCCAGTTCCATAAAGTCCTTCAATGTAAAGTATATTTCCATTATCAACAGCACACCTAATTGATGTACCATCCGGTCCAATGAAGATAAAAACTAAGCTTCTTTTTTCTTTAAGAGCTTTCGCAAGTTCAAGGATAAAAATTTTATCTTCCATAAGCTAATAAAGCTAAAAATTAAAACTAAGGATATAAGAACACCTTCTGATGTTAATGTAAATTTTAAAGCAGGTAAGTTTAAGCTTTCAAGAAATAAAATTGATTTTATGAAAATGAGGTTTATAATGTGCAATGATACCCACAGTTGTTCTATAAATGGGAAAATTATGCAAAATAGAGCATTATATAGTAATAAGGTTGAAATGGGAATAGTGATAATGTTGCCAAAGAAGTATAAAATTGGAGCTTTTGAAAAATGATAGAGAAGTATAGGAATTGTAAAGAGCTGAGCTGATATTGAAGCTTTTAAGATGTTTAGAATATAATTATTTGAATAGTTAAATGGTGAGTAAATCATTCCAAGAACTGCAAGATAGGATAGCTGAAAGCCAACATCATATATTTCAGTAGGTGAAATGAATAAGTTTATAAATAAAGATAGACCAAAAACATTTAACATATTTACTTTTCTTTCAAAGAGATTTGCAATTGAGAAAATAAGAGCAAATAGAAATGCTCTAAATACAGATGGGATAAAATCCAACAATAGTGCATAAAAAAATATAATTATAGAACTTATTAAAAAGTTAGCATTTCTTGGAATATAAAATAGTGATAAGAGGAATGAAATTGCTATAAAAATTAGACTAATTTGAAGCCCTGAAATTGCTAATAGATGATACATACCTGTTTCTGTAAATGCATTTTTGACTTCATAAGGAATATAATCTCGGTTATTTAGAAGAAGTGCAGTTATCATTGCATAATCTTCAAATCTAAAAGCCCTTTCTCTTAGAAATTTATCAAACTTTTTATATATCAGATTTTGATTATCTATTCTCTTAGATTTCAAAACGATGAAACTATCACCTTTAATATAACCAATAACCTCATAACTTGAAGGATAAAGCTTTGACTTAAAAATCCCCATCCCTTCAATTGGCAAAATACCCAAGCTTGGAACATTAACTTTAAGCTTAATTATTTTTGATGTTCTTATATTAGGATATTTGTAAATTTCCATCCTCAATGAACCTAAGACTATAAAGCTTAATAGGAGAATAGTTTTCAAAATTAAATTAAGTTGATGTTTTAAGAACAATAGCAAAATTCCTAATGTTACTATTGAACTTACCACTAATATAATTGAAACTTTCAAAGGAATTAACAAACCTAATGCAAATAGTATAGATGCTATAAATATGTTATATGGAGACATTAGCTTTCCTTTGAAATGATAACTACAAACTCACCTTTCTCTACAATCCTTTCTTTAACATCTAGTAAGTTTCCATATAAATAGCTTTCAAATGCTTTTGTCATTTCTCTTGCTACAAAAACTTTCCTATTTCCAAAAATTAGATAAATTTCATCAAGTAGTTCTTTTATTTTATAAACTGATGTATAGATTACAATTGAACCTTCAAAACCCTTATACTTTTCAAGCTCTTTTAGACGATTATTTTTCTTCTTAGGTAAAAATCCTAAAAATAAAAACTTATTTGTTTCAAGACCACTTACACTCAAAGCAGAAATAACTGCAGAAGGTCCAGGAATTGGTATTACTTCTATGTTATTTTCTCTACAAGCTCTAACTAATCTATAACCTGGATCTGAAATCAAAGGTGTTCCTGCATCAGATATCAATGCTAAATTATAACCATTTTTTAATAGTTCTATCACTTCCTTTGTTCTTGAAATTTCATTACCTTCATAATAAGATAATAATTTTTTACTTTCAATTGAATAATGATTTAATAAAATTCTTGCCCTTCTTGTATCTTCACATAAAATAATATCAACAGATTTTAATGTTTCAATCGCTCTTATGGTAATATCTTTTAGGTTTCCAATAGGGGTTGCCACTACATATAGCCTTGCCATAGTTTTATAGTTTAAAGTAACCCTTTTAGGATCTTATCCTACTTAATGCAATCTTAACTAGTTCTTCAACCTTTAAATTACCTTTTTCTTTCAAGACTATCAAAAGACTACTTTTTGCACTATTATAATCAACACCAAGACTTAAAAGAACATTCAAAGCATCAATAAAATCTTGTGTAAATGCTGAAGTTTCTGATGGTATCATTTGAATTTTATCCTTCATTTCTATGATGATACGCTCTGCACTTTTTCTACCAATACCTTTTATTTTAGTTAAAGTCCTAGTATCTTCCTTTATAACTGCTTCCTGAAATTCTGATATATCAACTTGTGAAATGATATTAATAGCAATAGATGGACCAATACCTGAGATTTTAATAAGTTCATTAAACCATAACCTTTCACTCTCACTCAAAAATCCATACAAATTAAATCCATTTTCATTTAAAATTAGTTGTGTATAAATCAAAACCTCATCACCAGGATTAAAACTATATTTAAATGGCACTATTATTTCAAAAAACACATTTGAAACATCTAAAACTACCTTATTTCCTAAAAACTTATAAACTTTACCTTTTAACGCCCAGATCATTTCTATTTAAAAATGCCCAAATGAGAGCTAAAGCATCACTTTCATGATCATTTAAACTTTCTTTTAGATTGAATATAAGTCGGGTCATAAACTGAACTTGGTGCTTTTTGGCAGTCCCAAATCTTGTAATGGAAAGCTTAATAGATGTAGGTGATAGTTCAAAAATTTGGATGTTCTTCTTTTCTAATAGTAATTGAATTATACCTTTTACGCTTCCAAGTAGAATTGCTGTTTTAACATTTCTATGATAGATTACACTTTCTAATACAGCAATGCTTGGTTTAAATTCATCAATAATTTCTTCACTCCTTTCGTATAGATATAGCAATGTTTTTGAAGTATTTAAGTTTTTGGTTGTGATAGTTGTGCTGAAAATGTAATTTAGATCATCAGTTATAGCAATACCCAAATTTCTATAAGCTATATCAAATCCAATTATTCGCATTCTATTTCAAATATATTGTTTTCAGTTTCATAAATTATTAGTTTTTTGAGGTTTTTAAGCAATGGTTTTAACTTCATTTTGAAGTATATTAAAAGATTTTCCGTAGTGGGAAGGTTTTCCTTGAAAAATTCAACATCGTAGTTTAAAAACTTATGATCTATTTCATCTAATACACTTTTTACTATACTATCAAGCTCTTCTAAATTCATCACAAATCCCGTCTCACTATTAACCTCTCCTTCTATCCAAACCTCAAGCTTATATTCATGACCATGTCCATTTTCATTTGAACACTTACCATATAGTCTAAAATTTTCTTCTTTTGAAAGCTCCTTATTATACAACTTGTGACCTGCTGAAAATCTATAAATTCTACCTAATATCACATTCTCACCTCCTTTATAAATACTAAAAAGTTCCTCATTTTCATAGACCTTAACCTGATATAAATTTAGCTTATCTTTTAGAAAATGCCAAAATGAGATGGATATGTTTTCAGTAGTCGGTAATTTATCTTTAAAGAAAGGATTATCCAAATTTAAATTCTTATGATCGTAATAGTTTTCAATAACTTCATTTACAATTTGCTTAATTTTTGAAATGTTGATCACCATACCAGTTTGATAATCCATTTGCCCCTTTATTGAAATAAATACATTATAATTATGACCATGTTCAAAAACCGTCTTTTTAAACAATTTTAGATTTTCTTCAAAATTTAAATAACTTAAATAATACCTATGACTTGCACAAAAATAAAACCTCCTCGTAATCACAAAATCTTTCAATCTATAACGATAATTTTAAAGCTCCTAAATTATTAGGATTTAAAATTTTAAGTTAATATGAAAGCATTTTCCTATTCATTAAAATTATTAAAATTTAGAGCTAGGTCTTTTAAAGAAATTGAAAAGAAATTAAGAGAGAAGGGATTTAGTGAAATTGAGATTAAAGATGCAATTGAAAAGCTTAAGGATTATGGATATGTAAATGAATTAGAAGACGCAATAAATTATGTAAGGGCAAAATGTAAGAGGGGATGGTCAAAGAAAAAAATTTACATTGAGCTTAATAAAAGAGGTTATAGTAATGAAATTATTCAAAATGCCCTAAAAAGTTATGATGAAAATGAGGTCATTTTGAAACTAAAAAGGGAGATTTTGAGGAAAAATTTAAACAAGGAAAGAGTAATAAAATTATTAAAAAGTAGAGGTTTTGAATGGGATATAATAAAGAAAGTTGTTGGAGGAACTTACCCTTAAAATTTTAAAACTTGATAATTCTTGAAAATATAAAAAAGGTATATAAAGATCCAAAAGAATTAATTGTTTTTGAAGGTTTAAACTTGAAAATAAATAGTAGTGAAATTATGGCAATTATTGGACCATCAGGAAGTGGTAAGACAACATTACTAAATATCATTGGGACAATTGATATACCTGATGAAGGGAGTGTTATAATTTTTGAGCAAAATGTAAATAAACTAAATGATGACCAAAGAGCGGATTTTAGAAATAAGAATATAGGCTTTATCTTTCAAATACCACATCTTATAAATGAGCTTAATGTTTTTGAAAATGTTATAATACCAAGCTTAATAAACTATAAGTTTGCAAATGGTAAAATTAAAAAGAGAGCTTTGGAGCTTTTGGAATACATGAATTTATCAGAAAAGAAAGATAATTATCCAAATGAAATTTCTGGCGGGGAGAAAAGAAGGGTTGAAATTGCAAGAGCTTTAATGAATAATCCAAAAATTTTAATAGCGGATGAACCAACTGCAAACTTAGATCCAAGCTTAAAATTTTCAATTATGGAACTATTTTATAAAATAAGAAATGACTTTAAAACTACAATTATATTTTCAACGCATGATTATGATATTCTAAAATATGCAGATAAGGTCTTTAAAATTGAGAATAAAAGATTGATAAATATTATCCTTTAAAATTTTAAAACTATGTTATTTCTAATTTTACCATTGCAAGTTGAACATGAACATCATCATTCAATGGAGGATATGGCAACGATTATAGTTAATGTTGTTGATGAAAAGGGAAATGCAATAGCTTATTGTGCATATAGCTTATATAAAGATAATAATCAAGTTGCAGGTGGATATTGTGATGAAAAGGGTAATATAAAGATTGAAAATATTGGATTTGGAAATTATAAACTTAACATTGAATATATTGGATATGAAACAAAGACTATCAATATAAATGTTAATAGAAGCAAAGTTGAACTTGGTAAAGTTTCATTAAGTCCAAAAGGTGTAGTATTACAAGAGCAAAAAGTAATTGCACAGCCACCTCAAATTACATATGAGGAAGGAAAAAGAATAATTAGACCTTCACAAGATATAGTAAATTCAGGGGGAAATGCATTTGATGTTCTGAAAAATGTTCCTGGGATTAGAGTAGATCCTCAAACAGATTATGTAGAAATGAGAGGCTCAGCAAATATAACACTATATATAAATGGAAGACCTACAAGTTTAGAAGTAAGTGAGGCATTAAAGCAAATACCTGCAAGTCAAATCGATAGAATTGAAATAATTACAAATCCATCTGCGAAATATGAAGCAGAAGGAAGCACTATTATTAACATTGTTCTAAAAACTTCAAGAGAGGAAGGATTAAGCTATTCTGCAAGTTTAAGAACAGGGACATACAATAATTATGGTGGAAACTTACTAGTTGGTATTTCAAGAAATAAATATAAAATCTCAACTTCAATAAATTATAATAATTTCAATTTCCCATTTAAGATGAATGTTGAAAGAGAATTCTCAAATGATAGTATTATAACAAGTGCAAATGGTTCAAGATATGCTAATCCTTATGGTATTAGATTAAATTTGGATTACAATTTAACAAAAAATGATATTATAAGTTTTGAAGGGAATTTATCACATTGGAGCTTTAATTTTGGTGGAAATGGTATAACATCAGGTAGTAGAAATTATAATTCTGAATTTTCTTCAAATAGAGGAGGATTAAATAGTTCAATTTTCCTTGGATATGCTAGAAATTCATTTAATTCAGGTATATTTTATAGTCAAAGGAATGTAGATGAATTATCATATAATTATGATAGGGATATGAATGGAAACATTATTGATGGAAATAAAACAACAGAAAAAGGTCCTGCAAATAATATAAGATTTAATTTTGATTTTGATAATAAAAAGCTTGCATTTGGATATCTTTTGACAATTTTTAGCAATAATGATGACTTTAGTTATTATAGCTATGATATAAATAACAGTGAATTTGTTTTGAGAAATAGCTATAATGTTAATTTTTATAGAATTACAAATGGAGGTTATTTAACATATCATAGAAACTATAAGAATTTTGATTTTCAAATCGGAACGAGGCTAGAATATACAAGAAGAACTATTGAAAATTATCAAAAAGAATATCTTGATTTATTCCCTTCATTGAATTTATCATATAAATTTTCACTTTCAAATCAAATATATTTTAATTATTCAAGGAGGATAAATCATCCAAGAATTTGGCAACTTGAACCATTTGAAATTTATTTAGATCAAATTTCAAAAAGAAGAGGAAATCCAAATTTAGACCCTGAATATAGTAATTTATTTGAAATTGGATTTCAAAATCTATTCTTAAATTTAAGCTTATATTATAGAAAGACGGATAGAACAATTGAAGAAATTACAATAGTTGAAAATGGATATTTTGTAAATTATCCTGAAAATATTGGAATTTCTGAATTTTATGGCTCTGAAATTTCATTTAACTTTACAAAAGGAAAACTTTTAGATTTCAATACTTCATTTAACATTCATCAACATAATGTATATTCAGATATTGTCCAAAAAAGAACAGGATATATGTTAAAATCATCATTAAGAATTCTATTTTTACAAATTAGCGCAGCTTATAATAGTGCAATGCCAACATCGCAAGGTAAGATGCTTGAAAATTATTATGTAGATATAGGTTTAAGGATTCCATATAGGGATTTTGCATTTATTTTAAACTTTCAAGATGTTTTTAAGACTTTTCAATTTGGAACAATTATAGAACAATCTAACTTCTATCAATATCAAAATTCAAAAAGGGCATGGCCATCTATACAATTTTTATTAATTTATAATTTCCAACAATATAGGAAACTACAAAAACCAAAACATCAGGAAGAAGAAGGAGAATTTGAAGGATTTTAAATATAATGAAAGTCCTTTGCTTTGATGTTGGAGGGACATATTTAAAATATGGTATTGTTGAAAATTATAATGTTTTATATTTCAATAAGGGGCCTACAAATAAGGAAAATTTAGAAGAGCAGTTAAATAGTATTATAAGCAAGTTTGATTTTTCTGCAATTGTTATTGGATTTGCAGGCATTGTAAAAGGAAATAAAATTTTATTTGCACCGAATGTTAAAACATTTGAAGAAAGGGAATTGAAGTTAAGAACAAATAAAAAAGTTTTAATTGATAATGATGCAAACTTATTTACACTTGGAGAATTTACAAGGCTCAAAAATTATAAAAATATTGTTGGAATTACACTTGGAACAGGTATTGGTGGTGGAATTATAATAAATGGTAAATTGTATAGAGGAAATGGTGGTGCAGGTGAAATTGGGCATACTACAATTGACCCAAATGGACCTCTTTGCAATTGTGGAAAATTGGGATGTGTTGAAGCATATATTGGTGAAGCTTATTTCCCCAATTATTTTGAAAAAATTTTTAAAAAGAAACTAAGTGCAAATGAATTATATGAGCTTGCAAAAGAGGGTAATTTAAATGCTCTAGAATTTTGGAAGTGGTTTTCAGATAAATTATCAATTTTAATAAATAATTTATGTGCTATATTTGATCCTGATGTAATTGTTCTTGGAGGTGGTTTATCAAATGCATTTGGAATTTTTAATAAATACCTAAAAGTTGAATATGAGGTACTAATTAAAAAAAGTGAACTTGGTGAGTATGCAAGTTTAATAGGTGGATATGAACTATTAAAAAATGATAATTAACCTATTTTCCAAAAATATAAAAATTTGCTCTTATTTTGATTTAACCAATAGCTTTTTAAAATTCTTTATATCACAAAGTGATAAATTCGATGAAATTGTATATGTTAAAAAGTATAGTAGTGTTTCAAAGTTTGATGAAAAGAGAAAGGTAATATATGTAAATGAGATCGATAATGCTTATAGGGTTTTAATTTATGCTCTAAGAAGCTTTTATGCCCTTGATTATAAGGATGGATTGCTATTGCATGCAAGCGCAATATCAAAAGATAATAAGAATGCGATTTTATTTGTTGGGCCACCAGCTAGTGGAAAGACTACAATGCTAATAAATGCACTTAAGAATGGTTATTACTATATTGCAGAAGACTTATTGTTTATAAACAACACATTTTGCTATTTTTCACCTCCATTTAAAGTTTTAGAAATTGAAAAAATTACAAAGAAAGCAAAAATTGAAACTATCTACTTTATAAATTTTAGATATGGTGCTAAATTTGTTAAAATTCCATTAAACAAAGAGGAGAAAAAAAAGCTTTTATTTGAAAGCTTATTCAATACAAGAGCCTTAAGTTTTCAATTTGAAACATTTAAAAATTTATTAAAATTGCCTTCTTACTATGTCATATATTCAAATTGTAAAAATCTACTGAATATTATCTGATCACCAACAATGAATACTTTAAAATTTCAAATAACAGGAGGGTTAAGATGATAACTTTATTTGCAATTTTATCTACAAGTGAAAAAATGTATATTTCAGATGCTGGTGGGTGGCAATATACTCAATTACCTGATATGGGAGTTGCCAAGAAAATAGTAACACCTAATCACAAGCTAAAATCAGTTATTGAACAAAAAATAAACACATCTAAAGGATATAAAATTAGTGCTAATAATTTCCAAACTATGGATAGTCTTTCAAATGAAGTTAGAATAACTTTTTCAGGAACTGTAAGGGATGTAAAAGCAGCATATTCAAAAAGGGTAGGCAAAGTTGTGTATGTATGGAGTGAAGAAGATAATACTTGTCCTGGAACGGGACAGCAAAGGCTTAAACTCCATGTTTGGAAAGAAAGTGCTCAATTTATATATGTATTTGATTGGTGTGGAACATCTGATCCTGATATTGCAATAGGCGATACAAATAGATGGGCTTTAATAAGTTTTGATGAGGCAACAGATGATAGTATATATTGGGTATATTACGATTTAATTGCGGATACATTTTCTTACTACTATTGGGTTTATGAACCTGCCAATTTTTATTACAGTAATACTCAAACTTGTGAATGGTGGGAAAGCTTTTCTACATTTCAGGAACCATTACCCAATGGAGACTATGCTACATTCTTCACAGAAGTTGTAAGGTGGTGGCAATCTACAAATAGTAGTTGTCCATATTCACCTGGTCAAGATATTGATTCATCAGGAGCCTATATAGGAAGTTTTGTATTTAGAGGTTCTCCTCCACTTGGGGTTGTAAGTGGAAGTTATAAGAACGTCTTAGGATTTATGTATTTTTATGCTAATCCTCCATCTGACAAAGGTAGAAGAATTTCTATAAACTTTGGAAGAGATTACTTGTATCACCCCATTGCAAAAAACAATAACTTCCAATACTTCTTGGCATATGAAGTTGAGATTTGGAGACCCCCTCATAATATAGTTAATAAATGGCAATGGATAGATTTTGTAGTTTTCAATTCAAATAGAGATACAGTAAACACAGGAACTGTTGCAAATAAATTAACACCATATGGAACAAGCAATTATATATCTGCAAACTTTCCAGAAGATACATTCCCTGCAAAACATCCAGATATAGCAAGTAATGGAAGCTCATTTACAGTTGGTTTTACTAGAATTTGGATAAATTCAAGTAATTTTGATAACACAACAGGTGATTATGATATTGGAAGAAGGTATGTTGCATATAGTAGTGGTGGTTGTGCTGTAAATAGGTGGTGCGTGTATGGTGGAGACTATGCTGCAAGAAGTAGTAGGAGGGAATATCATCCAAGAATTGAGTTTGATTTACAAAATTACATTTTAGCATATGGAGATTCCATGTTTTCATTACCCTCCTCAAAATTAAGATGGAGAGAAGTTTGTGGAGTTAACTGCTATTCAGATACAACTGGAAGAGTTGTAACAAATAATTTATTTAGATATGCATGGAGTACTATTACAAGCTCATTTGATTTAGTTCCAACATATGATACTGTGAGATGCGTAGATAATACTTGGAGAAGGGTTATGAGATTTGTTTATATTAAGACACTTTCAGGAACAGATAGAGATATTTATTATAGGAAAATGGTATATACAGGTTGTTTAACACCTCTAAGCTCTAATGAAAAACAGCAGAAGAATTTCTATTATAATGCCAAAAATAAAATCCTTAGTGTAAATGTTGATGAAGTTAAGCTTTATGACCTAAGCGGGAAGGTAGTAGGGACTTATAGAAGAGGAAATCACAAACTTGATAAATTAAATAAAGGTATTTACTTTATAAACAAAAAGGATAAAATTCTAATATTTTAGTACTATTAAATTAAAATCAACCTACAATAACATCTAGTTCCTTTTTATATTCTTCAACTGCTTTTAATAATTTTGGATAATTTCTAAGTTTTGGATCATTTTGAAGAAGCATTAAACTGTCTATCCTTGCAACTGAAATGATTTTTTTATGTTCAACATCTAATAAATTAGTAAATCTAAATTCTTTTATACCATGTTGTTGTGTTCCAAGTAAATCACCAAATCCTCTTATTTCTAAATCAATTTCTGATAACTTAAATCCATCAACATATTTGACAATTGCATTTAATCTTCTTTTGGCATCTTCACTAACCTTTGCAGGTGTAATAAGAACACAATATGCAGTATCATTTGAACGTGCAATTCTACCCCTTAATTGATGTAATTGTGAAATACCAAATCTTTCTGCATGTTCAATGATCATAATTGTAGCATTTGGAATATCAATACCAACTTCTATCACTGTTGTTGCAATTAAAATATGAAGCTTACCATTTCTAAAATCCTCCATATTTCTTTGCCTTTCAAATCTATCCATCTTGCCATGAACTATACCAATTGAGATTTCTCTTGGCTTAATACTATCAATAAATTTGTAGATTTCTTCAACTGCTCTTGCTTCAAGCTTTTCACTTTGCTCTATAAGTGGTGCTACTACATAAGCTTGCTTTTTTCTATTTAGAATTTCCTTAAATAACCATTGATATACGATTTCTCTTTTATCATCAAATACCCATTTGGTTATAATTTTGGTATTAAACGGTTTTTGATCAATTATTGAAACATCCAAATCTCCATAAAATGTTAATGCTAATGTTCTTGGAATTGGTGTTGCAGTCATAACCAAAAAGTGAGGTGTCCATTCATTTGATTTTTTAAACAATAATGCCCTTTGATTTACACCAAATCTATGTTGTTCATCTATTATGACAAGTCCAAGCTTTTTAAATTTAACATCCTCAACTATTAAAGCATGTGTTCCAACAATTAAATCTATCTTACCTTCTCTTAAGTCTTTTAGAATTTTTTGTTTTAAACTTTGCTTTATATCACTAACCAATAGTTCAATCCTTATATTAAGTCCATATGTTAAATAATTCATAACATTAAAAAGTTGTTCTGCAAGTATTTCGGTTGGTGCCATTATTGCAACTTGATAACCATTCTCAATTGCAATCAATGATGAATAAAGAGCTACAATAGTCTTACCACTTCCAACATCTCCTTGAAGTAGTCTATGCATTGGTATATCTTTATTTAGATCTTCTTCAATTTCTTTAATTACTCTCATTTGAGCAGATGTTAATTTAAACGGTAACTTTTCAACTAATCTATCTGTCAAAAATCCTTTCTTTTCAAACCTTGGTGCAAATCGTTGCTTGTATTGAGTGGAAAGAAATAAATTTAAAAAGAATATAAGCATTTCTTCATATACAAGGGCTTTTCTTGCTTCATTAGCATCTACAATTTCTTGTGGTCTATGAATTGTATCTAAAATCGTCCATTTATTAGGAATGTTCCTTAATTTTTTAAGCTTATCAGGTAATATATCCAATTGTTCATCTATATCTTGCTTGTAATTATCCAAAACATAATTAATAATCCTTCTTAAAAATTCATTGCTAATTCTCTTAGTTAAAGGATAAACAGGAATAATACCCATCAATGCACTTTTGTTATTTTCATTTTTTAAAATCTCAAATTCAGGAAAAAACATTCTATAATTACCTTTGTACTTATAAACTTTTCCTGCACATAGCACCTTATCACCACTTTGAAAATATGATAGAATGTAGTTCATTTTTTTCCAAACAAGTTCTAAAAATTCATTATCGCACTTTAAAACAAC
>FWWM01010527.1_pt1 | contig 16421 bp, 19 predicted proteins | sample 2228351 | NCBI WGS metagenome assembly FWWM01 (sample SAMEA103939774, study PRJEB20133) | metagenome | reverse complement strand
GAGAGTGAAAAAAGAGAAGAGCAGGAGAGCCAGGCGAGTGAAACGCTGTGCCATACGCAGGAACAACGTGCGTCTCCGGCAAGTGGAATTTATCGTACTGAGCGGATAGGGCAATGTCAAGGCAAGTTCAGGACGGCGCCCGGCTCGCGTCGGGCATGCCCTTCGGCGACCAACCTCCGCCCAGCGCTTTGTAGAGCTGGACGATCGAGACGAGATGCAATCGATGGGTTCCCGTGAGCGCCAGTTCGGCTTCAAAGAGATTCCGCTGGGCGATCAGCACGTCGAGATAGTTCGCGAGCCCGCCCTTATAGCGAAGGTTCGCCAGCCGCAGCGCCGACCGTAACGCTTCCACCTGCTGGGCCTGGGCCTCCCGTTGCTCGCGGGCCGTACGGACCGCCACCAGCGCGTCTTCCACCTCCTTGAAGGCCACCAGGATCGCCTGCTCGTATTGCGCTAACGCCTGGCGGGCTTGGGCTTCGGCCGCCTCCTGTTGGAATCCCAGAATCTGCGCATTGAGCAAAGGAGCGGCGACGCCGGGGCCGACGACGCCGAATGCCGTCTCGTTCGCCACCAGCCTGGACAACTGGGGACTGGCGACCCCGAGAATGCCGGTGATGCTGATCTTGGGAAACCGGTCCGCCTTGGCCATCCCGATGCGAGCGGTCGCCGCCGCCAGATCCTGCTCCGCCTGGACGATATCCGGGCGTCGCCGGAGCAATTCCGACGGCAGGCCGGGCGGGACGTCGGGCGGCATCACCTGCTCGGTCAACGAGCGCCCGCGCGGAATCTGAAACGGATGGCGACCCAGCAACACGCTGAGCTGATTTTCCTTTTGAACCACCTGCCGTTCCAGTTCGGCGGCGCGTGCGGCCGCGTTCGCGCGTTCGGCTTCGAATTGATCCGCGTCCAGCTTGGAGATCACCCCCTGCCGCAGACGGGCTTGCGCGATCCGCACCGACTCCTCCCAGGACTTGAGCGTGCGTCTGGCGATGTCGAGCTGCATGTCGAACTGGAGCAGGTCGAAATAGGCTTCCGCCACGCCGCTCACCAGTTGCAACACCACCGCCCGCCGGTTTTCCTCGCGGGCCAACAAGTCGGCCTGAGCCGCCTCGTTCGATCGACGGAGCCGTCCCCACAGGTCAAGCTCCCACGCCAGGTTCCCCTGCAGGTAATAGTTGAACGGATTCGGAAAGCCGGGGAAGAGAAAGTTGGCCTTCCGCCCGAAGGATGGAGCGTTGCCCGTCACCGTCATCTGAGGCGCAAAGTCCGTTTTCGCGATCAACGCCCGGGCCCGAAACTCGTCGACCGCGGCCACGGCTCGCTGGAGATCCTTGTTCTCGTCCAAGGCGATGCGGATCAAACGTTGAAGTTCCTCGTCGCGGAGCAGTTCCCACCACGGCAGATTGGCGATCGAATTGGGGGACGCCGACTCCTGCATGCGGAACGAGTCGGGAGTGGAATGCGCCGGGCGTGAATAGTCCGGTCCTATAGCGCACCCGGCGGCGAGCAGGAGCGACAGCACAGAGAGACTGAACCGGTGCATCCTCAGACCTCTTCCTGCGCCCCGACCGGCTCGGGTTCCTCGAACGACTCGATCGGCTCCCTCGGACCGCTCGGCTCGACCGGCCGGCCGGGGATCATCCTTCTGACCGCCACGTAGAACAGCGGGACGAAGAAGGTCGCCAGGAACGTGGCCGCGAGCATCCCGCCGAGTACGCCGGTGCCGATGGACTGGCGACTGGCCGCGCCTGCGCCCGTCGCGACGACCAGCGGGAGCACGCCGCCGATGAACGCCATCGAAGTCATGACAATGGGCCGGAACCGCAGACGGGCCGCCTCCATGGCGGCGCGCGTCAGCGGGTGCCCGTTCAGGTACCGGTGGTTGGCGAACTCCACGATCAGGATCGCGTTCTTGGCGGCGAGGCCGATCAGGGTCACCAGGCCGATCTGGACATAGATGTCGTTGGTCATCCCACGGACCCAGACCGCGCTGAGCGCGCCGAATACTCCGAACGGCACGGCGAGGATCACCGCAAACGGCACGGCCCAACTTTCGAACTGGGCGGCGAGCACCAGGAAGACCATGAGCAGGCCGAAGCCGAACGCCAGGACCGACTGGTTGCCCGCTTTGGCTTCCTGGTACGAAATCCCGCTCCAATCCAACGCATAACCCTGGGGCACGAGCACCTCCTGGCCGACCCGCTCGAGAGCCGCCAGGGCTTGTCCCGAGCTGTAGCCCGGCGCCGCGGCGCCCAGCACGAGCACCGTGTTGTACCCGTTGAAGTGCGTGACGGGATCCGGCCCGCTTCGGTATCGCGTGCTGACCACGGTGTCGAGCGGAATCATGTTGACGCCCTGCGGCCCCTGGGCGCGCACGTAGATCTTGGAGAGATCCTCGGGCTTGGCGCGGTACTGCGGTTCGGCGTCGGTAAAGACTCGGTACACGCGCCCGAACTTGATGAAGTCATTCACATAAAAGTTCCCCCAGAAAGCCTGCAGGGTATCGAAGACCTCCGAGATCGGCACCCCGAGGGCCTTGGCCCGCTCCCGATTGATCTCGGCGTAGAGCCGCGGCGAACCGACGCGGAAGCTCGTCCCGATGGGGCCGATCGCCGGGTCCTGTCGGGCCTTCGCGATGAACTGCTGCGCGACCGCGGCGAATTTATTGAAATCCCCGCCGGCCGGGTCCTGAATTTGGGCCGAGAACCCGCCGGTCGCGCCGAGGCCGCGGATCGACGGGGCGTTGAACGCCAGGATCAACGCCTCGGGGATCTTCGCGAATTCGCCGAAAGCGCGCCCGATCAGCGTCTTGACGTGCCCGTCGGGCCCCGGACGCGTATCCCAATGGTTCAGCGGGGTGAAGATCGTCGCCGCGTTGCCGCCGCGCGTCCCGAACACGAAGTTCTGGCCGATCAGGGCGTCGGTGCTGTGGATCGCGGGAATCGAGAGATAAAAGCGTTCGAGCTTGCCGACCACCTCGCGGGTGCGCTGTTTGGACGCGCCGTCCGGAAGCTGGACGATCGTAATGAAATATCCCTGATCCTCTTCAGGCAGGAAGCCTTGCGGCAGCGTCCGGATCAGGCCGAGTGACACCACGACGAGCACCCCGAACACGGCGAAGGCCAGCCCCATACGTCCCAGCACCCGTCCGACGCCTCCCAGGTACCGGTCGCGCGTCCAATCGAAAAGGCGATTGAATGCGGCGAAGAAGCGGTTCGGAGACTCCACCGTGCCGGGCGTGAACAACACGGCGGCGAGCGCGGGACTCAGCGTCAATGCGACGAGGCCGGAGATGACGACCGAGATCGCGATCGTGATGGCAAACTGCTGGTAGAGCTGCCCGGTGATGCCTCCGAGGAAGCCGACCGGGACGAAGACTGCGCAAAGGACCAACACGATTGCGATGACCGGTGCCGTCACTTCGGCCATGGCCCGTTTCGCCGCTTCTTTGGAGGAGCAGCACTCCTCGCGCATGTGCCGCGCGACGTTTTCCACCACCACGATCGCGTCGTCCACGACGATGCCGATCGCGAGCACCAGACCGAACAGCGTCACCGTGTTGATCGAAAAGCCGAGCGCCGCCATGCCGGCGAAGGCGCCGATGAGGGACACCGGAACCGCGACGGCCGGGATGATCGTGGCCCGCCAGGACTGCAGGAAGAGGTACACGACCAGGATGACCAGCACCAGCGCTTCGAACAGCGTCTTGACGACCTCCTTGATCGAGACGTCGATGAAGCGGGTCGTGTCATAGGGAATATCGTAGTGCACGCCGGCCGGGAAGATCTTGCTCAGCTCCGCCATTTTGGCGCGGATGCGGTGGGCCGTTTCGAGCGCGTTCGCCCCGGGCGCCAGGAAGGTGATCAGAAAGGTGGTCGGCCGGCCCTTGAACCGGCCCTCGAGGTCGTAGGATTGGGGACCCAGCTCCACCCGCGCGATGTCTTTGAGCCGGACCATGGAGCCGTCGGGCAGGGCGCGGACGATCAACTCCTCGAATTCCGACGCCTCCGTGAGACGGCCTCGGGTGATTACCGGAATCGTCAACTGGGTTCCGGGGGGAGCGGGCTCGCGGCCGACCATGCCGGCCGGGAAGTCCCGGTTCTGTTCCCGGATCGTATTGATCACGTCGGTCGGCGTGAGGCTGAGTTGCGCCATGCGGATCGGATCCATGATGATCCGCATGCTGTAGTCCTGCCCGCCGAAAACGAAGGCGTCGCCCACCCCCTTGAGCCGCTTGATGTCGTCGAGGACGCGCAGGATCGCGAAGTTCGACAGGAAGAACTGATCGTAGCGCGGGTCCTCGGACTCGATCGTGACGACCTGCAGCAGGTCGGGCGAGGTCTTCTTGATCGAGATGCCCCGACGCATGACCTCCGTCGGAATCTGCGGCTCGGCGAGCTTGACGCGGTTCTGCGTCTGAACCTGCGCGATGTCCACGTCCGTCCCGATCTCGAACGACAGCTTGATGGTCACGTGACCGTCGTTCGTGCTCGTGGAGTCGTAATAGAGCAGGTTGTCGATTCCCGGAAGCTGCAGCTCGATCGGGCGCGCGACGGACTCCGCCGCGACCTCCGCGCTCGCGCCGGGATAGTCGGCGTCGATCTGGACGACTGGAGGGGCGATGTCGGGGAACTGGGCGATGGGAAGGGTGAGCATCGCCACCAAGCCCACGACCACGATGATCATGGAGAGGACGGCCGAGAAGATCGGTCGCTCGATGAAGAAGTTCACGCTCACGTGGCCCGCTCCTTGCCGTTCTCGGACTTCCCCGGCGCTCCGCCCGGAGCGGGCGGGGTCTCGCCGTTTTCGCTTACCGGGACCGGCCGGACCGGCTCGCCGGGTGTAACCCGTTGGATCCCGTCCACGATGATCCGCTCGCCGGGCTTCAGACCCTCCTCGATCAGCCACTGGTTGCCCTGCCAACTCGCGGCCCTGACTTCGCGGGGCTGGGCGATGTTCCCCTCGCCGACGACGAATACCACCGATCCGGTCGGCCCTTGCTGAACCGCGCGCTGCGGGATCAGGACCGCGTCGGTCTTCACGGCGCCCAGAAAACGGACCGTGACGAACTGCCCGGGCAGCAGCACCCGGTCGGGATTCGGGAAGACGACGCGGACCGGCCGGGACCCGGTTTCGGTTCTGAGGGCCGGGTCCAGCAGGTCCAGAGCGCCCTCATGCGCATAGACGGACCCGTCGAGGAAGATGAGCGTGGCGCGCAGCTCGCGCAGCCCCGGGTCTTTGATCCGTTTCGCCTCGATGTCGCGGCGCCGCTTCAGCAAAAAGCTTTCCGGCGCATTGACGATCACATACATGGGGTCCACCTGATGGATGATCGTGAGGAGGTCGGTCTGGGCGGAAATCAATCGTCCTTCATAGACCCTGGTCCGCTCGATCAGCCCGTCGATCGGCGCAACAATGAGCGTATTGTCGAGATCGAACTTCGCCTTCACCAAATCGCCCCTGGCCGCTTCGAGCGCCGCCTTCGCCGCCAGCTCTTCGGCCACCGCGTCATCGACGTCTTTCTGGCTCACGGCCTGTTCCGCCAACAGCGGCTTGACCCGGGCCAGGTTCTGCTCGGCCTGCACCAGCCGCGCTTCGGCTTGCGCGACCTTCGCCTTGGCGCTGAGCACCGCCGCCTTGAACGGAACGGGATCGATCTGATAGAGACGATCGCCTTTCTTGACGTCGCGGCCTTCCTGAAAGAACCGCTCTTTCAGAATGCCGGTGACTTGCGAGCGGATTTCGACGGGCCGGGAGGATTCGGCCTGGCCGATGAACTCCGGTTCGTCCGGCACGGGTTGAGCGGTGACCGTGATGACCTGGACCTCGGGAATCGGACGAGGCGGCGTCGAGGCGGCGTCTTCCTTGCAGCCGTGCAAGCCCGCGGCGGCCATTCCCGCCAGAACGAGAGCGGCCAGTCTCAGCGATCCGGTGCGAAACGTCATCGCACTGTCCTCTGGTTGCCCCGCTGTGTCAGGCGACGAGGCAAACGGGTTGTTCGCGAGTCCGGTGATTGTACCGAGTTCCGTGCCGGCCCAACAAGGTCGATCGCCAGCAGCGCGACCAGGAGCAGGGGAAAGATGACCGTCATAGAGAGGACCGACCACGACATGGATGCCTCCTGCTCTCACGTATTCTGTTCGGGACCTTGCATCGAACAGCCGGTCCGTCCCCCTCGCGTGATCTCCTCCACGATGCACCGGGTCAGACAACCGGCCGCCTGCAACACGGCGCCCTTCCGCCAAAGGTCGAGAAGCAGCGCCTTGCCGTCTTCATCGATGAAGGTGACGTCCTGGAGATCGACCGAGACCTGGCCTGCGCGCGAGGGCTCGATCTGGGCCCAGCACCGTCTCAGCTCCTCTACCCACGGCCCCGCCAGCCGGCCGGCCAGCTCCAGGGTCGTCCTTGTCGCATCCCGATGGATAGAGACTTTCAGCATCCCGTGTTCTCCCGTCCAGAGGTCAGATGCCGAACCGGGGCCGCCCGCAGCCTCGCCGACCGTTGGATTCCTTCAGCAGCCAACAGCAGTGGCAGCAGGACAACGGGCAGTAGGTACGATAGAAACACAACCAGCCATGACATAGTATCCGTTCCCTTCCGATTCAAAATCCGAGATGGAATCGAGTGATCGCCGGATCGCTCGGCTGCAGCCGGGAAGGATCACACCGAGCTGCCGAGAACGACCTGAGAGCCGGGTGTCGCGTCGTGGTCCAGGTTCGCGCCCACCGCTCTGGCGATGGCGATGATTCGACGATTGACCTTCTCCTGAAACTGAACCTCCGCCGGCGTGTCGTCGCGAAGCTCTTGCCTCGTCAACGCGACGATCACCCGACCCATGACCCACTGGGAAGCCAGCCTCGCGCCGAGGTCGGCCCGATGGGCGCCCCGCGATCTCAGGTTCGTCGAGAACGTCGCGCTGGCGAAACGCCGCCCGTATCGCTGCGTGAGCAAGGTATCTTCGACAATGGCTTGTCCCACTATCGGCTGAACCCAGCGCATGGCGATCTGAATGTCCGACGAATCGTTCACCGTGCCGCCGGCCGGGCTCGCTCCGAAGCTCGGCGGTCCGCACAGCATCCAAACCGCGATCGCAATGACCGTGGAGGCTAATGCGACCGAGACCGTCGAATCGATGAACTCGAGCGTCCGGTCCATGGCGTCCTCCCTTTCGTCTTGTGCCTTCGCAATAGTCTTCAGCAATCGCTGTTCCAGAGAATCGCGGCCATTGACTCGAACGTACAAGCCAATGAAAAGTTTGAGAGAATTGATCGTGGTAGGTTGAGGACCGGTGAAGACGATCGGAGAGTGACGAAGAGGGTTTTGCCGGTATCTCGGCGGATGCCGATATGTCGGCAGGGGCGGGTCTCCAGTACGAAGTGATGCGCCCATGTGCCTATTTCGACTCTGATGTTGCCTCGCTCTCTCGATTGCCGAGGCCCCTTGATTTCGGTCTTCTCTGAGGTGGATGATCTTGCGATAGTCGGGCATTCCAGACCTGATACCTGATGAAACGAGCTCTCTCCACGGGGGTGCTTCTCCTGGCGCTGAGCGCGAGCGTGCCAGCCTTCGCCGAGGAATCCCTATTGTTCGAGACCTGGTTCCGATCTTACTTCCAACCTGACCGGCTCGATGAGTTCGTAGAAGCGCGCAGGGCTCAGTACACGGACGAGTATTTCCGATGTTCGCAGGAGGCCCAACGCTTAATCAGCGAAGAATCCAGAATACGCGACCGGCAGTGTGATTTTTCGCCCGATTCCGGCGGGCGCAGTCGCTGTAGGAAAGAAAACCAATTCCGCGGCTTGGACAAGCATCTGGCAGACTTGGATCAGGCGATTCAGCAACACAAGGCCTGGCTCGATCTGGAATCCGGCCGGGACGCCGCAGCCGCTGTCCGAGCCGCAGAAGAGTTCGAAAAGTCCTGCCAGGGGCTGGCCTGCGACATCGCAAAAAGAAAAAGGAACGAACTGTTGCGAGACCTCAAGCCTTTGCTCCAATGCCCGCCGATTGTCGACCGTCCCATCGATGCGGACCCGAATTTCAAGACACTCCGGTTTCCTGAGGACCCGGGTGGGTGAGCTCTAAGCCGCTCATCCAACCGCCACAGCGGGGAACTTCAAGGTAGGTTCTGGACAGCGAGGGTGCAGGGATTTGCATACTTCTGCTCCAGTTGGCCGATATTTGAATGGTGAGCGAGGTTTACCGAAAGGGTTCAACCACTCCAATCTCATTGTTCAATTCGAGTTGGTATGCCCTTGTTTGTAAAGATCTTGCTACGCACATCGCATGGCGCTAGGCCTGTCCCAAAAGCGTCGGGGACTCCCTGACAGAGCGCGACCGATTTGCATGCTATTTGCTCCGCTACCAAGCGTCATCGATACGTCCTCTCACGACGCGGCTTAGGCAGCACGGGGAACAACCGTGAATACATTCCGGAACCGGTACAGTTCACTGAGAACGGTGATGACAGTACTGCTCGTCCTTCTTGCAGCCGGATGCGGCAGCGGCGGGAGCGGCACTGGCACTTTGGCTGTTTCGCCGACCGACAGCCCCGCATGTGGGTTTGATGCAGTGAATGTGACTGTCAGCAAGGTGCGGGTGCACCAGAGCGATTCTGCGTCGGATGGGAATCCCGGGTGGAGCGATATCACTCTCGACCCGCCGCGGAAAATCAACCTGCTTGACTTGAACGACCCGACGCCGCCCCATCTCGCGCTGGATCGCCTTGGCGAGACACCGTTGACGGCAGGCCATTACACGCAATTGCGCCTGGTCTTGGTTCCGAATCGTCCCGGTCAGCCCCCGGCCAATTCGGTTGTCCTGTCGACCCAACCCGCCACCGAAATTCCCCTCGAAACGCCCAGTGGAATCCAAAGCGGAATGAAGTTGATCCACGAGTTCGACGTGGCGTCCGGACAACGCGTCGATCTGCTGCTGGACTTCGATGGCTGCAAATCCGTCGTCGCCCGCAGTAACGGCACCTACGCGCTCAAGCCCGTCATCAAGGTGATGGCCCTCGTGCTCAACGGGATCCAAGGCTTTCTCGCGACCTCTCTGTTCCCCAATCAGATCAATGCCCACCATGTGATGGTGTCGGCCCAGGCGGGTGGTGAAATCGTTCGCGCGACGTGCCGAACGCGCGAACCGGCGAGTTCGTTCTCGCCCGCCTCGCGCCGGGAAACTACGACGTCGTGATCATCGTAGACAACCATGCGACCGCGGTCATCGCCTCAGTCCCGGTTGCGAGCAACACCAGCATCACGACAATCAGCACCAACGTCGTACCGTTCACGTTGGACCCTTCCAACTCGCAGAGCATCACCGGCACGGTGACGTTGGACCCGGCGGACGAAGATGGCGCCGTCCTGGTAGCCGCGAAGCAAACGCTGAATCCCGGTCCGACCGTGACGGTGAAAGCGCAGGTCGCCACTCTCATGGCCGGTAACCCGGTCGGCGACTACTCGTACGCGCTGACACTGCCCATTGGTGCGCCATCGCTGGGTCCGTACAGCATCTCTTTGCCCATTCCGCTCACTGCTGCCGCGCAATCAGCGGTTGCGGGAGTGTATACCGTTCAAAGCTCTGCGCAGACCCCCACGACCGTTTACGCAACTCAGACATCATCGCCCGTGAATATTACCGCGGGCGATCAAACGGTGGACTTCACCTTGTCGCCCTAACCCGCAATTTGTCGATCCCCGGCTTCTCGGCGCAGATCGACGATCGGAATGCCCGCCTCAACCGGATTGAAGGACGGTGACCGGTTCTAACGCGCGGACGATTCGCTAGAGGCCGGCTTGAGAAGCACGATCTTTTGCGTGACGGTTTTGATGACCTGCCCGGGTTGCCCGGCAGGAACAAAGACCTGAATCTGTACCGTCAGCTCGATGACCTCGCCATCATGGGGGAGTTCGGTAGCAGCCGCAGGGTGACCACTCCCAAGCGTTTCGACCGGAAGGGAACCGATATCGTCGGTCAGCTCAAAATAGGCGACACCGTCAAAGGGCTGCACCGATCCAACCCAAACGCCGGCAACGGAGGCAGGACCTGCATCCCGCGCACGGTCCCGACGATCGAGACGGAATGGAGATGATACGACGCGCCGTATTTGGTGAGTTGCCCGATGGTCAGGAGTTCCGCCTCCATTGAGCCGAGCAGAGACAGGAGGCTGATGACGGCACCGGATCGCTGAAACGCTCGGCTCATCGCTCCCCATCCTTGATCAGACAAGCACCCCGCCTGCGGACGATCGACAATGATTCCGAGGACCTCTAACCCCTTTGCCGGTAACAAATCTCAAGACGATTGCCGCTCGGGTCCTCGAAGAAGACGGCAGAGTAGAGAGGGGCTTCGTACGCCGGTCCTTCGACATTCCGTGCGCCGGCCCGGACGGCGATTGCCGCCAACCGGTCGACCTCGCGGATGCTGTCGGTCCCAAACGCGATCCGGCACTCGTTGGCGAGATGTCGCAGCGACTTCGTCACGCCGAATCGCGAATACATGAAGAGCGCCGCCGCGCGGCGCGAATCCTTCTCTCCTGCTCCGGCTCTAACCGGACGGGCCGTGGGTCGTTCCGGCCTTGCTCGTCTCCTTCTGAACGGAGACCTTCGAACTGAAAGAGGCGGCCTGGTATCGAGCAACACGCGCGGTGGTCGGTTTCATCGGTACGTGGCGTCCTGATAGAATGCACCTGACCCAAAGAAGGTCGAGTCTGCTCATGAGGCGATATTCCCGGCTGCGCATGTGCGAACTGGTGGGTTGGCCGAGCTGTCGTGTCGTTGCGATGCGCCTTGGCGTGCTACTCGTGTTGACGTTGCCGATGAGCTCCGGAGCGTTTGGCGGTGGTCTACAATTCCTGTCGGAGGAGGAAGCGGCCGAACGCGCCAAAGGGGTGTGGGAGAGCGGTGCTGTCGACCTTGCGCTGGATATCCTGGCCCAAGGGATTCATGACAATCCCGACTCGCTCACCCTGCGCAAATTACGCGGAGATGTGCTCGCCACATCCCGTCGTCTGCAGGAAGCGGTTGAGGCCTACGATGCGGTTCTCACAAGGACACCAACGGCGTTGGACGTCCGATGGGCAAAGTGGGCAGTGTTGGTTCGCTCCGGACAAGCGGAGGAGGCGATCGCGGAATTACGGCGCATTGCGCAAGTCGACGGCCGGAACCCGCTTGTTCATTTGCGGTTGGCGCAAGAACTCCGAAAATTCGATCGCCTTGAGGAATCGCTGGAGGCTTATAAGAAGGCCGTGGAACTCGTTCCGGATTTGCTCGGTTGGCGGTTGGCGCTGGCTCGGGCGCGCTTCGATGTCCTGGACTATCCGGGCGCGTATCGCGAAGTTCAACAGGTCTTGCAGAAGATGCCGTCCGGTTCTCCGCTGGAGATCCCCGCCAAAAATCTGCTGTCCGTGATCTATGGCCCTACCTCCGAACGAGGCCGGCGCTCGAACATTGTTCTGACTCCGGAAGGGACGGGGGCGCAGCGCCAGGAATGGGCTGCCATTCGCGCGGACGCATGGAGGCTGTTCGCCGCGGGCCGTTATCGGGAGGCCGAGCCGATTTATCGGAGAGTCCTGGACCTCAACCCCAATGATTCCACAGCCGCTCATCAGTTGGGGTTGATCTTGATGGAACTCGGCCGGTGCGAGGAAGCGCTGACCATATTCCGAACGATGTCCAGCCTCGATCCAAGCGACGAAGAATATGCGGATGCGGTGTTTCGCATGGGCCAATGCCTCGTGGAGTTGGGTCGATGGTCGGAAGCGTTGGTCCATTTTCAAATCCTCTATGAGGCGGCCGTCGAATTTGAGGAAAGCACTAAAAACGTCGCGATACCGCCCGGAACGCGCGTGTTGGACAAAAAGAAACTGGCCCGATGGATCGAGAAGGTTCGCCCCCATGTTCCCGAAGCGGACCGTCCTCCATCCGGAGAACCATCCGGTTCGGCGGGTGCTTCGGAGGAAGACCTGTACGCAAAAATAGCTGCCGAGCCGCTTCAGCCGCAGAAGCCGTTGGACACGCGGGCATCGCTCATGGGCAGAGACGCCGATTTCAGTTGGTTTCGATTTGTCATCCCGGCGAGCAAGGTGATGCGGGATGATTCTCCCACCGGTGCGCACGAATTTATTCCGATTGACCCGTCGGATAGCTTTCCCACCGCGCAACAAGAGATCTACTTGGTGTTTGGACTGGTGTCGGCCTCTTATGATGCAGTGCCGCTCACGGCGCAATGCTTTTTGGAAACATCGGAGATAGCCGGACAGCAGCGCGCCTTAGCGCAGGACCGGGTCATCATGTCTACGAACGATCAGTCCGGCTACTTCCTATTGTCCCGTCCTGAAGCCGGATGGACGCCGGGTCTCTACCGCTGCGGGCTGTTCGAGGGCGAACGGACGTCCGCCTATGCGCATGTCGACGAAGTCAGGTTCCGGATCATTGAGCCGGGCCAGTCGTCGTAATCCCTCCGTCAGGGGTCGGAGCTAGCCCTGATCCGAAATTCTTTCCGACCGTGAGCCCTCTATTCGCCTCGCCCCCCTTGGGGGAGAGGCTGCGGTGAGGGGGTTCTTCTCGGACACCCCCCTCACCCGTCTCCTCTCCTTCCTGCGGGAGGGAGAGGATCCTGTCGGGAAGCGGAGAAAGGCGTTTTTCCCGAGACAAATATGTTCGGATCAGGGCTAATGGCCGATAGAGCGCCGACACTAAATTTCCGGGCTGGATTGCTCACTCAGCCACGCCTCGAACGCGTCGCGGAGCAGTCGTCGATAGCGCGGATGGTACCCGGGGATGCCGGAGTAATCTTCCGACTCCAACATCCTCTGAATCATGCTCACGGTATACGACGCGCCCTCAGCCTGGTGATCTTTGTGGTGCACGGCAAGACGACGCTCAGCCTCGCCTTGTTTGGTGTCCTCGAAGACATGCCAATCGCAGTCTCGTGAATAGCGAAGGTAGGCCATAGAGACCGCTCGCCTGATAGCCCTTTCTTACGCTTTTCCTATCCGTTGAACAAGTGCATACTTGGCCCATGACCTATTCGTTGCTCCGCTTCGTCCATCCGGTCGGCGTGATGCCCATGGGAGCGGGCCTGATCGGCGTGTGGCTGTCGGATCTACGCTCGCGCAAAGTACGCAATCTTGCTCTCTTCGCCGAAGCCGTTCGCAACATCGCGGTGTTCTATGACGGAGTCGTCGTTCCCGGCGCCGTCATCCTCTTCGTGTCAGGCGTGTGGATGACCGCACTTCATGCGCCTCCGCCGCCTCACGAACGAAGCGCTCGCCCGTGGCGCCGCGACGCCGGAGCTCACCCATGCCCGGCAAGCACAGATCCGGACTTTCACACATTTCTTGGATGGCTCTTCAGGAAATCGTGTGGGCCTGTTCTTTTTCTTTCTCCCTTGAGGGGAGAGGGATGTCCCGGAGTGCTCTACCCACACAAGATCCGGAAGAGCCATTCCGGCTCTTCAGGCTTTCGTGCGGGTTGGATAGAGAGCCAAGCCTCCACAATGGAAATAGATGGCAGATGGCGGTCTTAAAATGCTCCACATTCCGGAAGCCCCGAGCGGTTTTCTTGACCCATTGGATCGTCGCATTGACGGCTTCCAAGCCCGCCTTCGTGATGCCATGCTGCAGATTGGTGAGGACGTTGGGGAGGTGGCGCTGGATCAGCTTCGCCACCTCGGCCATCGGGGCCAACCGGCTATGCGTCGCGTGCCAGAACCAGCGGGCGAAAAACTTCTGGGCCGCGCCACGCTACGTGTCGTCCCAGAACTGGCGGAAGCGCTCCTTGAGGGTCCAGGCCCGGGCCACCTTGAGGTCCATGCGTTGCAACATGCGGAACGTGGCCCGCTGCTCGGGGGTCATCTCCGTGGGGCGCATGAGCCAGAGATATTTCGTGCCCGTGAGACGAGTGTCATCCGCCTGCTTCAGCGCTCGGTGCTCGGCGCGGCGGACGTGGTCGACCGCGTCGTGGAGATGCTTGGCGATATGGAACTTGTCGAAGACGATCTTGGTCGCGGCGGCGTCCACATGTTCCCGCGTGGAGCGCACGTAGGGCTCCCACATATCCATGGCGATCGCCTCAATTCCCTCGCGCTGAGCGGGCGTCAGCGTCGCCCAGAACCCGTCCAGACTCTCTTGTTTGCGATCCTCGGCCAGGTAGAGGACGCGACTGCGATCCAGGTCGGCGACGACCGTGAGGTAGCGGTGCCGCTTGGCGATGGCTTTCTCATCAACGCCCAGGTGCGGCATGATGTCCTGGGTCCGGCGGCTCAGCCCCCGGGCGACCGCCTGTGCCTTGATCCCCCAGGCCTCATCCCACGTGATGCGCAGCGGTCCCGCGGCCCCTTCACCGAACACTCCCGAAGCACATCAATGGCCAGGTGCTCGAACCAGGCGGTGAACTGACTGCCCGGGTCGGCCCAGGGGACCGCGATCTGTTTGACCCCCTGGGTCGGACAGCTGACGCGGGGGAGGTCCGCCTGGATCCATGTCGTGAACTGGCAGGTATCCAGATGCCGCCACCGTCGGCGCCTCCGATCGTGGCCCGGGACGCGCTCGTGACACTCGGGGCAGGGGGAGGGGCCCGGGCCCGCATCCACGGTGACCATCACCTGGTGCCCCTACACATTCAGCTCCACGTTGATGACGCTCCAGGGTGCCTGCAGCCCCAAGACGGCTTGATACAGTTCAAAGTCGCGCATGGCTCGGCGCCTCCTTTCGGGGCCCCGAGCATAGCGCAAGAGGGGTCAGTTACCCACACGATTTCCTGAAGAGCCAAAATATGTTTGAACAACAAAAAGCGGACCACGCGACGGCTTGGCATATGACGTGTCTTTTACCTTCAGACACTGTTGTAAAAGACAGGCTGGTGCCATCTATCAACGGCTTGCCAGAACCAATGGCGACCATGCTGTCCGCGATGAGCCACACCAAGGAAGCGGTCACAGTTAGCCCTGATCCGAAATTATTTGTCTCGGCAAAAACACCTTTCTCCGCTTCCCGAAGGGATCCTCTCCCTCCCGCGGGAGGGAGAGGAGACAGGTGAGGGTGGTGTCCGAGAAGAACCCCCTCACCGTAGCCTCTCCCCCAATGGGGGCGAGGAGCAGAGAGGGCTCAAGGTCGGAAAGAATTTCGGATCAGGGTTAGATCGTGGGTGTGGGTTTCTTTTGAAAGGATCGCAGAATGAGTGCGAGATGATGAGTTCGAAATGATGACGATTGAGCCTTAGTTATATACCACAATGTTACCCAGCATGGAGGTCAGACCATGAGGTTCATCACCGTGCGAGAACTGCGAGGGCGACCGAGCGAAGTGTGGTCGAAGCTGTCGCGCGATAAGGACCTCATTCTCACCTTGAACGGGAAACCCATCGCGATCCTTTCAACTGTGTCCGAGGATACGCTAGAAAGCATGCTGATCGCACTTCGGCGAGCGCGAGCCGTTGCCGCGGTTGACGCGATACAATCTCGATCCGTCACCACAGGAACCGACAAGTTGTCCCCGGGACGAAATCCATGCTGCAATTGCGGCGACTCGGAAAGCCAGGCGGCGGTGATCGTCGTTGTCGACACGAACGTTCTCGTTGCTGGTCTTCTGTCTGCCTTTGGTCCTCCCGGCGAAATCGTTCGGATGATCGCCCCAGGGAGTCTGTCCGTTGCGTCTGATGCTCCAATAATAGCTGAGTACGCGGAGGTTCTGGCGGCCGAAGTTTTCCTTCAACCAGGAACATGTCGAAGCATTTCTGGACCAGATACGTGCGACAGGGCTGGTTGCGGCAGGTGATCCGCTTCCCGTGCATTTGCCGGACCAGGGGGATGAACCCTTCCTCGAAGTCGCACAGGCTGCCCGTGCGCAATGCCTGATCACGGGAAACGTCAAACACTATCCGTCCGGAGCACGGCAAGACCTGCGGGTCTACACTCCCAGTGAATTTCTCGAATCCTACCGAAAGAGGTTGCGCAGCCACACTCGCTCACGATGACTGACGCAAGCTTTCCCTCCATTGTTTTCCGAACGGCAGGTGAGGACCGCGATTCCGTTTCTTCTCCCTTCGGTTATCCGCGGGTCCAGATGATTCTTGGAATCGGTAGCTGAATTGGGTAACATCCGCGCACAGGTTGAGCGGGAACAAATCAGTGGAAAGACTATGGCCCGGACTCATTCACAGACAGATCCTTTCAAAGACCTCACGTGGGACGGGCTTCAGCAATGGGCCGGCGCGGCTCTCGTCTCTCGCGGCCAGCGCTACCAGCGCAGCCGCCTGGTCCAGGATCGCGCTCAGACGGCGTCGGTAGGGCTCATCGCATGGGTGCATGGTTCGGACCGAGATTGCGAGGCTGGCACTTCGGTGGATTCGCTGAGGATCGCGTTGCCGACGCGGTAGAGGGAACGTATCCGGACCGAGCGGTTGCGATTTGGAAACAGCTTG
>FWWM01010521.1_pt1 | contig 16432 bp, 15 predicted proteins | sample 2228351 | NCBI WGS metagenome assembly FWWM01 (sample SAMEA103939774, study PRJEB20133) | metagenome | reverse complement strand
GGGACCGTGGGCTTGGCGGGCGGCTCGGCGACCAGCTCGGTCAGCTCGAGCTCGTCCTCCTCGGGCTCGACGGTCCGGGCCGCGGTCCCGACCCGGGGTTGCGTGCGCGGCGGGCCCACGGACTCGGCGCCGCCGGGTCCCTCCTTGGCGTCGGGTCCGTCCTTCTCGTCGGCGATGATCCGCCGGATCGAGGAGAGGATCTCCTCCATCGACGGTTCCTGGCCGTCCTTGCGATCCGTCACGGTGTGGACCTCCAGCTGGGGCCGATCCCGGTCCCGACGATCGGACGAAAACCTTGTGCCGCCTCGCCGGTCCGCGATCAAGGCCGCCTCTCCCCCTCGCTCGCACCGGTACCGAACCATTTGCCGCGCACCGCCCGATAGTGGGCTTCCGGATCGTAGGGGGTGGCCGGGACCTCGAGCCGCTCCAAGGTGAGCGTGCCCGTGGCGGCGAGGAGCGCGTGCGCGGCCAAGAGCTCCTCGCGCTGGGCGCGCAGCTGGTCGATCCGAGCGGCGAACAGCTCCTGCTCGGCGTCCAGGATGTCGACCACCCGGCGAGCACCGGTCAGCGCTTCGGTGCGCACCCCGTCCAGCGCCAGCTCGGCGGCGCGGATCTGGGTGGCGATCGAGGTCAGCCGGGCGCGGGCGGTGCGCCAGCCCTGCCAGGCGGCGGCGACGTCGCGGGCCACCGCCCGGCGCACGTCGTCGAGATCGTAGCGCCGCTGCGCGACGGTCTGCCGGCTGCGGCGGATCCGGGCATATTCCCCGCCGCCCTGGTAGAGCGGGACGGTGAGCGTGGCCCCGACCGCGAGCTGGCTCTCGCGCTCGTAACGGAGGTCGGGGTCGGTGGTGTAGGACGCCTCGCCGTGCAGCCACAGCCGTGGCTTGAGGGCGGCGAGCGCGGCCTCGGTGTCCTCGCGCGCGCCGTCGAGCGCGAAGTGCGCCGCGCGCACGAGCGGGTGGGTGTCGACCGCCTCCAGGGCCTCCTCGAGGCTGGTGGGCAACGGGCCGGGCGGCCGCAGGGGTTCGAGCCGGCCGGGTGGCTCGCCCACCAGACGCACGAACTCGGCCTCGGCGGTGGCCAGCTCGCCCTCGGCCCGCAGCCGCTCGGCGATCGCCCGGGCGAGCCGGGTCTCGGCCTGGGCCACGTCGGTGCGGGTCACCTCGCCGAACCGGAACCGGTCGCGGGTCGCATCCAACTGGCGGCGCAAGCTCGCCTCGACCGCCCGGGCGAGATCGAGGATCGCCCGGTCGCGCAGGACCGCACCGTAGACCGCGACGGTCTCCAACAGCACGTCCTGCTCGACCGCGGCCAGCCGGGCCCGCTCGGCGCGGACCGCGTGCTCGGCGCGGGCGATCAGGGCCGTGGTCTCGCCGCCGCTGTAGAGCTGTTGCTCGATCGCCAGCACCTGGCGGAAGGTCGCGAGATCGGCCGAGCGGCGATCGGTCGACCGGCGGGAGGCGATCGCCGACGTAGCGGCGGTCAGCCGCGGCCGGGCGCCGCCCAGCGCCTGGGGCACCTCCTCGTCGACCGCGCGCAGCCGGGCCCGGGCCGCCTGCAGCCGCGGGTTGGTCTCGTAGACCCTGGCCAGGACCTCGGGCAGGGTCGCGGCCGAGATCGGCCCCACTGCGAGAGCCCACAGCAACAGGCCGGACAGGAACGCGCGCACCATGCGCGATCCCTAACACGGTCTCGCGCAATACGCTAGACTTTGCCCGGGTCCAAAAACTTGTGCGCGAGATCGCCCGGGGCCCGGAGTGCGCGCTCAGAGCGAGAACACGGGTGGCGGGCGCAGGGCGACGAGCTCGGGCACCAGGGCGTCGTCGACCACGCGGCGGCCGATGCCGTGCGCGACCCGCTCGAAGACCGTGACCTCGCCGGGCCGTTCGCCGGTGATCACGGTCACGAGCCGGCCGCCCACGGCCAGTTGGTCGAGGAGCGGCTGGGGGACGCGACGGACCGCCCCGGTGATCAGCATCACGTCGAAGGGCGCCTGGCTGGCCAGGCCGGCCGCCGGGTCGCCCACCTGGACCACGAGATTGTCGGCGCCCAGCTGCGGGACGAGTCGCTCGACCGCGGCCGCCTCCTCGGGATCGGCCACGAGCAGGATCGCCGTGGCCGCGAGGCGAGCCGCGACCGCCGCCGCGTAGCCGGTCGAATCGCCGATCACCAGGACCACGTCCTCGGGACGGATCCGCGCCGCCTGCAAGAGCTTGGCCAGGGCCAGCGGTTCGATCAGGAACTTCCCCTCGCCCAGCGGCAGGTCCTCGTCGACGTAGGCCGAGCGGCGCAGCGCCGGCGGCACGAACAGTTCGCGCGGGACCGCACCCATGGCCGCCAGCACCCGCGGATCGACGATCCGGTTGGGCTTGAGCTGGTTGTCGACCATGCGGCGACGGGCTTCGGCGGGATCGTACACGGGCACGCTCCGGACGGTCGCGGACCGCGGCGCTCATAAGCGCGCCGCCGCCGCCCGGGCAAGGGACCGGCGGCAGATTGACCCGTGGTCCGGGCCAACTTAAGAAGACCGGCGGTGGCCCGGTGGCAGAGTGGCCATGCAGCGGACTGCAAATCCGCGTACGTCGGTTCGATTCCGGCCCGGGCCTCCATCCGCTCGGCCCCCTTTGCGGGGCCGTCGGCCCCTGCTATGAGCGCCGCGCGTTCCGGCGTAGCTCAGTCGGTAGAGCAAGCGGCTGTTAACCGCTGGGTCGTAGGTTCGAGTCCTACCGCCGGAGCCAACGCCGACCCCCTCCTCCCCCTCGCCGACGATCGGTGACGCGATGGGTGCGATGCGGCGCCGGCCGCTCGTGATCTTGACCGGGGCCGGGATCTCGGCCGAGTCGGGCCTGCCCACTTTCCGCGGCGCGGGAGGCCTGTGGGAGGGCCGGCGGGTCGAGGAGGTGGCCACCCCGCGGGCCTTCGCCCGCGATCCCGACCTGGTGTTGCGCTTCTACGACGAACGCCGCCGGGCGCTGGCGACCGTCGCCCCCAATCCCGCCCATCACGCGCTGGCCCGGTTGGAGGCGGCCTGGGAAGGCCCGTTCCTTTTGGTCACCCAGAACGTCGACGATCTGCACGAGCGGGCCGGCTCGAAGCGGCTCGTGCACATGCACGGCGAGCTGTTGCGCGCCCGCTGCACGGCTTGCGGTTGGGCCGGGCGGTGGACCGGCGATCTTCTGGGCGCAGCGTGCCCGACCTGTGGCCGGCTGCTGGCGTTGCGACCGGACGTCGTCTGGTTCGAGGAGATCCCCTACGAGCTCGATCGGATCGAGGCGGCTCTCTCGACCTGCGCGCTGTTCGTGGCGATCGGCACATCCGGGCAGGTCTGGCCGGCGGCGGGCTTCGTCGAGCGGGCGCGCCGGGCGGGGGCGCACACCGTCGAGCTCAACCTCGAGCCCTCCGAGACCGCGGCCCGGTTCGCCGAACAGCGCAGCGGGCCGGCCAGTCGGATCGTGCCGGCCTTCGTCGAGGAGCTGCTGGCCGGATGACGCCGCGCTCGCGCGCGCGCCGGGCTGCGGCAAAGCGCCGTGCGCGGCCCTGCGGCGGGCTTGCTTGCCGCCTCGCGGCCCGCGTGTTAAGGGGCGGCCGCTTCTGGCGGAGCCGGAGCCGGGCCCTCGCCCGGTTCGTGCCGGCTTTGCGCGATTCCACAGGGGACGCTTCGGGTGGCAACCGCTTCGGCCGCGTCGTCGGGTGTGGCGCAGCGCTACGCCTCCGCGCTCTTCGATCTGGCCCGCGAACGCGATGCGCTCGACGCGGTCGCCGCCGATCTCGACCGGCTCGAGGCCATGCTGGCCGAGAGCGGCGAGCTCGCCCGGTTGCTCACGAGCCCGGTCGTGAGCCGCGCCGAGCAGCGCCGCGCCGTGCTGGCGCTGGCCGAGCGGGCCGGGCTCGGCGAACTGGTGCGCAACACGTTGGGCGTGTTGGCCGAGCGCCGCCGGCTTTCGGCTCTGCCGGCGATCGCCCGGGCCTACCGGACGAAGCTCGCCGAGCTGCGCGGCGAGGCGACGGCCGAACTGGTCTCCGCAGCGCCGCTCGAGGCCGCGGATCTGGCGGCCCTTGAGGCGGCGCTCGCGCGGTTCGCCGGGCGCAAGGTGCGTCTCGAGACACGGGTCGACCCCGCGCTCCTCGCGGGGCTGGTGGTACGAGTGGGCTCGCGGATGGTCGACGCCTCCTTGCGGCGTCGGCTGCAGCAGCTCGAGCAGGTGATGAAGGGGATCGGCTGATGGACATCCGTGCCGCCGAGATCTCGGCGATCCTCAAGGAGCAGATCGCGAGCTTCGGCACCGAGGCCGAGGTCGCCGAGGTCGGCCGGGTGCTCTCGGTCGGCGACGGCATCGCCCGGGTGTGGGGCCTGGACGAGGTCCGCGCCGGCGAGATGGTCGAATTCGAGGACGGCACCCGCGGCATGGCCTTGAACCTCGAGACGGACAATGTGGGCGTCGTGATCTTCGGCGACGACCGCAACATCCGCGAGGGCTCGCTGTGCAAGCGGACCAAGTCGATCGTCGACGTGCCGGTCGGCAAGGGCCTGTTGGGTCGGGTGGTCGACGCGCTGGGCAACCCGCTCGACGGCAAGGGCCCGATCCAGGCGACCGAGCGGCGGCTGGTCGAGGTCAAGGCGCCCGGGATCGTGCCGCGCCGTTCGGTCCACGAGCCGATGATGACCGGCCTCAAGGCGATCGACGGGTTGATCCCGATCGGCCGCGGCCAGCGCGAGCTCATCATCGGCGACCGTCAGACCGGCAAGACGCAGATCGCGCTCGACACCTTCATCAATCAGAAGCGCTACAACGACGCGGCCGGCGACGACGAGTCGAAGAAGCTCTACTGCATCTACGTGGCGGTCGGCCAGAAGCGCTCGTCGGTCGCCAAGTTCGTCAAGCAGCTCCAGGATCACGGTGCGCTCGACTACACCATCGTGGTGGCGGCCACCGCCTCCGACCCGGCGCCCATGCAGTTCCTGGCGCCCTACGCCGGCTGCGCGATGGGCGAGTACTTCCGTGACAACGGCATGCACGCGGTCATCGTCTACGACGACCTGTCCAAGCAGGCGACCGCGTATCGCCAGATGTCGCTTCTGTTGCGCCGGCCGCCGGGCCGCGAGGCCTATCCGGGCGACGTGTTCTACCTCCACTCGCGACTGCTCGAGCGGGCCGCCAAGCTCAACAAGGATTACGGGTCGGGCTCGCTCACCGCGTTGCCGATCGTCGAGACGCAGGCCAACGACGTCTCGGCCTACATCCCGACCAACGTGATCTCGATCACCGACGGCCAGATCTTCCTCGAGACCGGCCTGTTCTACCAGGGCATCCGGCCGGCGGTGAACGTCGGCCTGTCGGTCTCGCGGGTGGGCTCGGCCGCCCAGACCAAGGCCATGAAGAAGGTGGCCGGGCGCATCAAACTCGAGCTCGCCCAGTATCGCGAGATGGCGGCGTTCGCGCAGTTCGCCGCCGACCTCGACCTCGCCACCCAAAGGTTGTTGAACCGCGGGGCGCGACTCACCGAGCTGTTGAAGCAGCCGCAGCTCTCGCCCATGCCGATGGAGGAGCAGGTCTGCTCGATCTTCGCCGGCGTGAACGGCTATCTGGACGGCATCAAGGTCGCCGACGTGCAGCGCTTCGAGCGCGAGTTCCTGGACGAGCTGCGCGAGAAGCGGGCGGACATCCTGACGGCGATCCGCGACAGCGGCGATCTCGACGCCGAGACGGAGAAGAAGCTGCGGGCGCTGCTCGACAATTTCGTCAAGACGTTCGTCTGAGGTCCGGGGCGGCGCGCCATGCCCAGCCTCAAGGACATGCGGACCCGGATCAACTCGGTCCGGGCCACCCGCAAGATCACGAGCGCCATGAAACTGGTGGCCGGCTCCAAGCTGCGCCGTGCCCAGGAGCACGCCGAGGCGGCCCGGCCCTATGCCGAGAAGATGGCGGCGATGCTCGCCAATCTCGCTCAGGCGGTGCGCGGCCAGGGCGAGGCACCGCCGCTCCTGGCCGGCACGGGTAAGGAGGACGTCCACCTGTTGATCGTCGCCACCGCCGACCGCGGCCTGTGCGGCGCCTTCAACAGCTCGATCGTCCGGGCGGCCCGCAAGCGGATCCTGGAGCTGCGCGAGCAGGGGCGGGAGGTCAAGATCATCTGCGTGGGCCGCAAGGGCCGCGACATGCTGCGTCGTGAATTCGGCGATCTGATCGTCGAGTTCGTCGACGGGATCGCCGGCAAGCGGCGGATCGCTTTCGCCGACGCCGAGCTGATCGCCCGGAAGGTGCTGGCGCTCTACGAGGCCGGCGGCTTCGACGTGGCCACGATCGTCTTCAACCGCTTCAAATCGGCGATGAGCCAGATCGTCACCTTCAAGCAGCTGGTGCCGGTCGAGCCGCCGGAGGCGGTCGCAGCCGAGGGCGTCCAGCCGATCTACGAGTTCGAGCCGGGCGAGGAGGCGATCCTGGAGGCCTTGCTGCCGCGCAACCTGGCCGTGCAGATCTACGGTGTGCTGCTCGAGAACGCGGCCAGCGAGCAGGGCGCGCGGATGGTGGCCATGGACAACGCCACCCGCAACGCCGGCGAGATGATCGACCGCTTGACGCTGCGCTACAACCGCCAGCGCCAGGCCAACATCACCAAGGAGCTGATCGAGATCGTCTCGGGTGCCGAGGCCGTTTGAGTCGGATCGGGGCGATCGCAAGAGGGGTCGAGCGATGGTCAAGGGGAACGTTGCGCGCGGCCGGATCGCGCAGGTCATGGGTGCCGTGGTCGACGTCCAGTTCGACGGCGCCTTGCCGGCGATCCTGAACGCGCTCGTCACCGACAACCAGGGCAAGAAGCTGACCCTCGAGGTCGCCCAGCACCTGGGCGAGAGCACGGTGCGCACGATCGCCATGGACTCGACCGACGGGCTGATGCGCGGTCAGGAGGTGATCGACACGGGTGCGCCGATCGCCGTGCCGGTCGGGCGCGAGACGCTGGGGCGCATCTTGAACGTGATCGGCGAGCCGGTCGACGAGCGCGGCCCGTTGGCGGCCAAGGCCACGGCACCGATCCACGCGCCCGCCCCGGCGCTGGTCGACCAGTCGACCGAGGTCGAGATCCTGGTCACCGGTATCAAGGTCGTGGACCTGCTCACCCCCTATCCCAAGGGGGGCAAGATCGGCCTGTTCGGTGGTGCCGGGGTCGGCAAGACCGTCTTGATCATGGAGCTCATCAACAACATCGCCAAGGCGCACGGCGGTGTGTCGGTGTTCGCCGGGGTCGGTGAGCGGACCCGCGAGGGCAACGATCTCTACCACGAGATGATCGAATCCGGGGTCATCGATCTGAACGACCTCTCGAAGTCGAAGGTGGCACTCACCGCCCGCCAGATGAACGAGCCGCCCGGCGCGCGCGCCCGCGTGGGCCTGACCGGCCTCACGGTCGCCGAATATTTCCGCGACCAGGAGGGCCAGGACGTCCTGTTCTTCGTGGACAACATCTTCCGCTTCACCCAGGCGGGTGCGGAGGTCTCGGCGCTGTTGGGGCGGATCCCATCGGCGGTCGGTTACCAACCGACTTTGGGCACCGACATGGGGGCGCTGCAGGAGCGGATCACCTCAACGAAGAAGGGCTCGATCACCTCGGTGCAGGCGGTCTACGTGCCGGCCGACGACCTCACCGACCCGGCCCCGGCCACCACCTTCGCCCATCTCGACGCCACCACGGTGCTCTCGCGGCAGATCGCCGAGCTCGGCATCTATCCGGCTGTCGATCCGCTCGACTCGACCTCGCGGATCCTGGAACCCTCGGTGGTCGGCGAGGAGCACTATCAGGTGGCGCGGCGGGTCCAGGAGATCCTGCAGCGGTACAAGCAGCTCCAGGACATCATCGCGATCCTGGGCATGGAGGAGCTGTCCGAAGAGGACAAGCTGATCGTCGCCCGGGCGCGCAAGATCCAGCGGTTCCTCTCCCAGCCCTTCCACGTGGCCGAGGTGTTCACCGGGACGCCCGGCAAGTTCGTCAAGGTCGAGGACACGATCCGCGGCTTCAAGGGCATCTGCGACGGCCTCTACGACCACATGCCGGAGGCGGCCTTCTACATGGTCGGGACCATCGAGGAGGCGATCGAGAAGGCCAAGCGCCTGGCCGCCGAGGCCTGAGGCGATGGCCGACACCCTCACGCTGGAAGTGGTCGAGCCCGAGCGGATGCTCGTGAGCGAGGCCGTGGAGATGGTCGTCCTGCCCGGGGCCGAGGGCGATTTCGGCGTGCTGCCGCAGCACGCGCCGCTGGTCTCGCTGCTGCGGCCCGGGGTGATCAGCCTCTATTCGGGCGGTCAGGTGAGCCGCCGGCTGTTCGTGGCCGGCGGCTTCGTCGAGGTGGGCCCGCAAGGCTGTGTGGTCCTGGCGGAAGGGGCGGAGCCGCTGGAATCGCTGGACCGGGCGGCGGCCGAGCAGGCGCTGAAGAACGCCGAGGAGGACCTGGCCGACGCCAAGGCGCCATCGGAAGAGGAGCGGGCGCGGCTGGAGCGGGCGATCGAGATCGCCCGGGCGCGGCTGGAGGCCGTCACCCGCAAGGACTGAGAGGCCCGGGCGGGCCCGGCACCGTGGCCCTGCTGCGCTGACGGCCCGGCGCCGGCGGCGGGCCGTCGGCATCTCACGCCCAGACGATCCGCGGGAAGCGGCGGGCCTTCCCGCCCGTCCGTTCGGCGAGCTTGTCGCGCACGCTGGCGGCGAGCTCGAGATAGGCGCGGGCCTGGGGGCTCTCGGGCCGGGCGAGTACGATCGGGCGGCCGGCATCGGAGAGCTCGCGGATCTCGGGATCGAGGGGGATCTCGGCCAGGAAGTCGACGCCGAAGCGCTCGGCGCAGGCGCGTGCACCGCCGTGGGCGAAGATCTCGGCGCGATGGCCGCACCGCGGACAGCAATAATAGGACATGTTCTCGACGATGCCGAGGATCGGCACGTCCACCTTGCGGAACATGTTGATCGCCTTCTTGGCGTCGAGCAGCGCGATGTCCTGCGGGGTGGAGACGATCACCGCCCCCGACAGGGGCACCCGCTGGGCCATGGTGAGCTGGGCGTCGCCGGTGCCGGGCGGGAGGTCGACCACCAGCACGTCGAGCTCGCCCCACTCGACGTCGCCCAGCATCTGCTGGATGGCGCTCTGCACCATGGGCCCGCGCCAGATCATCGGCGCCTCCTCCTCGACCAGGAAGCCCATCGACATCACCTTGACACCGAAGGCTTCCACGGGCCGCAGCTTGCGGCCGTCGGGGCTCGTGGGCCGACCCGCCGCACCGGTCATCCGCGGCAGCGAAGGGCCGTAGATGTCGGCGTCCAACAGGCCCACCCGCAGCCCGAGTGCCGCCAGGCCCATGGCCAAGTTCACGGCGGTCGTCGACTTGCCGACACCACCCTTGCCCGAGGCCACGGCGACGATCGCGCGGACCCCCGGGACCAGCGGCTTGCCCGGGGCGCGCTCCTCGCCCGGCAGCGGGGGCGGTGGTCCGGCGCGGCCGGTGGCGGCGCGTTCGGCGGTGAGCACGGCGGTCGCCGAGGTGACACCGGGCAGGGCCTTGACCGCCGCCTCGCAAGCCCGCCGCAAGGGCTCGAGGACGCGGGCCTCGGCCGGATCGACTTCGATCGTGACGGCGACGTTCGAGCCCTTGACGACCACACCCGAGATCATGCCGAGGCTCACGACGTCGCCGGGTCGATGCGGATGACGGACGGCGCGCAGCGCGTCGAGAACCTGTTCTTTTGTTAATCCGCTCACGGTTGATCCCCTTCCCGGCCCGCGCGATATAGGTGGACACGCCGCCGCGTTCGGCAAGCGGCCGCGGCGTGACGGTCCGATCAGGCGAGCGACGGGAAACAGGATGCCCTGGAACACGCAAGGTGGCGGCGGCTGGCAAGGCGGGCACGGCCCGTGGGGCGGTCGGCCGTCGGGTGGTCAGCAGCCGCCCGATCTCGAGGAGGTGCTGCGCCGCGGCCAGGAGAGCCTCAAACGGCTGTTCCCCGGCGGCGGGCCGATCCGCTCGGGGCGGGCTGCGGCGGTGGTGGCGCTGGCGGCGCTGGGCCTGTGGTTGGCCTCGGGCTTCTACCGGGTGGGACCGGAGGAGCAGGGCGTGGTGCTGCGGTTCGGCAAGCTCGACCGGCTCACCGGTCCCGGCCTCAACTATCGGTTGCCCTGGCCGATCGAGGAGGTGCTCACCCCGCAGGTCACACGGGTCAACCGGATCGAGGTCGGCTTCACCTCGGCCGGGCCGCGCGGGGCGCGCCGCGAGCTGCCGGAAGAGGCCTTGATGCTCACCGGCGACGAGAACATCGTCGACATCAACTTCGTGGTGCTGTGGCGGATCGCCGACGCCGCCCAGTACCTGTTCAACATCCGCGATCCCGAGGCCACGGTGAAGGCCGCCGCCGAGAGCGTGATGCGCGAGATCATCGGCCAGACGCCGATCGTCCAGGCGACCACCGAGGGCCGGCGGGCGATCGAGGCGCGGGCGCGGGAGACCTTGCAGCAACTGATGCTGGAATACGGCGCCGGCATCGAGATCCAGGAGGTGCAGCTGCAGAAGGCCGACCCGCCGGCCGAGGTGATCGACGCGTTCCGCGACGTCCAGCGGGCCCAGGCCGACCGCGAGCGCGAGCAGAACATCGCCGAGGCCTACGCCAACGACGTGATCCCGCGGGCCCGCGGCGAAGCCGAGCGGCTCTTGCAGGACGCCGAGGCCTATCGCCAGGAGGTGATCGCCCGGGCCGCCGGTGAGGCCCAGCGCTTCAAGACGATCCTCGAGGAGTACACCAAGGCCCGCGACGTCACCGTGCAGCGCCTCTACCTCGAGACCATGGAAGAGGTGCTCAAGGGCATGACCAAAGTGATCGTCGAATCGCAGGCGGGCGTGGGCTCGGTGGTACCCTATCTGCCGTTGCCCGAACTGCAGCAGCGCCGCGCACCCGCGCAGGGCGGAGGTCAACAATGAACCAGCGCGTGATCGTCGCCGCGGGCGTTCTAGCCGCCGTGCTCGTGGTGTTGTTGGCGGGCTCGGTGTTCACGGTTCACCAGAGCCGGCAGGCGCTCATCCTCCAGTTCGGCAACCCGGTGCGGGTGGTCCGCGAGCCCGGTCTGCACTTCAAAGTGCCGTTCATCCAGCAGGTGGAGTTCTTCGAGCGCCGCGTGCTGGACCACGACGCGCCGGCGGTCGAGCTCATCCTCGGTGACCAGAAGCGGCTCGTGGTCGACGCCTTCACCCGCTATCGGATCGCCGATCCGCTGCGCTTCCGCCAGGCGGTCGGCAGCGAGGCGCTGTTCCGCCAGCGGCTCGAGCCCACCGTGTTCGCGGCGCTGCGCAGCGTGTTGGGCGAGACCTCGCTCATCGACGTGCTCTCCAAGGACCGCGTGGCGCTCATGGGCCGGATCCGCGACGAGGCCAACAAGGCACTCGCCCGGTTCGGGGTCGAGGTGGTGGATGTGCGCATCAAGCGGGCCGATCTGCCGGCCGAGAACAGCCAGGCGATCTTCCGCCGGATGCAGACCGAGCGCGAGCGCGAGGCCAAGGAGCTGCGTGCCCAGGGGGCCGAGATCGCCCAGCGGATCCGGGCCCGCGCCGACCGTGAGCGGCGCGTGCTGATCGCCGAGGCGCAACGGCGCGCCGAGATCCTGCGCGGCGAGGGCGATGCCGAAGCGATCCGTATCTTCGCCGAGGCGTCCGGTCAGGACGTGGACTTCTTCAAGTTCTACCGAACCATGCAGGCTTATCGGCAGGCGCTGGGCGACGGCAACACCAGCATCGTGATGTCGCCGGAGAGCGATTTCTTCCGGTTCTTCGGCAGTCCGGGGCTGGTCGACGGGACGCCCGCGCGTGGCCCGGCCGGCTCCGATCTGGCGAGCCGCGCGCCGGCCGCCGTGGCGGCGCCGGTGTTGCCCACGGCCGAGCGCTGAGCGCGGTCGAGCCGTCTCCTCGGCGCGCTCGCCGATGCGCGATCTGGCGACGGGGCTGGCCCTCGTGCTGGTGATCGAGGGCCTGTCCTGGGCGGTGGCGCCCGCGGCCATGAAGCGGATGGCCCAGCGGCTCTCGGCACTGGCCGAGGGCCAGCTGCGCCTGGCCGGCCTGGTCGCCGCCACGCTCGGGGTGGCGGCGGTCTGGGCGATCCGCGGCTGAGCGCGCGCCGAGGCAGGCTTGCCGAACCGGCTCCGAGGGTGACATCATCGAACGAGACAGCGGCCCCGCGACGGGACCGCGGGCGGGGAGCATGCCGGGGCCGAGCGACCCCGGCCCGCAGGAGGTTTTCGCATGAGGTGGCACGGGTCCGGTGGCCAGGGCTCGGCGGTCGGTCGTCGAGTCGCCGTCGCCTGCTTGGCGGCGGCGGTGGCGGTCCTGGTGGCCTGGGCGCCGATCGGCGAGAGCCGGGCGACACCCTCCGGCCCACCGGGATTCGCCGATCTCGTCGCCCGGGTGGCCCCGGCGGTGGTCAACATCGCCACCCGCAAGGTGACCACGGGTCGACCCGAAGGGCCGAGCTTCCCGCAGGTCCCGCCGGGCTCGCCCTTCGAGGAGTTCTTCAAGGAGTTCTTCGACCGCGACCGCGAGCAGCAGCAACAACAACGGCGCAGCTTCTCGCTGGGCTCGGGCTTCATCATCGACCCCGAGGGCTACGTGGTGACCAACAACCACGTGATCGCCGACGCCGACGAGATCTCGGTCGTCTTCCACGACGAGAAGGAGGTCCCGGCCAAGGTGGTGGGTCGCGATCCCAAGACCGATCTCGCGCTCCTGAAGATCGACGGCGACAAGCCGTTTCCCTACGTCGAGTGGGCGGACAGCGACCAGGTGCGCGTGGGCGACTGGATGCTCGCCATCGGCAACCCGTTCGGGCTCGGCTCGACGGTGACCGCCGGCATCATCTCGGCGCGCGGCCGCGACATCCGCAGCGGTCCCTACGACGACTACATCCAGGTCGACGCGGCCATCAACCGCGGCAATTCGGGCGGCCCGTCCTTCACCATGGACGGCAAGGTGTTCGGTGTGAACACCGCGATCTTCTCGCCCTCGGGCGGCAACATCGGGATCGGCTTCGCGATTCCCTCCAATCTCGCGAGGCCCGTGATCGAAAGCCTCAAGCGGACCGGGCGGGTCTCGCGCGGCTGGCTGGGCGTGCGCATCCAGAACGTGACAGAGGAGATCGCCGAATCCATCGGGCTCGAAAGTGCCGCGGGTGCTCTCGTGGCCAGCGTGACCCCGGGAGGACCCGCCGCCGCCGCGGCGATCGAGCCCGGCGACGTCGTCCTGGAGTTCGACGGCAAGAAGATCGACAAGATGCGCACGCTTCCGCGTATCGTCGCCGAGACCCCGGTCGGCCGCGAGGTCGAGGTCGTGATCTGGCGGCGCGGCGAGCGGAAGACCGTCCGGGTCAAGCTCGGCGAACTGCCGGACGACGAGCAGATCGCCGAACTCGGCACGCCGCAGGAGCCGTCCAAGCCCGGTCCGGCGGCGGCCATACGGATCGCCGAGCTCGGCTTGCGGGTCTCGCCGATCACCCGGGAGCTCGAGAGCCGCTTCCAGCTCCCGGCCAACGCCAAGGGGGTGGTCGTGGTCGAGGTCGATCCCGACGGGCCGGCGGCCCAGGAGGGGATCCGGCCCGGTGATCTGATCCTCGAGGCGATGCAGGAGGAGATCAAGGCGCCGGGTGATCTGGCGGCCAAGATCAAGTCGGCCCGCGAGGCCGGCCGCAAGGCGGCGCTGCTGCTGGTCGAGCGGCAAGGCGACGTCCGCTTCGTGGCGCCGCGCTTCAAGGAGTGAGCGGGCCGCCGGCCGGAGCGGCGGCGTCAGGCCGCGCGGTGCTCGTGGCGGGGGATGCCCTGCAGATAGAGCAGGGCCGTAAGATCGCCGTGGACGATGCTCACCGGGGCCCGTTCGCGGACCCGCGGGTGGGCACGAAAGGCGACGCCGAGCCCCGCTGCCACGAGCATCGGCAGATCGTTGGCGCCGTCGCCCACGGCCAGCGCGGCCGAGGCCGGCAGGCCGTGCCGGGCCAGCAGCTCGCGCAACGTCGCTAGCTTGCCCCCGGCGTCGAGGATCGGCTCGGCCACCCGACCGGTGATCGTCCCGTTTTCGACCAGGAGCACGTTGCCGCGCTCCTCGTCGAAGCCGAGCTGGGCCGCGACGTGTGAGGTGAACTGGCGAAAGCCCGAGGACACCAGGGCGCTCTTGGCTCCCCGCGCGCGCATCGTGGCCAGAAGCGTGCGGGCGCCGGGCGTGGCCCGGATCCGCTCGGCGATGACCTCGGCGATCACCCGCTCGGGCAGCCCTTCGAGCAGCGCCACCCGCCGGCGCAGCGATTCGCGGTACTCGATCTCCCCGTTCATGGCCGCTCGGGTGATCGCCGCCACCTCGGCCTTGCAGCCGACGAAGTCGGCCAGCTCGTCGAGGCACTCGACGGTGATCATGGTGCTGTCCATGTCGGCCACGAGCAGCCGCTTGAGGCGGTCCGCGGCCGGCAAGATGGCGCGGTCGACCGGCCGACCTTCGAGGAACGGGGCGGCGCGGGCGGCGATCTGCGCAGGCTCGAGCGGGCTTTCGATCTCGACCGCCTCGGCCTCGGCCAGCCAGCGGACGCGGCCGTGCAGCGCCTCCGCGAGGTGCTGGACGAGCGCGCTCTCCAAGGGTGCGGTCGTGGGATCGGCGATCAGGACGAGGACGTGGCTCATGGATCCCGAGCGAGCTGGCCGGTGCCGAGCAAGCTAGCACCGGCCGGCCCGCCCGGGCAGCGGGCCCGGGAGGCCGCGCGGCCGCCGGTCGCAGCCGCCAGACGCCGCGCGCGCAGCCCGGCGGCGAGCGCCTCGGTCACCTCCAGCGGCGGCCGGTCGCGCGCCGCCGCCTCGGCCAGGATCGAATCGAGCCGGTGGGCGATGATCGCCAATCGGGCGTGGACCCGCTGCGGACGATAGCCACCGGGATCGAGCTCGGCGGTCGCGGCGATCACCCCGCCGGCGTTGATCACGTAATCCGGCGCGAACAGGATACCACGGCGATGCAACAAACGAGCCGTCTCGGGGGTGGCGAGGGGATTGTTGGCGGCCCCGGCCACGAGTGCGCAGCGCAGCAGGCCGACCTCGGCCGGGCCGATCACCCCGCCCAGCGCACAAGGAGCCAGCACGTCGACCGGCGCTTCCACGACGGCGTGGGGCGCGACCGGCCGGGCACCGGTCCGCTCGACCGCCCGGGCCACCCGGTTCGCGTCCAGATCGGCCACGAACAGCTGCGCGCCGGCCGCCGCCAGGCGCTCGGCCAGGGGCAGACCGACCGCTCCCAGCCCCTGAACGGCGATCCGGACACCCTGCAGATCCTCGCTGCCGAAGCGGTGGCGCAGCGCCACCTTCAGGCCCACGAGTACCCCTTCGGCGGTCATCGGCCCGAGATCGCCGGCACCGCTGCTGCGGCCCAGCACGAAGCGGCTGCGCCGGGCGATCGCGTCCATGTCGGCGGGCGTGGTGCCACTGTCCTCGCCCGTCCAATAGCGGCCGGCCAGCCGTTCCAGGGCCGCGGCGAAGGCCGCCCACAAGGCCGGCGTCTTGGCGGTCGCGGGGTCGCCGCGGATCACCGCCTTGCCGCCGCCGAACGGCAGATCGGCCAGCAACACCTTGCGGGTCATGGCCCGTGCCAGCGCGCACGCCTCGGCCTCCGCCTCGGCGAGGCTCGCATAGGGCCACATCCGACAGCCACCGACGGCCGGGCCCAGAAGCGGGGAGTCGAGTGCGATCACCGCCTCGAGGCCGCAACGGCGGTCGACGATGCGGTGGATCTCGAGGCCCTGCGAGCCCGCCTCGGCCTCCAGCGTTCCTCGGCCCACGGCCGTCCTCCCACGCCGTGCCACGACGGAAGGCTAGCGCCGACTCGGGGGGCGAGGCTGTGAGCTTTCCCACCCCGGGCGCGGCGGACGAGCCCGACGCTGCGGCGGTGGGGCCGCTCCTCGTCCTGGGCGGTACCACCGCCTCCGGCAAATCGGCGCTCGCCCTGGCGCTCGCCCGCCGTCTCGATGCGGTGATCGTCAACGCCGACAGCCAGCAGCTGTTCGCCGATCTGCCGATCCTCACCGCCCGGCCCGGACCGGAGGAGGAGGCCCGGGCCCCGCACCGCCTCTACGGCATCCTGGGCCCGCGCGAGCAGCCCTCGGCCGGCCTCTGGTTGCGGCGGCTCGTTCCCGTTCTGCGCGAGCTCGCCGGAGAGCGGCGGCCGGCGATCCTGGTGGGAGGGACGGGCCTTTATCTCTGGGCGCTCTTGCGCGGGCTCGCGCCGATCCCCGAGGTTCCGGCGGATCTGCGCGCCCGGCTCCTGGCCGAGACCCGCGAGGTTCCGAGCCCGGCGCTCCACGCCCGGCTGGCGGCCCGTGATCCGGCGACCGCGCGGCGGCTGCGTCCCACCGATCGGCAGCGGATCGTGCGGGCTCTCGCGGTCCTGGAGGCGAC
>FWWM01010518.1_pt1 | contig 16435 bp, 15 predicted proteins | sample 2228351 | NCBI WGS metagenome assembly FWWM01 (sample SAMEA103939774, study PRJEB20133) | metagenome | reverse complement strand
TCCCGCGGCACCGGGTCCAGATCGCCGGCGTGTTCGCCTATGAGCAGAACGTCCCGGTGTTCGCGGCCCTCACGCGGGGTTTCTACGAGGAGGAAGGCGTGGAGGTCAGCCGGCTGGTGTTCGGCTCTGGGGTGGGTGGGGGAACGGGTGCCTGAGCCGGCGGGGGGCCTGCCCGTAGCCGTGTGCGTCAGAACAGGCTTTGGGGCTTGGACGAAGAGAGTCCCAGGTGGGCGTAGGCCGCGGGCGTGACGCGGCGGCCTGCGGGCGTACGGACCACCAACCCGATCTTGAGCAGGTAGGGCTCCACCACCTCCACGAGGGTATCCGGTTCCTCGTGGAGGGAGGCGGCGATGGCCTCGATCCCCACGGGCCCGCCACCGTACGTCTCCGCGATCACCCGCAAAAACGCCCGGTCGAGCTCGTCCAGCCCCAGCTCGTCCACACCCTCAAAGCTCAAGGCCTCCGCGGCCACCTCCCGGGTGATCCGGCCGTCCGCCCGGACCTGGGCGAAGTCCCGTACCCGGCGCAGCAGGCGGTTGGCGATCCGGGGTGTGCCCCTCGACCGGCGGGCGATCTCCTGCGCGCCCTCCTCCGTGATCTCCACCCCCAGGATCCGGGCCGACCGCCGGACCACCTGCGCGAGCTCTTCCGGGGTGTAGAAGTCCAGGTGGAAGAAGATCCCGAACCGCTCCCGGAGTGGAGCGCTCAGCAGCCCTGCGCGGGTGGTGGCGCCGATGAGGGTGAAGGGCCGGAGCCGGTAGCGGAGGGTGCGGGCGTGGACCCCTCGGTCCAGGACGAAGTGCACACAGAAGTCCTCCATCGCGGGGTACAGGAGCTCCTCCACCGCCCGGCCGAGCCGGTGGATCTCGTCGATGAACAGGATGTCCCCCTCTTCCAGGTTGGTGAGGATCCCCATCAGGTCCCCACCTCGCTCCAGGGCCGGGCCGGAGGTCTGCACGAGGTTTGCGTGCATCTCCGCGGCGATCACGTGCGCCAAGGTGGTCTTCCCCAGCCCCGGAGGTCCGTGCAGGAGGATGTGGTCGAGAACTTCGCCCCGCTCCTTCGCGGCCTGGATGGCGATACGGAGCCCTTCCCGTACCTTCACCTGCCCCACGCACTCGTCCAAGGTCCGGGGCCGGAGGGAGCGCAGGAAGGCGGTCTCCTCCGGTGGGACCGAGGCGCTCGTAAACCGCTCCCGACTCACCGCTTCCCCTCCCGGTGCACCCGGTACACCTCCTGGAAGAGCTCCTCCGCGGAGCGAATCCCGGGGTTCCGGCGGAGGGCCTCCTCCACCATCCGGCGGGCCTCCGCGGGCCGGTGCCCGAGCTGGTGGATGAGGACGTCCAGCACCTCCTCCCGGAAGTCCACCTCCGCCGGAGCAGACGGCGCCTCCTCCCGGAGGAGGGCGAACTTCCCCATCTTCCCATGCAGGGCGGCGACGATCTTCTCCGCGCTGCGGGCTCCTAGGCCCGGCAACCGCGTGAGGAACGCCACGTCCCGGCGCTCGATGGCGTCCGCGATCTGGTGCACGGGACAGACCATGGCCCGGACTGCCCGGGCGGGCCCCAGGCCGTCCACGGTGATGAACCGCTCGAAGAACTCCCGCTCCACCGGACTCCGAAAGCCCACCAGCATGGGCTTTGGCTGGTTGGTGTGCACCTGGTACGAGATATAGAGGGCCACCTCCTCCCCTTCCCGGATCCCGGAATCCGCGAGGTAGGCGGGAAGCACCACCTCATAGCCCACCCCGCCGCACTCCACCACGGCCCCGGACTCCGTCCGCTGCAGGACCTTTCCCCGCAGGTACGCGATCACGGCCTCCGTCCCTCCCGCCGCAGGACCGCGAGGGCCAGGGCCATGGCGTCCGCGGCGTGGTGGGCCAGCTTACCCTGGGTGTTCAGCTGCGCGCACACCGCGGCCTGCACCTGGGCCTTCGGCGCCCGGCCGTTCCCGGTCACGGCCCGCTTCACCTCCGCGGGCGGGAGGGAGAGAACCGGAATCGAGGCGTGGGCGGCGGCCAGACACAGAACCCCCCGCACGTGCCCGATGCGGATCACCGCGTTCGGGAAGCGGGGGTGGCTGAAGACGTCCTCCAACACCACCAGGTCCGGCTTCACCTCCTCCAGGAGGGCGCGGGCCTCCGCGTAAATCTCCTGGAGCCGCGACTCGAAGCGGACAGCGGAGCCGGCTCGGATCACGCCTGCCTCCACCAGCTCCAGCCCTCCCGCCCCGGTCCGGACCACCGCGTACCCCGTGGCCCGAAGCCCGGGATCGAACCCCACCACGGTCATGGCCGATCCGCGAACCTTTGTTTGATTCTCCACCGGTACGAACTCCCCCTGCAAGGGTGAAACCGCGGGCTAGCTCACCCGTTGGAGGATCTCCTCAGGGATGTCGAAGTTCGCGTAGACCTGCTGGACGTCGTCCAGGTCCTCCAGGGCCTCGAGAAGCCGCAGCACCCGTTCCGCCTCCGGACCCGTGACGGGGACCGTGGATCGAGGGACGAGGGTGATCTCCGCCCGGCCGACCGGGATCCCGGCCTGGGCCAACGCCTCCCGGACCCGGCCGAGGTCCTCCGGGGTCGTGACCACCTCAAAGGTCCCGTCGTCGGAGCGGACGTCCTCGGCCCCGGCCTCCAGGGCCACCATCAGGAGGTCGTCCTCGGACACCCCGCCCCGGTCCACCTGGATGATGCCCTTCCGGTCGAACATCCACGCCACGGCCCCGGCCTCCGCCAGGCTGCCGCCCATCCGGTGGAAGACGGAGCGGATCTCCGAGGCAGTACGGTTGCGGTTGTCCGTGGCCGCCCGCACCAGGATGGCCACCCCGCCGGGTCCGTAGCCCTCGTAGGTCACCTCCTCGTAGTGCTCCCCGCCGACGGCTCCGGTCCCCCGGGCGATGGCCCGCTGGATGTTCTCGCTTGGCATCCCGGCCTCCCGGGCCCGCTCGATGGCGTGGCGCAGCCGGGCGTTCATTTCCGGGTTTCCGCCCCCTTCCCGGGCCGCCACGATGATCTCCCGGGTGAGCTTGCTGAAGAGCTTACCGCGCTCCCGGTCCGCCTTCTCCTTCCGGAACCGGATGTTGTGCCACCTGGAGTGTCCCGCCATGGCCTTCGACCCCTTCCGATGGCCTCAAGACCATTGTACCGCCCCTAGCGCTCCGTCACCGTCACCGTGGCCGTGCTCCGGGACCCTTGGGAATTTGATGCGGTCACCGTGATCACGTATCGGGCTCCCGGAACCCGCATCGGAGGGTCCACGGAATAGACAAAGGAACCGTCCGCGGACGTAGGGACCTCCGCCTCCGCGATCCGGATCGGCGCACCCCCGCCCTCGAGGATTACCTCGATCCGGACCCGGCTCCCCGGCGCAGCCCTTCCCTCCACGACGAAGGGCGGTCGGACCTCCGCGTTGTCCAAGGGGGAGTGGATCACGAGGACCTCTTGGGCCTCCCGGGCGGAGGGCTGCGGTGTGGTGAGGACCTCCGGACGCGGGAAGTCCGCGGGCGGCTCGCTGGCCAGGGCGGCCCGCATGAACTGGGCCCACAGCCGCGCGGGCACGTTTCCTCCGACCACACCTCGCATGGGCGTGTTGTCGTCGTTGCCCACCCAGACCGCCACCAGGAGCTGCGGGGTATAGCCCACGAACCAGGCGTTGCGGTAGTCATCCGTGGTCCCGGTTTTTCCCGCGGCCGGACGGCCGATGTCGGCGGCGCGCCCGGTCCCCCGCAGGATGACCCCCCGGAGGAGGTCCGTCATGGCGTAGGCGACCTCCGGCCTTAGGGCGATGCGGCGCTCGGGCGAGAACTCGTCGAGCACCCGGCCCGAAGGATCCGTCACCCGGGTGACGGCCACGGGCTGGGTGTAGATCCCGCCAGCCGCCAGGGTGCCGTAAGCGGAGGCCATCTCCAGGACCGTCACCTCCGAGGTGCCTAAGGCCAGGGAGAGGTTGGGCGCGAGGGGGCTTTGAATCCCCATGCGGTGCGCGGTCTCGATCACCGCCTGAGGCCCCAGCTCGGCCAGCAGGCGGACGGCGGGGATGTTCCGGGAGTGCTCGAGGGCCTGCCGCAGGGAAATCGGTCCCCGGAACTTCCGGTCGTAGTTCTTCGGCTCCCACGTTCCGAACCCGGGGATGCGGTACCGGATGGGCTCGTCGAGAAGGATGTGCTCCGGCGAAAACCCCCGTTCCAGGGCGGTGACGTAGATGAAGGGCTTGAAGGCGCTTCCCGGCTGCCGGCGCGCCTGCCAGGCCCGGTTGAACTGGGACTGCCGGAAGTCCACCCCGCCCACCATGGCCTTGATGTGCCCGGTGCGCGGGTCGATGGCCACGAGCGCCCCCTGCGTCACCCTCAGCCGCCTCGCCTCCGCCACACCCAGGCGGACCACCCGCTGGGCCAGCTCCTGGAGCCGGACATCCAGCGTGGTGTAGACCCGTAACCCTCCCCGGTACACCCGCTCCTCCCCGTATCGACGAACGAGGAACGGGAGGAGGTAGGAGACGAAGTAGGGGGCTCGGATCCCCACAAGACCCGCGTTGATGGGCGTGCGGCGTAGCCTCAAGGGAGCGCGCAGGGCGGCCTCCGCCTGCTGAGGCGTGAGAAAGCCCAGCTCCGCCATCTTGCGCAGCACCTGCTCCTGCCGGCGCTTGGCGGCCGGGAAGTTTTGGAAGGGGTCGTACCGGGAAGGGGCCTGGATCAGCCCGGCCAGGAGGGCCGCCTCCGGGAGGGTGAGCTCGCCCACGCCTTTGTCGAAGTACACCCGGGCCGCCATCTCCACCCCGTAAGCGCCGTTGCCGAAGTACACCTGGTTGAGGTAGCGCTCCAGGATCTCGTCCTTGGTGAGGTGGCGCTCGATCTCCAGGGCCAGCAGTATCTCGCGCAGCTTGCGGGCGAGGGTGCGCTCCGGGGTTAAGAACAGGGTGCGGGCGAGCTGCTGGGTGATGGTGCTCCCGCCCTCCAGGATCCGGTTCCGGGTGAGGTTCACCCACAGGGCCCGCCCGATCCCGACGGGGTCCACACCCAGGTGGGCGTAGAAACGCTCGTCCTCGATGGCGATCACCGCCTGCTGCAGCACCCGGGGGATGGCGGAGAGGCGCACGTAGGCCCGGTTCTCGTGGTAGAGGCTCGCGATCAGCTCCCCGTTGGCCGCGTAGATGCGGGTCGCTTGGCTCGGGGGGGCGTAGAGCAACGAGGCGTCCGGGAGGGCCTGTCGGGCCGCCGCCACGATCCCCACGGCGGCCAGCAGGAGCAGGAGGGCCGAACCCGCGGCGGCGGCGGAGATCCGCAGGAGCCAGCCGCTCAGCCGCTCGCCAAGGGAGGAACGGACCCTTCGCCGGGTGCTCCGCATCCGCCTCCTTATCGTAACAGACCGATACTTCCGCGATGGAGGCAGGCACCCCGGCTGGACGCAGGACAGGACCTCTTGGTGGAGACGAGCGGATTCGAACCGCCGACCTCCGCGTTGCGAACGCGGCGCTCTCCCAGCTGAGCTACGTCCCCACGCCACCCACCATTGTACTGCACAAGGCCTACTCCCGCAACGCTTGACCCCTGCCCCTCTCCCAGGCCCTGATCCGGCCCCCGGAGTACGCCGCGGAACAACCCGTGAGGGAGTTTGCGTTGAGCAGTAGGCGCGGGGACTTGTGGCACGTGTTATGCTGGAGGCTTGGTAAGAGCCGGGAGGAGGTCAACGCCATGGAGCTGTCCGCCGCACCCGTCGCCCTGGACGCCCCGCGCCTGGAGCGCCACCCGGAGAACCCGATCCTCCTGCCCACCAGCAACTGGTGGGAGTGCCGGTGGGTCTTCAACCCGGGTGCTGCGGTGCACAAGGGGCGGGTGCACCTCCTGTACCGGGCCCAGGGAGAGGACTGGATCTCCCGGTTCGGGCTCGCCGTCCTGGAGGAGGACGGCGTCCGGGTGGCCTACCGCAGCCCCCTCCCCGTGTTCGAGCCCGACGTCAACAACCCTTGGGAGCGGCTCGGGGTGGAAGACCCCCGCATCACCCGCATCGGGGACCAGTATTACGTGTGCTACACCGCAGCAAGCCTCTACCCGGCCCTCAAGCCCCGCACCTACAGGCGCCCTAGCCCCTTCACGGACACCGGGGTTCCCTGGCGCACCCGGATCGCCATCGCCACCACTCGGGACTTCCGGCACTTCCGACGCCGCGGCCTTGCCTTCGCGCAGTGGGAGAACAAGAACGGAGCCCTCTTTCCGACCCGGTTTCGGGGACGGTACCTGCTGCTGCACCGCATCTTCCCGGACATCCACCTGGGCAGCAGCAAGGACCTGCGCCAGTGGCACAACTACGGTCCCCTCCTGCGACCCCGGCCGGGGATGTGGGACAGCAACCGGGTGGGAGTCGGCGGGCCGCCGCTCCGGACCCCGTACGGGTGGCTGTTGATCTACCACGGGGTGGACGAGAACCGGGTCTACCGGCTCGGTGCGGCCCTGCTGGACCTCACGAACCCCCGACAGGTCCTGGGCCGGTCCACGGACCCCATCCTCGAGCCGGAGGAGCCGTACGAGCGGGAGGGGCTTGTGCCCAACGTGGTCTTCACCTGCGGCGCGGTCTTCTACCGAGAACGGCTCATGGTCTACTACGGCGGGGCGGACCACGTGGTGGCCGTGGCCTCCGTTCCCCGGGAACGGATCCTGGCCTGGGCCCGGGAGGTGGCCCTGCGGGCCCAGCGGGACGGCTCGGCCTAGCGGCGGCCGAGGAGGATCCGCTCGTAGGCCCGGAGGTGTTCCCGGACCATCCGCTGGGCGCTGAAGCGTTCCTCCACCCACGCCCGGCAGGCCTCCCGGGAGATCTCCCGGATCCGCCTCACCGCCTCCACCGCATCCTCGAAGCCGTCCACCACGAACCCCGTATGGCCGTGGGCCACCACCTCGGGGACCGCGCCCCGACGGGTCCCGATTACCGGGAGGCCGCAGGCCATCGCCTCGATCATCGTGAGCCCGAACGCCTCCTCGTACTCCACGAGGTGCAGGAAGGCCAGGGCCTTGCAACTGAGGGCGTTACGCTCCTCCGCGGTCACCGGACCGATGAACCGCACGAGCTCTCCATCCAGGTACGGCTCCACCTCCCGGGCGAAATAAGCCTCTTCCTCCGGAGGCACGATCCCGCCGATCACCAGCGGGATCCCGGTGCGGCGGGCGAGGGCGATGGCGGTGTGCACCCCTTTGACCCGCGCGATGCGCCCCACGAAGAGCAGGAACTCCCCGGGCGTCTCGCTGTAGGGAAAGCGTTCCACCTCCACCCCGTGGTGGATGGTGGCCACGTAGTTCAGCTCCGGGAGGATGCGGCGTTCCGCGTGGCTGATGGCGATGTAGGGGAGGTGGCGGAAGTGCCGGTAGAGGACCGCGCTGTCGGGTTCCGCGCCCGAGCCGTGGAGGGTGGTGACGAGGGGACGGGTGAGGAAGGGCGCGTAGGAGACCACGAAGGACCCCGCGTGGTTGTGCACGAGGTCAAAGGCCTCCACCTGCGCAAGGCACCGCACCGCATGCAGGATCTCATATCCCCGGGAGGCCGCCCACAGCTCAGGGTCCTCCATGAGGGGGCGCGGGACCACGCTTCTCAGTTCCGCCTGCGTGAGGGAGTCCCCCGTGGCGAACAGGGTGACCTCCACCCCGGCCCGCACGAGCCCTTCCGTCAGGGTGCTGACGGCCTGCTCCCATCCGCCGTAGTGCCGGGGCGGGCAGCGCCAGGCGATGGGGGCGAGGATGGCCACCCGCATCCTACGCGGTTCGGCTCAAGACCGCCAGCAGGTACGCCAGGCACGCCTCTGCCCCGCGGTTCTCGTTGGGGCCCTCAGGCCCAAGGCCATCCCGGCAGGACCCATCCTCGTCGACGAGCGCCACTCCGAGGAGGTTTTCCCCAAAAAACCATCCCCAGGCACGGTCTGCGGCGTCCCGGTACCGAGGGTCTTGGGTCCACCGCTCCGCCTCCACGCAGGCTTCCACCAGGGCTCCGGGGTCTACGGGCTGCTGGTCCCACCGCGCCTTGCGCCCGCCCCGCGGGTACCACCCCCGGTTCCCCACGGGGACCACAACGCCGTCCTCGATCATCACCTCCAGCAGGAAGTCCAAGGTGCGCAGCGCCACCCCGGCCCAGGCCTCGTTGAGGAGCGCCGCCCGCAGCAGGCCAAGAGGGACCCGGGCGAGCTCGTAGGTGAGCACCGGTTCAGGCCAGGGCCAGTCGTCCGGGGTGGTCCGGAGTTGCCGATAGAGGGCCTGTCCCACCTCCTCCGCGGCATCCCACGCCCCCGCGGCCACCAGTCCGAGCAGGGCGTTCGCGCGGCCCCGACAGGAGCGAAGCGCCCGCACCGTGGGGAGGGCGCGGGCGAAGAGGTCCTCCGCGGTGCGTCGCAGCGGCTCCGGAAGCGAGGAGGCGATGACCTCGCCCAGGGCCCAAAGGCACCGGCCCTGGCAGTCCTCCGAGGGCCAGTAGGCGGCCCGGATGCGGTCGTTCACCCACACGTTGTGGAACCACCCGTCCGGCCGCAGGCTCCGGACCAGGAACCCCAGGTACGTAGCCGCCAAGCCCGCCTGCCCGGACCGGGCCGCCACCACCAGGGCCCGCGCGTTGTCGTCCGCGGTGTAGCCGCTTGCGCGGTCCGGCTGCTTTCCCCGGGAGAACTGGAGGATCCCGAAGTGGTCCGTGAGACGCCTGAGATGGGTCCACCGGACCGCGGCCAGCGGTACGGTTCCCCCTCTCCGTGCCATGGCCACCTACACCGCCGCCTCCACCTGCACCGCGTGGGCGACCTGCCGGAAGAGGGAAGCGTACGTGCGGGCCACCACGGGCCAGCGCATCTGCTGGGCGAACTGCCAAGCTCGCTCTGCGACCCGCTCCCGGCGCCCGGGGTCCGAGAGGAGGTCGATCACCGCGGCGGCGATGGCCTTCGGCGACCGGAAGGGGACCAGCACCCCGCGGCCGTCGCTGAGCACGTCCTGCGCGTACCGGTAGGGCGTGCTCACCACCGCGCACCCGCAGGCCATGGCCCAGGAGAGGGTGCCGCTCACGATCTGGTCGGGGTTGAGGTAGGGGGTCAGGTAGACGTCCGTGGCCTGAAGGTACTGGATCAGCTCCTCGTCCTCCATGTACCGGTTCTCAAACCGAACCAGCTCCTGAATCCCCAACCGCTGCACCCGCTCCAGCAGCATCGCGCGGTACCACTCCCCTTCCCGGCGCCGGAGGTTCGGATGGGTCTCCCCGAGCACCAGGTACAGGACGTCGGGGAACGTCTCCGCGATCGCGGGCAGGGCGTCCAGGACGTCTTCGATGCCCTTGCCCGGACTCACTAGCCCGAAGGTGGTGAGCACCCACCGGCCCCGTAGCCCCAACCGTGCCTTCGCCACCTCCCGCGGAACGCGGTCCACCGTCGGTACGCCGTGCCAAATCATGTGAACCCGGTTGCGGGGAACGCCGTACCGCTCCTCCAGCAGGTCCACCGCGGAAGGGCTGAGAACCACCACCGCCGCGGAGCGGCGGCAAAGCGTCCGCAGGATCTGCCGGGCCTTCGCGGGCGGGTTCGAGAGGACCGTGTGCAGGGTGGTCACCACGGGTCGGTCCAGGGGATCCAGGAACTCCAGGAGGTCTTCTCCCCACTCCCCGCCGAAGATCCCGAACTCGTGCTGGACGTTCACCACATCCACCGGTGCCCGGTTCAAGAGCAGGGCCGCGGCGCGGTAGTCCTCTCGATATGCCTCCCGGATCCGCCCCACGACCTCTGGGCCGTACCGGTACGCACCATTCCCGTCGTCCATGGCCACCACCGCGGGCCGCACGCCCACCTCCCGGAGCTCCCGGACGAGGTCCCGGCTGAAGGTGGCGATGCCGCACTCCCGGGGAGGGTAGGTGGACAGGATCCCAACCGTCAGACGACCTTGAGTCTCCCGCGCGTCGAACACGTCTGTCACCCCCTTTGCGAACCGAGTTGGTAGCCTCGAGTGCCGCAGCGAGGTGGTGCGACGTCACGCGGGGCCGCCGGCATCCTGTCCGTTAGAGCGGCCCCATGGACCGACCCTGGACAGATTGATGCGCGCCACTAGTATACCAGAGGTGGCCGGAGTTGGCTACCGGAAGGGGCTGGCGCAGAATCGTCGAACAGTTTCTAAAGGTCACACGGAGGGAGGTACATCGGGTGCGGATCTGCGTGTACTACGAGTACCGTCCCGCCCTGCTGCCGAGCGGCGGGATCCGCACCGCGTACCGCAACCACGTGGAGGCGTTGCGGCGGGTCGGGGTAGACGTCACCGTCCACCCCCGGACGCCGCACGACGTGCTCCACCTGCACTCCACGGGCCCCCTCTCCCTGCTGCTCCTGGAGCGCACCGCGGGCCATCGGCCCGTGGTGGCGCATGCCCACACCACCGCGGAGGACTTCGCGAACTCCTTCCTGCTGAGCGACGCCGTGGCCCCCGTTCTCGGGCGCTACCTCCGGTACTTCTACAACCGGGCGGACCTGGTGATCGCGCCAAGCCCCTATACCGCTCGGGTCCTGCAGCAGCACGGGGTGCAGGCCCCCGTGGCGGTGGTGAGCAACGGGGTAGACGTGCGGCGGTTCAGCCCAGATCCCCGACGGCGCCTGCGGGGGCGATCCCGGTACCGCCTGGAGGGGTTCGTGGTGTTCGCGGTGGGACTCGTGCTCCTGCGCAAGGGCATCGAGCTCTTCTGCGAGACCGCCCGGCGGGTCCCTGACGTCCGGTTCGTGTGGTTCGGCCCCATCCCCAAGGCGGTGAAGGCGGAGACCCTACGGGTCTTGGAGCGGGCGCCGGAAAACGTGCGGTTTACGGGGTACGTGGAGAACGTGCTGGAGGCCTATGCCGCGGGGGACGTGTTCTTCTTCCCCAGCGCGGTGGAGAACGAGGGGATCGCGGTACTGGAGGCGGCCGCAAGCGGAAAGCCGCTGTTGCTCCGCCGGGTGGACTGCTTCCTGGACCGGTTCACCCACGGGGTGAATTGCCTCCTCGCGGAGGATCCGGACACCTTTGCGGCGTACATCCAGGAGCTGCGGGATGATCCGGAACTGCGGGAGCGGCTTGCCCGGGAGGCCCGAACGTTTGCGGAGGGGCACCGGCTCGAAGTGGTGGGAGAACAGCTCCGAACCCTGTACCGCGGCCTAGTGGCGGGATCCTGCGACGTTGGGGTCACGGGAGGTGGATGGAGTGCTGGTCGGGGCGGCCGGATTTGAACCGGCGACCTTCGGCTCCCAAAGCCGACGCGCTTCCCCTGCGCCACGCCCCGCTCACCGTTCCCACTGTAGCGGTGCCGGACAACGGGCGTCAACGGCCCGCCAGGACCGGAGGGACCTATGCAGCAGGCGTTTGCGTCGATCGCGGAAGCGTTCCTGACGTCGTGCTTCACCTTCTACCCGCTGTGGGCCTCCGAGTTAGGCCGCCACGAGTACGACGGGCAGGCAGGCCGGTATGACCCGACGACCCTGGACGCGCGCGTCCGCGACCTCCGGATGTGGCGGCGGCGTTTCGAGGCCATCGACCCGCAGACCCTCTCCCCCGACCAGCGCCTCGACCGGGAGGTGGCCCTCGCGGCCATCGACCACGAGCTCTTCACCCTCGAGGACCTCCGCGCCTTCGAGCGGAACCCGCTCACCTATCACCAGCTGGTGGACATTACCCACTACCTCAAGCGGGACTACGCACCCCTGGACGAGCGCCTGACGCACCTCGCGGCCTACCAGCGGCAGGTGCCCTCCCTCCTGCAAACGGCCCGGCGGACCTTGGTGGGTCCGTTTGCCAGGCCGCACGTGGAGGTGGCCGTGGAGGTCTTCGAGGGGGTTTTGCACTTCCTGGAACAGGACGTCCCGCAGGCCGCGGCGCAGGCCACCCCTGCCGTCCGCCGCCAGCTCCTCGAGGCGAACGCGGAGGCCGCCTCTGCCCTCCGTGCGTTCCTCGGGTTCCTCACGGAGGAGGTCCTCCCCAGGGCCACGGAGACGTTCGCCCTCGGCGAGGACCTCTTCCGCCGGATGCTGTGGGCGGGAGAGCGGGTTCCGGTCGACCTCCCCGTCCTGCTGGAGATCGGAGAACGCGAGCTCCTCCGACTGCGGGAGGAACTGGAGGCGGTGAGCCGGCGCATCGACCCTCATGCCACCTGCGCGGAGGTGGCCAAGCGGCTGCACGCAGAGCACCCGACGGAGGAGGAACTGATCCCGGAAGTCCAGCGCATCGTCCAAGACCTCCGCGCCTTCCTGGAAGCCCACGACCTCGTCACGCTTCCCGAGGAGGACCGGCTCCACATCGCCCCGACGCCGCCATTCCTGCGGTGGGCCTTCGCCGTCATGGACACCGCGGGCCCCTTCGAGCAGGCGAGCACCGACTCGTACTACTACCTCACCCTGCCGGATCCCACGTGGACGCCGGATCAGAAGGAAACGTGGCTCCGGCGGTTCGACCGGTACACCCTCCAGAACACGACCGTGCACGAGGTCTACCCCGGACACCACGTCCACTTCCTGCACGTGCGCCGGATCTCCTCCCCGATCCGGAAGGCCTTCCACGCGTACTCCTTCGTGGAGGGGTGGGCGCACTACGCGGAGGAGATGATGGTGCAAAGCGGGTACGGAGACGCGAAGCTTCGGTTCGCGCAGCTGGAGGACGCCCTCTTACGGGCCGTGCGCTTCGTGGTGAGCATCCGCATGCACACGCAGGGCATGACGGTCCAGGAAGCGACCCGGCGGTTCGTGGAGGACGCCCTGTTGGAACCTTTGCCCGCGGAGAAGGAGGCGGTGCGGGGGACGTTTGACCCCGGCTACCTGAACTACACCCTCGGAAAGCTCATGCTCCGTAAGCTCCGGCAGGACCGCGAGCGGGAACAGCAAGGTGCGTTCCGGCTCAAAGCCTTCCACGACGAGCTGCTCCGGCTCGGCGCCCCTCCGATCCCCGTGGCCCGCCTGGCCCTGCTCCGAGACCCGGAGGGATCAGTCCTGTGAGGATTGCCGCTCGTGGGCCCTCTGGGCCTCCTCCCCGGGATTGGCGGCCACCGCCTCGGGTGCCCGGGCGGCGGGCTCGGCCTTGGCGGTCTGCCGGGCCTCCCGGGCGAGCTCCGTGGTCCGCTGCATGGCGGTCTCGTCCCCCAGCCACTCCAGCCGCATGAAGCGCTCAAGCCGGTCCTGGGCCTCCCGCAGCCTCTCGAGGTCTCCGGAACGCGCCTGCTGGGCCAGGGTCTTGTCCAGCCGGTAGCTCACCAGGCGCTGGCCGTCCGTGAGGTGGATGAGGGGGTGGCCCTTGGAGTCCTCGTAGACGAGGATGCGGGCCTGGATCCCCAGCCGCTTCGCGATCGCGTCCACCTGGTCGTACACCCACCGCAGGTGCTCCGGCAGCGTGCGGTTTAGACCGGGGTCTAAGGTAGAGGCCACGGTCCGGTCCGCCAGGGGATGCTCGAAGCGCGGCTGAACCCGGCCACGGCGCTGGGCCTTCCGACGGGCCTCCGCCAGCTCCTCCCGGATGTCCATGGCGGCTACCGCGAAGGAGAACAGGTAGATGAGGAAGACGGCGAAGGTGAGGGCCCAGTAGTTCCAGAACGGGTTGTCGAAGAAGACGCGCTCCATCGCTTCCGCCTCCGTTCGATTATGGTATCGCCTATGGTATCATCCCGCGAGTGCCTGGAGGAACGCGCGGGCCTGCGCCATGGCCTTGCCCCGGTGGCTGATGCGGTCCTTCTCCTCGGGCGAGAGCTCCGCCATGGTGCGCCCGAGGGAGGGCACGTAGAAGATGGGGTCGTAGCCGAAGCCCCCGCTCCCCCGGGGCGTGTGGGCGATGATCCCCTCGCAGCTCCCGGCAAACGTGTAGACCCGCCCGTCCGGCAGGGCCACCGCCACCACGGCCCGGTACCGGGCCGTGCGGCGCTCCCAGGGCACGCCCACCAGGCGCCGGAGGATCTCCGCGTTGCGGGCCGCGTCCGTGGCGCTTTCTCCCAGCAGGCGCGCGGAGTGGACCCCGGGCTCTCCCCCCAGGGCATCCACCTCCAGGCCGGAATCGTCCGCGAGGGCGATCTCTCCCGTGGCCCGGGCGACGGCCGTGGCCTTCCGGATCGCGTTTTCCTCGTAGGTGGTGCCCTCTTCCGGGACCGGCGGAAGGTCTGGGTAGTCCCGGAGGGACCGCACCTGGAAGGGAAGGCCCGCAAGCAACCGCACGAGCTCCGCACGCTTCCCTTCGTTGCGGGTGGCCACCACGAGGACCTTCACCGTTCCTGCAGGACCGCCCGCTGGACCTCGATGATCCGCCGAATCCCCGCCTCCCCGAGGCGGAGGAGGTGGTCCAGCTCGTCCCGGGAGAACGGCCGGCCCTCCCCGGTTCCCTGGATCTCCACGAACTCCCCGCTCTCCGTCATCACGAGGTTCAGGTCCACCTCGGCCCGCACGTCCTCCTCGTAGCTCAGGTCCAGCATGGGGATGCCGCCCACGACGCCCACGCTGGTGGCGGCCACAAAGGCCCGCACCGGCCAGGCGTCGATGGCCTGGGTGCGGTAGAGGAGCGAGATCGCGTCCACCAGGGCCACAAAGCCTCCTGTGACCGCGGCGGTGCGGGTACCGCCGTCCGCCTGCAGCACGTCGCAGTCGATGTAGATCGTGCGCTCCCCCAGCTTCCGGAGGTCGACGGCAGCCCGCAGGGACCGACCGATCATCCGCTGGATCTCCGCGGCCCGGCCGCTCCCCCTCCCCCCTTCCCGAGGTGTTCGCTCCCGGGTGGATCGGGGCAGCATCCCGTATTCCGCGGTGATCCACCCCGACCCGGTCCCCCGGAGCCACTGGGGGACCCGCTCCTCCACGCTGGCGGTACACACCACCCGGGTCTCCCCCACCTGGATGAGGACCGAGCCCTCCGCGTGCCGGATGTAGTTCCGGGTGATGCGCACGGGCCGCAGCTCGTTGGGCGCCCGGCCGTCCGCCCGTCGGATCACGGACTCCCTCACGCCTCTCCCTCCCCGATCCCGTAGGTCTTGAGCTCCTCCGCGGCCGCGGTCCTCGGAAAGACCGCCCGGGCGTCGCGCACGGCGGCTTCCACCGGGAGGGTGGGGAAGAAGTGGGTGAGCAAGAGCCTCCGGGCGCCCGCGGCCGCCGCGAGCTCCCCCGCGGTGCGGGGCGTGAGGTGGCCGACTTCCCGAGCTCGGTCGAGGAGCTCGTCCGGGAAGGTGCACTCCGCCAGCACCAGGTCCGCGTCCCGGCACAGGGCCGCCACCGCCTCGTCGAAGGCGGTATCCGCGGTGTAGGCCAGCACGCCTCTGTGGTCTTCGATCCGCACCGCGTACGTCTCCACGGGGTGCCGGGTCCGGGTAAACCGGACCCGCACGCCGCAGAACGTCACCTCGACATCAGGTGTGATGGTCTGGAAGGCGAACACCCGCAACCCGTGCTCTGACCGCATGGTGTACGCCAGGTACGCCTCGGTCTGCGCGGGGGCCAGCACGGGGAGCCGGCCGGACCACGGTTCCGGTGGAAAGCAGCTCCACTCCAACGCGAGCCGCAGGGCGGGCACGTCCGCCACGTGGTCAGGGTGGAGGTGGGTGAGGATGAGGCCGGAGAGGGTGTAGACGTCCACGCACTGCAACAGGCGCGCGGCGACCCCGTGTCCGCAGTCCAGCAGGATCCGCCCGCCGTCCGCCTCCACGAGGTAGCCGGAGCACGCACCGCCTGCGGGCGCAAAGCCGCCCCACCGTCCGAGCACGGTCAGCTTCATGCCACGTCCACTCTACCAGGCGGGCGCCTTGCCGTCACGACGCGGGAGGGGGGCGACCTGCAGGAACCGGAGGATCCCCCGGCCGATGGCCTGCGCCACGGCCTCCCGGAACTGCGGGGTGCGGAGGAGTGCCTCGTCTTCGGGCGAGGTGAGGTACCCGATCTCCACGAGGACCGCGGGCACAGGGCTATCCCGGAGGACCTTGAAGTTCGCGGTGCGGATGCCCCGGTCCGGGATGCCGAGGCTGCGGCCGAGTTCCTCCTGGATCAAGGTGGCCAGGCTCACGCTGTCGGGCCTCAGGTAGTAGGTCTCCACGCCCCGGATGGTCCTTCGGGTGCTCGCGTTGGCGTGGATGCTGACGAACACCGTGGCCCCGGCGCGCAGGGCCATTGGCACCCGCTCGGACAGGTCCACGAATACGTCCGCCTCCCGGGTCATCACCACCCGGACGCCTCTCTGCTGGAGGAATGCCCGCAGCCGCAGGGCGACGTCCAGCACCACGTCCTTCTCCAAGAGCCCCGTGACCCCAATCGCCCCAGGATCCGTCCCGCCGTGTCCGGGGTCGATGGCCACCACGTGGTCCGTGCGGGGCGGGCGGGGGGGCTCGGCCTCCTCGACCAGGATCACCAACGAACGGCCCTCCTGCAGGAGGATCCGGTACGGGGCGGGCTTCCGCCACTGGACCACCACCCGGGTCATCGGGGGATCTGCCTGGAACTGGGCGGCCCGGACCACCTCC
>FWWM01010517.1_pt1 | contig 16435 bp, 11 predicted proteins | sample 2228351 | NCBI WGS metagenome assembly FWWM01 (sample SAMEA103939774, study PRJEB20133) | metagenome | reverse complement strand
TTCCCGATCGCCGGTAAGGCCAAGCTGGCGGCGATCGTCAAGGAGAGCCATGCGAAGGGCGCTCTGGACCGGCGCATCTACAAGGTGATGTGTCAACGGCGGAGCAAAAGTCGGCCATTCGGCGGCGTAAAACCAGGCCATCGTGTTACATGCCGGGGGGAGTGGCGTGAGGGCGTAGCCCGAGGGCCACTCCCCCCGGCATTGGTGTAATTTTCAGGGTCTGGTTTTGGCCTTGCGGGCCCGGCTGTGCGCGAGGCGATAGCTTTCGCCGTTCATCTCGAGGATGCTGACGTGATGGGTCAGGCGATCGAGGAGCGCGCCTGTGAGACGCTCAGATCCGAAGGTTTCGGTCCATTCGTCGAAGGGCAGGTTGCTGGTGATGAAGGTGGAGCCGCGTTCGTAACGCTGGGAGATCAGCTCGAACAACAGTTCGGCGCCGGTCTTGGAGAGCGGCACAAAGCCCAGTTCGTCGATGATGAGCAGCTTGTATCCGGCCATCTGCTTCTGGAAGCGCAGAAGACGGCGCTCGTCGCGGGCCTCCATCATTTCGCTGACCAGCGCTGCCGCGGTGGTGAAGCCCACCGACAGTCCTTTCTGGCATGCTGCCAGTCCGAGCCCCAACGCTACGTGCGTCTTTCCGGTGCCTGATGGCCCCAGAGCGATGGCGTTCTCACGCCGCTCGATCCACTCGCAGCGCGCCATCTCGAGCACCTGCATCTTGTTGAGCCTGGGGATGGCGGCGAAGTCGAAGCTGTCGAGGCTTTTGACGGCGGGGAAGCGCGCGGCCTTGATGCGCCGCTCGACCATGCGACGCTCCCTGTCGATCATTTCCATCTCGACGAGGCGGGCGAGGAAGCGGATATGATCGACGCCTTCAGCGGCACATTGCCGCGCGAGCTTGTGATGCTCACGCAGGCACGTAGGCAGCTTGAGCGCCTTGAGATGGTGAGCGAGAAGGATCTCCGGGGCCTGATCGCTCATGCGGCCTCCTGCCGGTCGGAGAGCAGGCTCAGATAGGCTCTGGCAAAGGTCTTCTCGACCGTGGTGCGTGGCAGGAAGGGATAGACGTCCAGGTCCAGCCTGGGCGGTACGCGTTCGATCCGGCACAGGACGAGGTGCTTGACGGCATCGAAGCCGATGGCGCCAAGATCGATGGCCTGTTCGACCGCCGCCTGGAGATCGGCGAGGGTGAACGTTTCCAGCAGGCGCAGTACCTGCACATATTCGCGCCTGCCATGTTTGTGCATGCGCCCTTCCATCAACCGCTGCAGTGTCGTGAACGCTTCGGGCAGGTCCCAGCCCTGCAAAGGCGCAGCCTGGTCGAATGCGTTGATCTTCTGCTCGATCAGCGGGAGATAATGGAGCGGGTCGAAGACAACCTCCTCGCGGGCATAGCAACGAGGATGACGGGCGATGACTTCGCTGCGGCAGCCGATCACCACCTCATCGACATAGGCCCTGATCCAGACCTCCTGATGGCCCCAGGCCACCGGAACCGAATAATCGTTGGTCCTGTAGCGCACCAGGGATTGCGAGGAGACCCGCCCGCCTTTCTGATCGCAGGCCTCGAAGGGTGTAGCGGGCAGAGGCTGCATGGCCGCGAGATCGCGCTGCAGCCGCTCACCGATCGTCTCGCTCTGCCCGCGCACCTTGTCCTGCTGGCGCTTGCGGCATTGCTCCTCCAGCCACAGGTTGAACGCCTCCCAGGTCGGGAACTTCGGGATCGGCACCATGAAGTTGCGCCGGCAATAGCCTACCAGCCCCTCCACATTGCCTTTCTCGTTCCCCTTGCCCGGGCGAGCATAGCGGTCGCGGATCACGTAATGTGACAGGAAAGCGCTGAACAGCGTGGCACGCTGCCGCGTGCCGTCGGGCAGGATCTTCGTCACAAGGCAGCGATCGTTGTCATAGACGATCGAGCGCGGTACCGCGCCGAAAAACGCGAAGGCATGCACGTGTCCGTCCACCCAGGCCTCCGCCACCGCCGCCGGATAGGCCCGCACATAGCAGGCATCACTGTGCGGCAGATCGAGCGCGAAGAAGTAGGCCTTCTGCTCCACCCCGCCGATCTCCACCAGCGCTTCCCCGAAATCGGCCTGCGCATCTCCCGCAGGGTGCGCCAGCGGCACGAACATCTCCCGGCTGCGCTGTTCGCGCTCCCGGATGTAATCCTTGATGATCGTATAGCCGCCGGTGAAACCATGCTCGGTGCGCAAACGGTCGAATACCCGCTTCGCCGTATGGCGTTGCTTGCGCGGGACACTGCGGTCACCCTCAAGCCATCCATCAATGATCGCCACAAACCCGTCCAGCTTCGGGCGCTGCGGTACGGACTGGCGCCGGTAACCCGGCGGCGATGAAAACGACAGCATCTTGCGTACCGTTTCGCGCGACACATTGAAACGCTTCGCCGCCGCCCGTTGGCTCATGCCATCCGCGCAAGCCAGACGGACCTGAAGATAAAGTTCCACGCTGTAGATCCCCACACCTCCCTGACTCGGCAGAAAGGCTTCAAGGTGGACGACTTTTACGCCGCCCGCAGCAGGACTATCCCGCCGCTACCGTGGTCGAATATTGCTCCGCCGTTCTCATGCGGCTGGCAGGGGGGACATTGCCCGATGCGGAGGCTACCAGCCCCTCGACACCGGCGTTGATGGCAGTGATCGCCGGCGCCAGCGGGCCGAAATCGGCCGGGTTCGGATAGGTGCCCACGAAGACCGCATCCTGATCGACGCCGAAGCGGTTCTTCTCCCGATCGAAGCGGAAGCCGGCCAGAAGCGACAGCCGGTCGGTCAGCTTGTAGCGGCCGTCCGCGAAGATGGCGAAGGTTTCGACCCTGGTGGCAGAGTCGGACGAATAGCTGACCGGAACTTCCGGCAGGGCCGCCACATAGAGCGAGGCGACATAGGCGGCTGTGGCCGCATCCAGCCCGCCCGATTGCAGCAGCATGGCGATGGTGGAGCCCGGGGTCTGCACCCGTGTGCGGCTGCTGCTGCCCGAGGTCTGGTCGCGGTTGTAGTAATAGAGGCCGATAAGTCCGCTCAGCCTGTCGTCCTCATAGTTGAGGCGCAATTCCTGGGTGATCGTGTCGTTGCTCAGCCAGTTGCTGCCGTAGGAGAGCGGCTCGGGGCTGAAATCGCCGTCATAGGCGCGCACCGAACTGACATTGCTGTAGGTCGTCAGCGAGCTGAGCGTGAAACCGCTGCCCAGATCCAGCCGCAGGTCCAGCGTCGCCTGGTCCACATTGCTGTCGCTGGTGTTGGGCGTGTCGGTCGGGCTTTCGCGGTTGTTGAAGAAATCCTCCACGCTGGTGTCGGAGTAGACGAAGCTGTAGCCTGTTTCCCCTTCGAAATGCATGTAGTTGAGGCGCGCCTCGAAGCCCGGAAGCGCGGAGGGGGTCCACAGCAGTTTCGCCCGCACCATCGTGGTGTCCTGCGGGCTTTCCGGCTCGTCGCGGACGACGTTCCACACTTCGCCGTCCGACTTGCGCTTTTCGGCGGCCACCCGGAATGCCAGTTCCCCCGGCACGATGGGGCCGCCGCCGGCGATCGCGAAGTTCCGCGTGTTGTGGCTGGAAACGATGATGCGGCCCTTGGCACCCCAGTCCATGGAGGGATCCTGCGTGCGGATGTGAATGGCCCCGGCCAATGCATTCAGGCCCTGCAGCGTCGATTGCGGGCCCCGGAAGATTTCCACCTGGGCGGCATCCCACATGTCGGTGGGGCCGTTCGCCAGGATTTCCTGCGGGATGGGCGCGCCATCGACGAACACGGTCGCGGTCGCGGCGTCGCCTGCCCCGGAAACCCCCTGGTTGGCGATGCCGCGAATGGTGAAGCCGGAATTGCCATAGGTCAGGGAGACGTTGGCCGTGCGCTGGAGCACATCCTCCAGCGTCTGGATCGCCTCATTCTCGATGCGCGCCGCGGTCGTCACCCCGACGGAGGCCGTGGTTTCCTGAAGCGTGCGGCGCGTCTTTTCCCCTTGTTGCGCCGCACAACGCGTGATACGAAGCGCGCGAACAGGGGGCGTGAACAGGCAGGCGGCATCATGACGGACCCCGGCGACGATCCTCTCGACCCTCTGGACAGCTTCGCGGAAACGCTGGACCGCTCCGCCCACGCCCTGATCGCGCAGGCCTTTTCCGGCCTTTCGCCGCTCACCATCGCCCAGTCCTTCACTGACTGGGGGCTGCATCTGGCCAGTTCGCCGGGCACCCGCACCAAGCTGGCGGCCAAGGCGGTGCGCAAGACGATGCGGCTGGCGCACTATGCCGCCGAGCGCAGCACGGACCCGGCGGCAGAACCCGCCATCGAGCCGCTGCCGCAGGACCATCGCTTTGCCGATCCGGCCTGGAAGCAGCACCCGTATGACCTGATCTCGCAGGCCTTCCTGCTGCAGCAGCAATGGTGGCATGTGGCGACCACGGGGATGGCGGGCGTCAGCCGCCATCATGAAATGGTGATGGAATTCGCCACCCGCCAGCTGCTCGACATGGCGGCCCCCACCAATTTCATCGCCAGCAACCCGGTGCTGCAGGCGCGCATCGTGGAAACCGGCGGCCGCTGCCTGCTGGACGGCGCCGGCCACTGGCTGGAGGACGCGGGGCGGCTGATGTCCGGCGCGCCCGCCGTGGGTGCGGATGCCTATCCGGTGGGCGGCAAGGTCGCCGTGACGCCCGGCGAAGTGGTGTTCCGCAACGAGCTGATCGAGCTGATCCAATATGCCCCCGCCACCGGCGAGGTGCGGCCGGAGCCCATTCTGATCGTGCCGGCCTGGATCATGAAATACTACATCCTCGATCTCTCGCCGGAGAATTCGCTGGTGCGCTGGCTGGCGGGGCAGGGCTTCACGGTGTTCATGATCTCCTGGCGCAACCCGGACGCGACGTTCCGCGATTTCGGGATGGAGGATTATCGCAGGCTCGGGCCGGAAGCCGCGCTGGATGCCGTCACCGCCATCACCGGCGCCGCGAAGGTGCATGCCGCCGGCTATTGCCTGGGCGGCACGCTGCTCGCGCTCACGGCCGCCAGCCTGGCGCGCGACGGCGACGAGCGGCTCGCCTCGCTCACCCTGTTCGCCGCGCAGACGGACTTCACCGAGCCCGGCGAGCTGGCGCTCTTCATCGACGAGGCCCAGCTGAACCTGCTGGACAGCATGATGTGGAAGAAGGGCTATCTCGACAGCGGCAACATGGGCAGCGCCTTTCAGCTGCTGCGCTCCAACGATCTGGTCTGGTCGCACATCCTCTCCACCTATCTGATGGGCGAGCGGGAGCCGATGAACGACCTGATGGCGTGGAACGCGGACGGCACGCGCATGCCCTATGCCATGCACAGCCAGTATCTGCGCCAGCTGTTCCTGAACAACGATCTGGCCGACGGCCGCTACCGGACGGATGGCCGCCCCGTCAGCCTGTCGGCGCTGCGCATGCCGCTGTTCATGGTGGGCACCGAACGCGACCATGTCGCGCCCTGGCGCTCCGTCCACAAGCTGCACATGCTGACCGGCGCCGAGATCCGCTTCCTGCTGGCGAGCGGCGGGCACAATGCGGGGATCGTCTCCGAACCCGGCCATGATCACCGCCACTACAGTGTCGCCACCCGCGCCGCCGACGAGCCCGCCCCCACGCCCGACGAATGGCTGGCAACGGCCGAGCGCCACGAGGGCAGCTGGTGGCCGGAATGGGGCGCCTGGCTGGCCGCCCACTCCTCGGCGCCCGCGGCGCCGCCGCCGCTGGGCAATAGTGACGCAGGCTATCCGCCGCTGGCCCCGGCGCCCGGCGAATATGTGCTACAGCGCTGATCCATGACCGACCCTCACACCATCCAGAATCGCACCTTCGACGAGATCAACGTCGGAGACAGCGCCAGCCTCACCCGGCCGCTGACGGCGGACGACATCCAGCTGTTCGCCGCCGTCTCCGGCGATGTGAACCCGGCCCATATGGATCCGGAATTCGCCGGGCAGGACATGTTCCACCGCGTGATCGCGCACGGCATGTGGGGGGCGGGGCTGATCTCGGCCGTGCTTGGCACCGAATTGCCGGGGCCGGGCGCCATCTATCTCAGCCAGTCGCTGAAATTCACCCGGCCGGTGGGGATCGGCGACGAGATTACCGCCACCGTCACCGTTACGGCCAAGGCGGCGGAGCATCGGCGCGTGGTGCTGGATTGCGTCTGCGCCAACCAGCAGGGCGAAACGGTGATTTCCGGGCAGGCCGAAGTGATGGCCCCGGCCGAGAAGATCAGCCGCCCGCGCGTGGCGCTGCCCCGGGTGCTGATCCACCGCAACGATCGCTATGCCCAGCTGATCGAGGCGGCCGCGACCGGCGGCGAGCCGGTGGCGACGGCGGTCGCGCATCCGTGCAGCGCCGACGCGCTGACCTCCGCGCTCGAAGCGGCGAGCGAGGGGCTGATCCGGCCGATCCTTGTCGGGCCGGCCGCGAAGATCGCGAAGGTCGCGGCCGACGCGGGCGTGTCGCTCGACGGGTTCGAGATCGTCGATGCCGCGCATAGCCATGCCGCCGCCGCGACCGCGGTGGAGCTGGTGCGCACCGGCAAGGCCGCGCTGCTGATGAAGGGCTCGCTCCACACCGACGAGCTGATGGGCGCGGTGGTGAAGTCCGAAACGGGGCTTCGCACCGAGCGCCGCATCAGCCACTGCTATGTGATGGATGTGCCGAGCTACCCGCGCCCGCTGATCATCACCGACGGCGCCATCAACATCGCCCCCGCGCTGGACGACAAGGCGGATATCCTCCGAAACGCCATCGATCTCGCCCATGTGATCGGCGTGGCCGAACCGCGCGTGGCGATCCTGGCGGCCGTCGAAACGGTGAATTCGAAGATGCAGACCACGCTGGACGCCGCCGCGCTCTGCAAGATGGCGGATCGCGGCCAGATCAGCGGCGCGCTGCTGGACGGGCCGCTGGCGTTCGACAATGCGATCAGCGAATCCGCCGCGAAGGAAAAGGGCATCACGTCACCGGTGGCGGGCCGCGCGGACATCCTGCTGGTGCCGGACCTCGAAGCCGGGAACATGGTGGCCAAGCAGCTCACCTTCCTGGCCGGCGCGGATGCGGCCGCAGTGGTGCTGGGCGCGCGGGTGCCGATCATCCTCACCAGCAGGGCCGACAGCCGGCGCACGCGCGTCGCCTCCGCCGCGCTCGCGGTGCTGCTGGCGCGCGCGGCGACGAAGGCCGCGCCGGGGCTGCCGCACTGATGGCGGACATCCTGCTCTGCCTGAACTCCGGCTCCTCCAGCCTGAAGTTCGGCCTGTATGAACGGGGCGGGTCTGAACAGGATGGGGGGCTGGAGCTGAGGGCGCGCGGCAAGATCGAGAAGATCGGCATCGAGCCCTATCTGCTGGCGACCAGCGCCGACGGAGATGTGATCGCCGAACGCCGCTGGCTGCATGGCGAGGACATGAGCCATGAGAAGCTTCTCGGTGAGCTGCTGGCCGGGATCGAGGCGCGGATCGGCCATGATCTCGTCGGCGTGGGCCACCGCGTGGTGCATGGCGGCGCGGCGCATCACGCCCCCGTCCGCGTGACCGACGAGCTGCTGACGGAACTGGCACGCTTCAATCCGCTGGCGCCGCTGCACCAGCCCCACAATCTGTCCGCCATCCATGCCGTCGCCGCGCTGCGGCCGGGCATCGCGCAGGTCGCCGTGTTCGACACCGCCTTCCACCAGACCCAGCCTCCGGTCGCCACCCGCATCGCGCTGCCCCGCCGCTTCGCCGACGAGGGCGTGCGCCGCTACGGTTTCCACGGCATCTCCTATGAATATGTCGCGCATCGGCTGGCCGAGCTGGACCCGGCGCTGCTGAACGGCCGCGTGATCGCGGCGCATCTGGGCAACGGCGCCAGCCTGTGCGCCATGAAGGCGGGCGAAAGCATCGACACCACCATGGGCTTCACCGCGCTCGACGGGCTGGTGATGGGCTCGCGCTGCGGCAGCATCGATCCGGGCGTGCTGCTCTATCTGTTCCAGCAGGACGGCATGGACGTGGCCAGCGTGGAAAGCCTGCTCTACCGCGAATCCGGTCTGCTGGGCGTCTCCGGCGTTTCCAGCGACATGCGCACCCTGTTCGAAAGCGCCGAGCCCGCCGCAAAGGAGGCTATCGACCTGTTCACCTATCGCGTCGCCCGCGAAAGCGGCGCCCTGATCGCGTCGCTGGGCGGGCTTGACGGGATCGTCTTCACCGCCGGCATCGGGGAGAACAGCCCCGAGATCCGCGCTCTGGTGTGCGAACGGCTGTCGTACCTCGGCATAGAACTGGACGAAGCCGCCAACCGCGCCGGCGCCCCGTTGATCAGCACCGCCGCCAGCCGGGTGGCGGTGCGCGTGATCCCAACGGACGAGGAGCGCATGATCGCCCGACACACCGATGCGCTGCTGGCGCGGGAGGCCGCATGAATCGCAAGACGGGCCTGTTGATCCTGCTGGTGCTGCTGGCGGTGGCGCTGGGGGCGGCGGCATGGTGGCGTTATGGCCGCGATCCGGGGCTGCCGCAGGGCTTCGCGCAGGGCAACGGCCGGATGGAGATGACGCGCACCGACATCGCCGTGAAATACCCCGGCCGCGTCACCGACATCAGGGTGCGCGAAGGCGACAGCGTGAAGGCGGGCGACATCATCGCCGTGCAGGACGAAACCGATGTCCGCGCGCAGCTGCAGGGCGCCAATGCCGCGCGCGACCGCGCTTCGGCCTCGGTCGGGCGGGTGCAGGGCGAAGCGCAGGCGCGCGGCGCGCAGGAACAGGCGGCCGCCATCGACCTGCGCGAAACAGCGAAACTCTATGACCAGAAGATGGTCTCTCCGGTCGAACTGGAGCAGCGGCAGGTCGCGCTGGCAGGCGCGCGCGGCGGAGTGGCGGCGGCGACGGGCGGGCTGGCGGAAGCGCGCACCACCATCGCCCAGGCCAACGCCCAGATCGCGCAGCTGAATGTGGCGCTGAACGATCTCGTCATCCGTGCGCCCACGCCGGGGCGCGTCGAATATCGCATCGTGGAGCCGGGCACCGTGCTGCCCGCCGGCGGCCGCATCGTCTCCATGATCAACCCGGAAGACAGTTTCCTCACCATCTTCCTCCCCGGCCCCGTCGCCAGCAGGCTGAAGATCGGGGACGAAGCCCGCATCCTGCCGCAGGGCTTTGCCGAACCGATCCCGGCGCGGGTCGGCTTCGTCTCGCCGGAGGCGCAGTTCACTCCCCGCTTCGTGGAAACCCAGTCCGAGCGGGAGACGCTGTCGTTCCGCGTGAAGCTGGTGATCGCACCCGAAACGGCGCGGCGGCTTTCGGGGCAGCTGAAGGCGGGGATGACGGCGGACGGCTATGTCCGCACCGACCCGTCGCTCGCCTGGCCGAAGCTGCCCGCCGGGCGCTGAGATGCCCGGACCCGACACAGCCCAGCCGGCCGTCCGCCTGTCCGGCGTGTCGCACCGTTACGGCGCGGCGGTGGCGCTGCGCGATGTCGCCCTGACGCTGCCGGCCGGCGGCGCGGTGGCGCTGGTGGGGCCGGACGGGGTGGGGAAATCCAGCCTGCTCGGGCTGATCTCGGGCGTGAAGAAACTGCAGCAGGGCCAGTTGCAGGTGCTGGGCCATGATCTGGCCGCGAAACAGGGGCGGGACGCGTTTCTGGCCCGCGTCGCCTATATGCCGCAGGGGCTGGGGCGGAACCTCTATCCCACCCTCAGCGTCACCGAGAATATCGACTTCTTCGGCCGCCTGTTCGGCCTTTCCGCCCATGAACGCGCCGCCCGCATCCGCCGCCTGCTGGACGCGACCGGCCTCGCCCCTTTCCCGGACAGGCCGGCGGGCAAGCTGTCGGGCGGCATGAAGCAGAAGCTCAGCCTCTGCTGTTCGCTGGTGCATGAGCCCGACCTGCTGATCCTGGACGAGCCCACCACCGGCGTCGATCCGCTGTCGCGGCGGCAGTTCTGGGATCTGGTGGACAGCATGCGCGCCGAGCGCCCGTCGATGACGGTGCTCGTTTCCACCGCCTATATGGAAGAGGCGGAGCGCTTCGAGCATCTGGTGGCGATGGACGACGGCCGCATCATCGCCGATGGCCGTACTGCCGACATCCTCGCTCAGGCCGGCACCGATTCCCTGGAGGAGGCCTATATCCGCCTGCTGCCGGAAGAGCGCCGCCCGCCCGCCGAACGGCTGGAAATCGCGCCCTGGGTGGACGACGGCGGCGAACCCGCGATGGAGGCGCATGACCTGGTGCGCCGCTTCGGCGATTTCATCGCGGTGGACCATGTCAGCTTCCGCATCGGCCGGGGCGAGATCTTCGGCTTCCTCGGCTCCAACGGCTGCGGCAAGACCACCACGATGAAGATGCTGACGGGCCTGCTGGATATCAGCAGCGGCACGGCCCTGCTGTTCGGCAAGCAGGTGACGCCCGGCGACATGAAGACGCGGATGCGCGTCGGCTATATGTCGCAGGCCTTCTCGCTCTACTCCGAGCTCAGCGTGCGCGACAATCTGATGCTGCATGCCCGGCTCTATCGCGTGCCCGCCCACGAAGCGCCGGTGCTGGTGGAAAAGGCGCTGGCGCAGTTCAGCCTGACGCCGCAGGCCGATGCCATGCCGGATGACCTGCCGCTGGGCATCCGGCAGCGTCTGCAACTGGCGGCGGCCTGCCTGCACGGCCCGGAAATCCTGATCCTCGACGAGCCCACGTCCGGGGTGGACCCGGCTGCGCGCGACATGTTCTGGCGCCACCTCGTCCGCCTCTCGCGCGAGGAGAAGGTGACGATCTTCGTCTCCACCCACTTCATGAACGAGGCGGAGCGCTGCGACCGCATCTCTCTGATGCACCGGGGCCGGGTGCTGGCGATGGATGCCCCCGCAGCCATCGTGCAGGCACAGGGAACGGCGACGCTGGAGGACGCGTTCATCAAGGTGCTGGAAGCGGAGGCCGACTCCGACGCCGCGCCACCCGCCATGCCGTCCGCTGCGGCGGAGCCTGCCGCAAAACCCGCAGCGCACGGCCTCGGCAACTGGATCGGCCATGTCTGGGCCTTCGCCCGGCGCGAGGCGACCGAACTGATGCGCGACCGCACGCGGCTGGCCTTCGCGCTGATCGGCCCGGTGCTGCTGCTCAGCGTCTGTGCGCTCGCCATCTCGTTCGATGTGCAGCATCTGCGCACCGGCGTGCTCGACCACGACCGGACAGCCGCCAGCCGGGATCTGATCCGCGCCTTCGAGGGCACCAGGACATTCGAGCTGCACCCGCCGGTGCCATCGGCCGACGCCGGGTTCGAAGGCCTGCGCGACAGCAGCCTGCAACTGCTGATCGACATCCCGCCCGGCTTCGGCCGCGACATTTCGGCCGGCCGCCGCCCCGAGGTGGGCCTGTTCATAGACGGCAGCAGCCCCTTCTCCGCCTCCAGCGCCCGCGCCTATGCCGAAGCGATCCTGCAGGCCCATGCCCTGTCCCTCGCAGCGGGCGCAGGGCTGTCGACCAGCCTGCCGATGAACGCCGAGCCGCGCTTCATCTACAATCAGGAATTCCGCAGCATCTACGCCATCGCGCCGGGCGTGCTGATGCTGATCATGATCCTTATCCCTTCCATGCTGACGGCGCTGGGCATCGTGCGCGAGAAAGAGATCGGCTCCATCACCAACCTCTATGCCTCGCCCGCCAGCGTCGGCGCCTTTCTGCTGGGAAAGCAGGCGCCCTATGTCGCGGTGGCGATGCTCAGCTTCACGATCCTGCTGCTGCTGATCACGCTGGTGCTGGGCGTGCCGATCACCGGCTCTCCCTTCGCGCTGCTGCTGGGGGGCTTGCTGTTCGTGCTCGCCTCCACCGGGCTCGGCCTGCTGATCTCCACGGCCGTCAGCTCGCAGGTGGCGGCCATCTTCGCCACCGCGCTCATCAGCCTCATCCCCTCCATCAACTTCTCCGGCTTCCTCTATCCGGTCTCCACGCTGGAAGGGCCCAGCCATATGATCGGGCTGGCCTTCCCCTCCTCCTGGTTCCAGATCATCAGCCTGGGCACCATCACCAAGGGGCTGGGCCCGGAAAGCTTCGGGCAGCCCTATCTGATCCTCGCCGCGTTCGGCCTCGGCTATTTCCTCGTCGCGCGGCTGCTGCTCCGGAAGCAGGAGGCATGAGGCGCTGGTGGCTGAACGTCTGGCTGCTGGTGGTGAAGGAACTTCACAGCCTGCGGCGCGACCGGGTGATGATGTTCCTGATCGTCTTCGCCTTTTCCGCCGCCATCGTGGTGGTGGCGCATGGCGTGAAGGCCGAAGTCTCCAACGCCTCGGTCGCCATGATCGACAATGACCGCTCCGAACTCTCCCGCGCGCTGAGGCAGGCGATCCGCCGGCCCTATTTCCAGCCGCCGGCCGATGTCGCGCCCGCCGACATCGCGCGCCGGATGGACAGCGGGCAGTATATCTTCGTGATCGAGATTCCGCCGCGCTTCCAGTCTGACCTGCTGGCCGGCCGCCAGCCCACGGTGCAGCTGCTGGTGGACGCCACCGCGATGACGCAGGCGGGCCTCGGCGCCTCTTACCTGCAGCAGATCTTCACGCAGGAGGTGCTGAACTTCCTGAACGCGCGCGGGATGGCCGGCAGCCTGCCGTTCCGGGTGCAGCCGCGCATCCTCTACAACCCCAATGCGCTGTCGCCCTGGTACATGTCCGTCATGCAGAATGTGATGAACGTGACGGTGCTGTCGATCATCCTCGTCGGCGCCGCCGTCATCCGCGAACGCGAGCATGGCACCATCGAGCATCTGCTGGTGATGCCCGTGCGCGCCAGCCAGATCGCCTTCGCCAAGATCCTCGCCAACGGCTTCGTCATCCTCGTCGCCGCCATGCTGTCCCTCGTGGTGGTGGTGCACCTGCTGATGGGGGTGCCGATCGCGGGCTCGCTGCCGCTGTTCGGCTTCGCGCTGTTCCTCTATCTCTTCTCCGCCACCTCGCTCGGCATGTGGATGGCCACCATGACGAGCAGCATGCCCCAGTTCGGCATGTTCGCCGTGCCCGTCTATGTCACGCTCTACATGCTCTCGGGCGCGGCGACCCCGCTCGAAAGCATGCCGGGGCTGGTGCAGACGGTCGCCACCGCGCTTCCCAGCACCCAGTTCGTGATCCTCGCAAAGGCCGTGCTCTACCGGGATGCGGATGTCCGCATCGTGCTGCCGCAGCTTGCCATCATCGCCGCCTGGGGCGCCTTCTTCATGACACTCGCCATCAGCCGCTTCCGGCAGATGCTGGCCCGGCAGGGATGAGAAGCCCGATGCACTGTTACGCCCTTTCCGCCATCGCCCTGCTGCTCGCCGGCTGCGTGGCATCGCCGCCGCCCGGCGAGCGCATCCCGCCGCCAGTCATTCCGGAGCGGTTCGACGCCCCCGCCGCCAACGCTCCCGCTCCGGCCGATCTCAGCCGCTGGTGGACGGCCTGGCAGGATCCCGCGCTCGACGCGCTGGTGGACCGGGCGCTCGCCGCCAACGCCGGTCTGCGCGAAGCCCGCGCCCGCGTGGACTCCGCCCGCGCCACCGTCACCATGGCGGAATCCGCCCTCTATCCCACCGTCGCGGCCGGCGGCGCCGTCTGGCATGCCGCGCTCGACGGCCATGTCTCCGGCCTGCCCGGAGACATGCTGCAAAGCTATGAACGCGCCCGCAGCGGCACCGGCCACATCGTGGGGCTGGGCGCCTCATGGGAGCCGGACATCTTCGGCGCCGCCCGCGCCGACATCTCGGCCGCCGCCAGCATGGTGCAGGTGCAGCAAAATGCCGAACGCGGCGCCCGCCTCACCCTCGTCGCCGACATCGTGGAAAACTACCAGCAGGCGCAGGGCCTGCGCCGCCGCAGCGCCATCCTCCAGCGCAGCATCGCCGAAGCTGACCAACTGACCGCCTATGCCCGCGCCCGCATGCGCGCCGGGCAGGCCACCGCCGCCGACGTCAGCCGCGCCGAAACCGCCGCAGCCGCGCTGAGGGCGGAACAGGGCTTGCTCGACGCCCTCATCGACGGCCGCAAGCGCCGCCTCTCTGTGCTGGCGGGTGCCACGCCGGAAACCCCCGTCACCCTGTCCGATCCGGCCCCGCTCGTCATCCCGCCAGCCCCCTCCGGCCAGCTCCCGTCAGAAGTGCTGGCCCGCCGCCCCGACGTTCGCGCCGCATCCGCCGCCATCGAGGCCCGCACCGCCCAGCTGAAAGGTGCGCACGCCGATCTGCTGCCCCGCTTCGGCATCAACTTCGTCGGCCAGACCGGCCATATCGCGCTCGGCGGCCTCCCCGGCCTGGACAGCCAGAGCGCACTCCTCGGCCTCTCCGCCTGGATTCCGCTGTTCACCGCAGGCCGCCTCCAGGCGCAGGTCCGCGCCAGCGACGCCAACCTTCGCGCGGCGCTCGCCGCCCGGGATTCCGCCCTGCTGCAGGCCCTCGCCGACGTCGAGGTCGCCTACGCCTTCCGCACCGGCCTCGACTCCCGCCTCTCTGGCCTTGCCGCCGCCAACAGCCTCTCCACCCGCCGCGCGGACGAGCAGATGATCCTCTACCGCTCAGGCCGAGTCCGCCTCTCCGACGTGATCGAAGCCCGGCTGCAGGCGCTGAAAGACGAGGACGCCGCCGAACAGGCCCGGATCGCGCAGGGCAGCGCCGCTGTGCAACTGGTGCGGGCGTTGGGGGGCGGATGGTGAGGGGGTCAAAGGGGGCCTCCGGCGGGCAGGGAAATGATTTCCCTGCACCCTCTTCGTTGGCGTTGTGCACCACTCCCAAACTTGTGCGGGTAATCAGCTTCGATTGCCTGCGGCGCTACGCAGGCTCTCTCCCCCGCCGGGGGGAGAGTTGGGGAGGGGGGAGCAACGCCGGGCCTGATCCACCCCCCTTCACACCCGCTCAGGCTGAGCTTGTCGAAGCCCCCAGGCAAACCCACCAACCTCCCCATCCCCCACAACCTTCACCCCGGGTCAAGCCCGGGGTGACGGCGAAAGAATCGAAGGCGCACCACCCAAAGCGCCGCAGGCAATCAAACCCTCGCCGCCAACCCAACCTTACCGATCAGCGAAATAATGTGGGTGCGGGGAAGTCACTTCCCTGCCGGGGTGAAGGGGCAGAGCCCCTTCGAACCTCGCTAAAAGCGAACCCCCAGCTCGACACCCCAGAACCTAGGCCGGTCCATCCGCACATAGGGCGTCCCCAGCGTATGTGCCGAAATCAGGTTCAGCGACCGCGGCGTCCGCACATCGAACAGATTCTCCGCGAACAGTGACACGGAAACCCTGTCGTCGGCCGACCGCCAGCCGGCGCGGGCGTTCACGATCTCGCGGCTGGCACGCAGTTTCGTCAGCTGCGAGAAATCCACCAGCTCGCCGAACACGGGGTTGTTCTCCAGCGCCGCGTCCGACGCGCGGGTGGCATCGTTGATGCGCTGTTTCGAGGTGAAGCTGTAGCTGGCGTTGGCGAACAGATTGCCGATGCCGCCGACTTCGCGGTCGAACCGGGCCGACAGCACGGCGCGGAAGCTGGGTTCGCCGGTGGGCTGGCCGGACACGTCCACGCCCTGTTCGATGCGGTGATCCCATTTGGAATCGATGAAGGCGCCGACGGCGCTGAGCGAGAAGCCGGGTGCGACGGCGAAGCTGGTTTCGAAATCCACCCCCGTGGCGGTCGAGTCGCCGGAGGAGGTGACATACTGCGGCAGGCCCGAGCCATCGACGGATTCCAGGCTGAGCGACTGCCGGTTCTTGTAGGTGAAGCGATATAGGGAGGCGTTCAGCCGCAGCCGCTTGTCCATCAGTTCGGATTTGAAGCCGCCTTCGAAGTTCCACACCGATTCGGGTTCGAAGAAGGAATTGATCTGCACGCTGTTGAAGCCGCCGGCCTTGTACCCACGCGAGGCGGAGGCGAACAGCATCAGGCCCGGCATCGGCGTGTAATCCACCACGAAGCGCGGGCTGAAATCCGAGAAGCTGGCGCGGCGGCTGACTTCCACCCCTTCCAGCGCGCCGGAATCGAAGATGATGTCGGAGCCGACGACGAGGCCGAAGAAGGTGGCGACATCGATCATCGCCTCATCCGGGAACAGCGGCGCGCCGAGGATGGCGTTGTAGAGCGCGCCGGGCGCTGACACCTGTTCCAGCCCCGGTGAACTGAAGGGGCCGTTGAACCAGGTGAAGCGTTTGCGGTCCTTGGTGTAGCGCAGGCCGGCCGTCAGGTTCAGTTCCGGCGTGGCGGCGAAGGTCATGTCGCCGAACAGCGCCCAGGATTCGTTGCGCGTGGTGTTCACCATCTCCTCGCGCCAGGGGTGGCCCATCACCGGCAGCCCGGCGCTTTCCAGGATCGTGAACAGCGGCAGCCCCACCGCCACGCCCAGCAGCGTGTCGATCGAGGTGGAAAGTGTAGAGGGCGGTGACAAACCAGGCCAATGGAACGCCAGCGATTTGCTGAGCGTGGCGGTTTAAAAACCAG
>FWWM01010511.1_pt1 | contig 16438 bp, 14 predicted proteins | sample 2228351 | NCBI WGS metagenome assembly FWWM01 (sample SAMEA103939774, study PRJEB20133) | metagenome | reverse complement strand
TAAGCGAGTTGTTTCCTGGGAGGGCTTCGCCCTCCCAAACCCTCCCCGCTGGCGGGTTGGTTCCTGGGAGGGCTTCGCCCTCCCAAACCCTGCCGGTGGGGAGGGCTTGCCGCCCCCACCGGCAGGGGTATGGGGAAACCCGGTTTCCCCGTATGTTCACCTCAGGCGCCAGGCAGCCCCGTGACTGCGGTCATGGGCCTCCAGTTATGTGTGCCTATTTTCACAAAATTGACAAGGGGTGACGGAGGACTGGACGGGGCGCACTTACGCGGCGCGAGGGTGCGGGCTACACTGGAGTAGCGTGGCCGTGGAAGGATACACGGCCAGACACCCTGAGGAGCAAGAAGATGCCTCGCGCTGTACCCTCCGCCCCGGTCGAGCCCCAGCTTGAGAAGAGCCTCGGCGAAAAGATTGGTGTTTTGATCATTGTCGCGCTGCCATTTCTGGCAACGTTGTATGCGATGGTGATGCTGTGGAACCGCGCCGTTGACTGGCTGGACGTAACCTTGATGCTGGTCTTCTACGCGATCTCCGGTCTGGGGATCACGGTCGGCTATCACCGCATGCTGACCCACAAGAGTTTTGAGACCCACTCCTGGCTGAAGCGTCTATTCCTGATCATGGGCAGCATGGCCTTCGAGGGCAGCCCGATCGCCTGGGCCTCGACGCATATTCAGCATCATGCTCACTCCGACGGCGAAGACGATCCCCACAGCCCGTTGGAGGGATTGGTCCACGCCCACATGGGCTGGCTATTTCACCACAAAGAGAACGTGGACGTATACGGCACCTGGTTAAAGCGCGACCCCGACGTTGTATGGGCCTCGCGCACCTGGCTGTTGTGGGCAGGGTTGGGGCTGCTGATCCCCTTCCTGATCGCCGGCTGGAGCGGCCTGATCTGGGGCGGTCTCGTGCGGGTGTTTCTGACACACCACGTTACCTGGAGCGTCAACTCGATCTGCCACACCTTCGGCGCGCGCGACTACCAGACGCGCGACGCGAGCCGCAACAACTTCATCGTTGGCCTGCTGGCATTTGGCGAAGGCTGGCACAACAACCATCACGCCTTCCCCCGGTCGGCCTTCCATGGTCTGCGCTGGTGGCAGATTGATATTTCGGCCTATGTGATCCGCGGGCTGGAGGCGGCGGGGCTGATCTGGAACGTGCAGCGAGTGAAAGAAGCCGACTTGCAGAAGCGGGTCATCCCGGCAAGCGCGGAGGGAATGGGGGATTAGGCAAGGCTCAACGGTGGGCGTTTGAAGTTGACCGTCCTCTGCAGCTCCACAGCTCTACAGCTCCACACAACCGGCTTGTGGAGCTGTGGAGCTGAAGGCCTCTTGAACCGGGTTGACGAAGGGCCAGGGAGGGAGTATTATGAGCCAATAACCCCGAGAGAAGAACCGCAGAAGCCGTGGCAGCGCCGCCCGCTCAGCTCTCTCCGATCTCTGTTTCAGATTCGGCAGAAAGCCATAGTATCGCACACCTATGCTCACCGAGCACCGCGCGCGCGCTAACGGCCATTCGCTCTTTGCCACCTACGACCTCGGCGCCGTCTACGACGAAATGTTCGACGAGGCGGGGGAGCCACGGCCGCACTACCGGCTCCTGTACCAGCGCCTGCTGGAACTCTCCGCGCGTGACCTCCAGCAGCGGCAGAGTTACGCCGACCTCACCTTTCTCAACCAGGGCATTACCTTTACCGTCTACGGTGACGATCAGGGCACCGAGCGCATCTTTCCCTACGATCTGCTGCCGCGGATCGTGACCCACGACGAGTGGACGGTAATCGAGGCAGGGCTGAAGCAGCGTATTCACGCGCTGAACCTGTTTCTGCACGACATTTACCACCAGGCGCGTATTCTGGCCGATAAGGTCATCCCGCGCGAACTGGTATACACCTGCCCGCACTTCCGCCGCGAGATGCGGCAGGTGCATGTGCCGCAGCAGGTGTATGTCGCGATTACCGGAACCGATCTGGTGCGCCTGCCTTCGGGCGAATTTGTGGTGCTGGAGGATAACCTGCGCGTGCCCAGTGGGGTGAGCTACATGCTCACCAATCGCGCGGTGATGAAACGGGCCTTTCCTTCGCTGTTTGCCAACTACGGCGTGCGCCCGATTGACCACTACGGGCACGCGCTGCTCACGACCCTGCGCGCCCTGGCCCCCCCGCACCGGCCCGATCCAACCATCGTGGTGCTGACGCCGGGGGTGTACAACTCGGCCTACTTTGAGCATACCTTCCTGGCTCGTCTCATGGGGCTGGAGCTGGTTGAGGGCCGGGACCTGCTGGTGCATGACAACATTGTGTACATGCGCACCACAGCGGGCCTGCGCCGGGTAGATGTGATCTACCGGCGGGTAGACGACGATTTTATTGACCCGCTGGCCTTTCGCTCGGATTCGATCCTCGGTGTGGCGGGCCTGTTCAACGCCTTCCGCGCCGGGAACGTGAGCCTGGCGAACGTAGTCGGCACCGGCGTGGCCGACGACAAGGCGATCTACGCCTACGTGCCGAAGATCATCAAGTACTACCTCGGCGAAGAGCCGATCCTGTCGAATGTCGAGACCTACCTCTGCGACGATCCCCTTGAGCGGGCCTACGTGCTCGAGCATCTGGATGAACTAGTGGTGAAGGCAGTGGGCGAGTCGGGCGGCTATGGAATGCTGATCGGCCCTCACAGCACCGCCGAGGAGCGTGAGCGCTTCCGGCGCTTGATCGAGGCCCATCCGCGGAATTACATCGCCCAGCCAACGCTGCACTTCTCGCGCGCCCCGTGCTTTGTTGACGGCCGGGTGGAGCCGCGCCACGTCGATCTCCGTCCGTACATCCTCAACAGCGGCGACCAGATCACCATCGTGCCCGGGGGCCTCACCCGGGTGGCGTTGCGCAAAGGCTCGCTGGTGGTCAACTCGTCGCAGGGCGGCGGCAGTAAGGACACGTGGGTGTTGTTTGAGTGATGGTCGCACCCGCCTGCCGGCGCGAAGGCTCGTTGCAGTGCCGGATGCCCATGCGGCCGCGCCGCGCAACGACCCGAGGCGAAGAGGTTAGCTGGTAAGGCTGCGCCCGCCCGCGTTTCCCGCTTTATCTGCCCGGCGGGAGGGTTCGGGTGGCGCGTCCTCCCGTGTGGGAGTATGGGGAAACCGGGCTTCCCCATGCCCCTGTCCATCGGGGCGCCAGGCGCCCCCAACACCGGTTGGGGTGTGGGCAAACCGGGTTTCCCCGCGTCCCTCCCTCTGGTTCAGGGGCGGACAGAACATATGGACGCCGACGGGCGTGATGCGGGGAGACCAGAGCCGTGCGCGGGGGCGTTCCAATGCGGTACAAGCCGCGCTGGCTCGGATGTGCCGTCCGCCCTTCAACCGCTGGGGGGAAGCGCCCGGTTTTCTCCCCCTGCGGGGAGGGTTGCGGAGGGCGCAGCCCTCGCAGGAAAACGTTCATTTTCATTCTGCCGGGGTACGGCGCAGCCGCGTATTCAAGTGACACTGATAATACCGTTTCGCCTTGATGGCGCCGCATTGGTTCAGATCCCGCAACGCTCCAACTCCACAGCGCCACAAAGCCCCGTGTGGGGGCTGTCGGGCTGTGGAGGTGATGCTAAAGCATGCGAGGTCGTCAATTCCAGTTGGTATAAGACCCTATGCTCTCACGTGTAGCTGATGGCCTCTACTGGATGAGCCGCTACCTGGAACGGGCCGAGCACACGGCGCGTCTGATCGGCGTCGGGTTGAACCTGATGCTGGATCAGACCCCCGAGTCGGTCGAGGTGCGCTGGAAACGCCTGCTGGCGGCCCTGCGCACGGGCCTGCCCGCTGAGGGCGCCAGTGACGCCTATGCCATTACGCGCGCCCTGACCTTCGATCAAGCCAATCCGAACGCGATTGTGAGCTGCATTGCCCTGGCCCGCGAGAACGCCCGGCAGGTGCGTCAGCAGATCAGTTCGGAGATGTGGGAGCAGGTGAACCGGCTGTACCTGTTTATGCGCTCAGCAAGCCCCGAGCGGATCTGGCAGGGTGAGCCGATCGAGTTCTACCAGGCGATCAAAGAAGGCGCGCACCTCTTCCAGGGCATTACCGACACCACCATGACCCACGGCGAGGGCTGGTACTTCATCCAGGTGGGCCGTTATCTGGAACGAGCCGGCGCCACTGCCCTGCTCCTCGATGTGCATTTCCGCCCCTACCTGAATGCGCCCGACGATCCGGCGCTGTCGCTGGAGTACAACGACTGGGTGGGGTTGCTCAAATGCGCCACTGCGTTCGAGGCTTACTGCAAAGTGTACACCGCTGATGTGCAGCCGGAAACGGTGGCGGAGTTCTTGCTGCTCGACGGCGAGTTTCCCCATTCGGTGCGCTTCTCCGCCGACCGCATCCAGCGTGGCCTGCAGGCGATTGCGCAGAGCACCAGCACCCGCGGCGGCGGGCGGGCCGAACGCCTGGCCGGACGGTTGCGCGCCTCGCTCGATTATGGCCAGGTGGAAGAGATTCTGGCCGATAATATGCATGCGTACCTCGATGGCATCCAGCGCCAGTGTATGGCCATTCACAGCGCTATCTATCAAACTTATGTAACCTACCCGGTGGAGAAGGCCCTCGATACGTAGCATCCAGGATACCCGTGTGGCCGCGCCACGCACTGTAAAGAGGTTCCCGGGAGGGTTGCGCCCTCCCAGCCCCTCCCCCGGGCAGGGACGCAGGGCAACCTGGCTTCCCCTCGATGTTCACATCAGTCATCCATGCGGCGCGGCTGCGCCGCACAACGCCGGAATGAAAATATTTGTTCCTGGGAGGGCTGCGCCCTCCCCAACCCTCCCCGCTGGCGGGTTGTTTCCTGGGAGGGCTGCGCCCTCCCCAACCCTCCCGCGCGCGGGCTATGTTCACCTCAGGCGTTGCTAACGCTGTACCATACCTGGTAGTAGTATGTACTATTCCATCTTGCATAAGACCCGTTTTCGCTATAGCGCCCCGGTGAGCGAGAGCGTCACCGAGGTACGCAAGCAACCCCGGTCGGAAGGTTCGCAGCGCTGCCTGAGTTTTCGCCTGGTCACAAGCCCGATGGCGCGCGTGCAATACTATACCGACTGGTACGGCAATACCGTTCACCACTTCAGCATTCCCGCGCCGCACCGCACCACGACCATCACCGCCGAGGCGGTGGTGATCCTGCAACCGCCACCGCCGCTCCCCGACCGGCTCGACCCAAACGCCTGGATGGCCCTCGATGCGCTCATCGAACAGGACGACTACTGGGATTTTCTGGCGCCCAGTGTTTTTGCCCATCCGACAGCGCTGCTCGCAGATCTGGCCCGTGAACTCGAGGTCTGCCGCCGTGACGATCCGCTGACCCTGCTGCGCGAGTTGAACGCCCGGCTCTACGACACGTTTGCCTACGACCCCGAGCACACCGAGGTCGACTCGCCGATCGATGTGGCCCTGGCCGCCCGGCGGGGGGTGTGTCAGGATTACGCGCACATTATGATCGCCCTGCTGCGCCCTCTGGGCATCCCCTGTCGCTATGTGAGCGGCTACCTCTTTCACCGGATAGAGGATCACGACCGCTCCGCGCAGGACGCGACCCATGCCTGGGTCGAGGCGCTGCTGCCGGAGTTGGGGTGGGTGGGTTTTGACCCGACGAACAATCTGATCGCCGGTGATCGGCACATCCGCACAGCAGTGGGACGCGACTATGCCGATGTGCCCCCGACGAAGGGGGTCTACAAGGGGCAGGCCGAGAGCAAGCTGGAGGTTGGCGTGAAAGTCGCGCCGACCGAGGCGCCCATCGCCGATGAGGAGGTGTTGCCAATTCTGGTGGGGCAATCGGCGGCGGTCGAGCCGGATGAGCCGCTGGAGGCCCAGCAGCAACAGCAGCAGTAGTGTCTCCTGCGAGGGCGTAGAGGCGCGGCGCTGCCGCGCCTCTACGCCCAAACCCTGCCGCCAGGGAGGGGGTTGGGGAAACCCGGTTTCCCCATCTCCCAACCGCGGTTGGGAGCGGCTGGCGCCCCCGCCGGCAGGGGGATGGGGAAACCTGGTTTCCCCGCGTCCCAACTGCTGTTGGAAGCGGCTGGCGCCCCCCACAGGCGGGGGTGCGGTTCGACAGGCTCACCGCAGGTGGGGAAACCGGGTGTCCCCATATGTTCACCTCAGGCAAGGTTCCATGGCGGACATTTCTATGTTACCGTCGCTCCGCATCTCCACAGCTCTACACCCCCGCCCAACCGGCTTGTAGGGCCGTCAAGGTGTGGAGATGAAGGCCGGATGGTCAAGCGGATCTGAACCACGCCTTAGAAGCGGGTGTTGAGCGACCAGTCGTACGGCTTGAATGCCAGCGCCACCTCAGCTTGAGCGTCAATCCAGCGCCGTCGCTCGTCGTCGGAAGGAAGGTGAGCGCGGATGAAGCGCAGGACGCCCTCCAGCCCGCCAAAGTCGGCCTGGTACCATTTGAAGATTGACGAGACGAGGAGCGTACCGGTCTGGGGGTCGAGATCGGTATCGGCGCCGACGAATGAGCGGGCGGCCAGGTCGAACTGGGCCTCGATCCGCGCGCCGTCGTAGACGGCGATGGGCGGGCAGGAGCGGCTGGCACAGTTAAGGGCAAAGTGGATGCGCGGCTCAAGGGGGCTGATCGCCCAGGCCAGGCGCGCGTCATCGTCGGCGAACTGGGGGCCGGGGAGGAAGGGGACGCCGGCGTTGGCGCGCAGGATGCCGTGCTCGATGTCGTCAGCGCAGAGGCGGTAGCCGCCAACGATGTAGGCCACGCGGCGAAAGAAGCCCAGCCCGCCAGGGCCCCCGCGCACGCTGCGGCGCACGCCGAAGGCCACCACGCCGTCGAGGATCAGGCCGTTGTAGAGGTTGATCCAGAACGCCAGTCGCGCGCCGCGGGTGGCAAGCAGCACCGGGTCGAAGGTGAACAGGAGGGGTGTTACCTGCTCCACGTACTCGGCATAGGCCGCGCTGGAGCGCAGGGCGGCGTAGTCTACGGCAGCGCCATCATCGCTGGCGGCGGCGATCTTCAAGGCGCGCACGGCAGCGGCCAGCCGGTCGGCCAGTTCGGGGCCGGCGGGAGGCTGGCCGGCGCGGGGCGGCAGATTGAGCGCCTCGCCGGGACGGGTACCGGTGACGAGGCTCAGAGCGGCTTCGCGGAGCGCAAGGAGTTCATGCATACGCACCTCGGTAACACTGCGGCAGGCAGGAAGCGCCCCTGCTCCGCAGGGGCCCAACTACAACCGTACCACAGTCTGGTTGAACGGGCAATGGTTCGACGTAACTCATATGTAACCTTCGCTGATACCCTCGGAGTTGTAACCACCAGGAAATGCGCGAACCGGTGTAGGTCTACATCGGAGGGCCGGAGAATACTGAGGAGGGCTGGTATGGACTGGTCGAAGCAGGCGAACGATATGATCAAGACCTGGACCGGCACGCAGCAGAAGGTCTGGGAGAGCTGGATGAGCTCGATGCAGGCAATGACGACACCGCAAAGCCCCGAGGCCTGGCAGAAGACGGTAGAGACCTGGCGCGGCACGGTGCGCTATGCGATTGAGCAGCAGGTGGAGCTGACTCGTCTCTGGGCCGAAAGTGTCGCCGCGGCCTCTGTGAATATGCCAGCGATGCCGGCGATGCCATCCGTTCCAGGCGTGCCGACAACTCCGGTGGAGTGGACCCGCCAGATGTTGGAGATGACGCGGGTTTGGGCCGAAACACAAATGCGCTTCTCCGAAAACTGGTTCGATCTGCTCAAGAAGGCTGAGCCAAGCATGCTCGCCCAGATGTGGGACATGAGCCAGGCCCAGAAGATTATGGCAACCTGGCAGGAGGCCGCGCAGAAAGCGGTTGAGGCGCAAACACAGTTCAGCCAGATGGTGATGAAGACCGCGGCCAATAGTGTAGATATTTCCAAGAAGTAGAGGCGCGGCTCCGTCGCGTCTCCCGTCGCCGCCTGCCCCCTCTCCACGTTCGAGAGGGGGCCTCGCTGTCTGGTGGTCAGGCAGCGCAGGGGGCCGGGTTGGCTTCAAAGGATTTCCCCTGCTCTTCAAGGGGGAGAAAATACGCCAACGAATGGGAAACGAATGCACGAATGCGAAGGGCGTGCCTTCCAGGGAGGCGCGCCAACCCGGCAGCCGCGCGAGCACGGGCGCTTTGATCCGCGCATGCCGTGAACGCGACGTTCTCGTGATGCCCTTTGCAGCCGGGTTGCCGCCACGCCGCTACCCGCACGACATGCGTAGCGGCCCCAGGTGATCGAAGACGGCCTCAAAAGCGTCCCCGGACGCACAGGGGACGAGCGGGGTGAGTGAACCGGCCAGCACCACCTGTCCGGCGCGCAGAACGTGCCCATGGGCAGCGATGCGATTCGCCACCCAGGCCAGAGCGTTGGCCGGGCTGCCCAGTACATTGGCGCCCCGCGCTCGCGCCGCCTCCTGACCGTTGCGGAAGAGCACCACCTCGAGCGCGGACAGATCCACGTCTGCGACCGGAATCAGCCGCTTGCCGAGCACGTAGCGGGCCTGGAAGACGTTGTCGGCGATCATCTCGGGCATTTTTGCCGCCCAGCCCTCAGTGCGCGAGTCAACGATCTCGAAGGCGGCAACCATCCCCTCCACAGCGGCCAGGGCCAGTTCGGGCGTCACGCCGGGGCCGCTCAGGTCACGCGCCAGGATAAAGGCCACCTCGCACTCGACCCGGGGGTGGATCAGCGTCGCCACAGGCAGCGTTGCCCCATCGGGCAGACGCCGCTGGTTGAGGAGACGCCCATACACCGGCTCGCGCAGACCGAACGCGGTCTGCGCTCCGGGGTTGGTGGCGCCAGCCTTCCAGCCGGCCAGGGTCGCGCCGCCAGCCAGGTGCAGCCGCAGCAGTTCAGACTGGATGACGTAGGCGTCGTCTTCGCTGATCTCGGGGAAGCGTTCGCGCCAGGGCGCGACGGGCGCAGCGTCGCGCTCGGCGCGCAGGTACATCGCGGCGAGTTCGGCAAGCGTGGATTGATCCAGGGTCACGGAAGTTGCTCCTCTCTGAGGTGAACGTAGGGGAAACCGGGTTTCCCCGTGCCCCTGCCTATGAGTGTGCCAGGCGCCCCCAACCGCGGTTGGGGGGATGGGGAAACCGGGTTTCCCCATCCCCCCTCCCCGGCGAGAGGGCGTGGAGACGCAGCGGTGCTGCGTCTCTACTTCTAGCGATACCCCTCTGCCTGCATATTGAACAGCCGGGCATAGGTGCCACCAAGGGCCAGAAGCTCCTGGTGGGTGCCGAGTTCGGCGATACGGCCGCCTTCAATCACCGCAATGCGGTCGGCCATGCGCACGGTGGAAAAGCGATGGCTGATCAGGAAGGCGATGCGCCCGGCGGTAAGCTCGCGGAAGCGCTGGAAGATCTCGTACTCGCGCTCGGCGTCAAGGGCCGAGGTGGGTTCGTCGAGGACCAGCACCTCGCTATCGCGCATAAAAGCGCGGCCCAGGGCGATCTTCTGCCACTGCCCGCCCGACAACTCGGCGCCCTTCTCGAACCAGCGGCCGAGGATGGTGTCGTAGCCCTTCGGCAGGTGGGCGATCACCTCATCGGCGCCGCCGCGGGCCGAGGCCGAGCGAATGCGTTCATCGTTCGCCAGTTCGTCGATCTGCCCGAACCCGATGTTCTCGCGGGCAGTCACCTGGTAGCGCACAAAGTCCTGGAAAATTACCCCGATGCACTGCCGCAGGTCATCCAGGTCGTACTCGCGCAGATCCACCCCGTCGAGGAGGATGCGGCCCTCGGTGGGGTCGTAGAGACGGGTAAGCAGCTTGATCAGAGTGGTCTTGCCCGCGCCATTGGCGCCCACCAGCGCGATCTTCTCACCCGGGCGCACGTACAGGCTGACCTCGCGCAGGGCGTACTCCTCCCGGTCAGGGTAGCGGAAACTCACCGCCTGAAACTCGATACCCTGGCGAATGGGCCGCGGCACCTTGCGCCCTTTGCCGGTGATCATCTGCGGCGCAAGGGAAAGGAAGCCAAAGAGATTCTCCAGGAAGAGACCGCTTTCAAAGAGCTGGCCAGCGTTGTAGAAGATGCCCTGGAATGCGCCCTGGCTCTGGCGGAACAGCGTCAGATAGAAGGTCATCGCGCCGATGGTGATGGCGCCAGAAACGGTTTGCCAGATGATCCAGGCGTAGGCGCCGTAGTAACTCGCCGAGACCAGCAACCCCCAGAGGGTGCTGATCAGCGAGCGCCGCTGCGCCAGGGCGGTGTCTTCGAGGTAAAACTTCCAGAACAGGTCCTGGTAGCGTTGCAGCAACGGCTCACCCAGGCCGAAGAGCTTGATCTCCTTGGCGCTGCTGTCCACAGTGAGCAGGTGTTCAAGATAAGTCATCTTGCGGAACTCGGGCGCGCGCCAGGTGAGCAGCCGGAAATGCAGCCGGCTAAAGTGGGTCTGCGCGACAAAGGAAGGCAGGGTAGCGCCGAACAGGATGAGGGCCACCAGCGGGCTGAAGGCGATCAGCCCTACGGCAAACGAGCCGAGGGTGATGCCGTTTTGCACCAGGTTAAAACTTGTATTGATGATGCTCATAGCCCGCCAGTTCGACTCGCGGCGGGCATTTTGCAGCTTGTCGTAGAACTGGGCATCCTCGAAGAACTGCAGATCAAGGGCCAGTGACTTGCGAATAATCGCCGTATTGATGGTATTGCTGAGGCGAGCATTGAGCATATGCTCAGCCAGGGAGCGGGCCTGGGTCAGAACCGCGCCCAGGGTCAGCAGGCCGAACTCCACCAGCAGGTAGGGCAGCACAGCGCGCAGGGCAATCATGGGGGCGATGCTGCCCGTTATGGCGACCACCACTTCGTCAATAATCAGCCTGGCCATCCAGGCCTGCGAGATCGGCAGCAGGCCATTGAGGAGGGTAATCAGGGCCATGGCCAGGGTCGCGCCGCGGTGGGCCTCCCAGACGAGGGCGAAGGCGCGCGGCACGTTACGGAAGGCGGCGCGCAACTCTTTCCAGCGTTCGGACCAGGGTTTCGGGGGCGCCTCGCCGCCGGAGGGAGCGCCCGTGCCCGGCGGACCTTTGGCATGCCCGCGCCGGGTAACGATCACCCGCTCAACAGTTGTGCCGTTGGGATTGTGAATAGCCATTTCTCTAGTATACTGCCAATCCAGCGTGGGAAGATCCGTCGGATGACCTGGATCAGGGTGGGGATGCGCCTGCCCGACTCCGTGGGCGGAGGCACGGGGAACGCTAGTTGTCTGGAGGAGGGGCGAAAGCTATGTGCCCCTCCTGCCCGGCGCCCTCCGCGGGCCGGGCCGTGGGGAAGCCGGGTTTCCCCGCTTGCACACCAGAGGGAGACATCTGTGAAATGGCTGCGCTACCTAATCATCTTCGTGCCGGTGGCCTTTGCGCTCGAGTTTGTTCCAGGATTACGGAATGACCTGCTGCTGTTTCTGGTGTGCTGCCTGGGGCTGATCCCCCTGGCCGGCTTTCTTGGCGAAGCCACGGAAGAACTGGCCGTACACACCGGGCCCAGGGTAGGGGGGCTGCTCAACGCCACGCTGGGCAACGCCGCGGAGTTGATCATCTCGATAGTGGCGCTCTCGCAGGGGAAGATCGAGCTGGTGAAAGCCTCGATCAGCGGTTCAATCCTGGGCAACCTGCTGCTGATCCTGGGCCTGGCCCTGCTGCTGGGCGGCCTGCGCAACGGCCTGCAGCACTTCGACCGGCAGGCAGCGAGCGTGGCCGCCTCGATGATGACCCTGGCAGTCATCGGGCTGATCATTCCGACCCTGTTCGAGGTGGTGCGGGAGGTCCAGTCGGGCAGCCTCGATCTCTTTACCACGGCGGTTGATGACCCGTCGTTGAACGCCTTGAGTCTGGGCGTGGCGGGCGTGCTGATCGTGCTCTACGTGCTGAGCCTGATCTTCACCTTCCGCCAGCCCGAACGGGGGCTGGGCGGCCACACCGGGGTCAGCGACAAAACTCCCGACGGCGAGCAGCACCAGGCCAGGTGGAGCATCCCGGTTGCGCTTGGCGTGCTGGGGGCCAGTACGCTGGGGATTGTCTTCCTGAGCGAGTTTCTGGTGGGAACGGTCGAACCCTTTGCCGAGGCCCTGGGGTTGAGCGAGTTCTTCATCGGGATCATCATCATTCCCCTGGTGGGCAACGTTGCCGAGCACATTGTGGCCGTGCAGATGGCGATCAAGAACAAGATGGATCTGGCGATGACGATTGCCATGGGGTCTTCGATGCAGGTAGCATTGCTGGTGGGGCCGCTGCTGGTCTTCATCAGCCTGCTCTTCGGGCCGGAGATGACGCTCTTCTTCACGGTGCTCGAAGTTGCGGCACTGACGCTGGCAGTGCTGATCGCGACGCTTATCGCGGTTGACGGTGAGAGCAACTGGCTCGAGGGCGCGCAGTTACTGGCCGTGTACGCGATTACGGCCCTGGGTTTCTTCTACATTACCAGGGGGTTGATAGGCGGGTGAGGGGTGGAAAGGCGAAGGAGTGGAGGAGTAATACCATTTTGGATTTTAGTACTAGTTTTTGGTGCAAAAGTCGGCTCCCAGCCCGGTTTCAGCAGCCAAAACGGTTGACACTCCTGGTTGCGCTGGCCCTCAGTTTGCAGCATGAGGAGGCAGGAGGTGGCCTATGCTGCGCGAGCGCTATGACCCAATGAACCTGTTCGAGTACATCCCGGCCCTGGGGATGGAGACCGACGCCGTGCTCACTCAGCTCGATACGCTGCTCGACGACGATGTCGTCTTCCAGGCGGTGAAAGCCGACGTGAGCCGGCGCTTCCCGCGAACCTCAAGCTTTGGGCGTCCCTCTACGCCCGTCGAGGTCATCCTGCGCATGCTGGTGGTCAAACACCTCTATCACTGGAGCTACGAGCAGACCGAGCAGTGGGTCAGCGACAGCCTGGTGCTGCGCCAGTTCTGCCGCATCTACACGGCCAAAGCGCCCGACGACACCACCCTGCTGCGCTGGGCCAACCTCATCCAGCCACAGACCCTTGAGCGCCTCCTTGATCATGTGGTGGCCCTGGCCAAGCAGCACCACGTCACCCGTGGGCGCAATCTGCGCCTCGACAGCACCGTGGTCGAGACCAACGTCCACTATCCTGTCGACAGCACCTTGCTCGCCGACGGTGTACGCGTCCTGGCCCGTACCATTCGCCGCGCCAAACCCATCCTCAAAGATACCGTCGAGCGTGCCCGCACCCTCTTCCGTGACCGCTCGCGCAGGGTGCGCCAGGTCACGAAAGAGCTCATCGACGCCTCCCGCCGGCGTGGTGAACAGGCGGCCCAGGAGGTCAAGCAACACTACCAGCGCTTGCTCGACCTGACCCGGCAGGTGGTTGAGCAGGCTCAGCAGGTTCAAGAGCACCTCCACGCCCAGGTCGCGCAGCAGGCGGATGGCCTGACCCGGCGGCTCGCCGAAACCATTGAGACCTTTGTGCCTCGGGTTGAGCAGGTGATTACGCAGACCACCCGGCGGGTGCTCCACGACGAGCAAGTGCCGGCTTCTGAGAAGTTGGTCAGCCTGTTTGAGCCCCACACCGCGATCATCCGCAAGGGCAAGGCCGGCAAGCCGGTGGAGTTCGGCCGCGTACTCTGGCTGGGCGAGGTCGAGGGCGGCGTCATCACCCAGGCCAAGATCCTCGATGGTAATCCCGACGACGCTGCGCAGTTCCTTCCGAGCCTGGAAACCCACGTTCAGCAGTTCGGACGCCCACCCAATCTGGTCGCCGGCGACGGCAAGTTGGCGACCCCAACCAACGAACAGACGGCGCAGCAGCGAGGGGTTAAGCATGTCGTACTGCCTCGCCCTGGACGAAAGACGCCGGCGCGCCGGGCACACGAGCAGCAACGCTGGTTCCGCAAGGGACGAGACTGGCGCGCCGGCATCGAAGGGCGCATCAGCGGGCTCAAACGGCGGCATGGCCTGCGCCGCTGCCGCTACCATGGCGACGAGGGCATGGACCGATGGGTCGGCTGGGGCGTAATCGCCCACGATCTGCGAGTGATCGCCCAGCACGAGGCCGCCAAGGCCTCCCGTCAGGGGTAGGCAACCGTTAAGGGAGGGCCCTCTACCCGCCAGGGACAGTGGCCTCCCTCCGTCAGATGAAAAGCTTTACACTACACCCTGGCTTTACTTCTTTCTGATGACATCCAGACTTTCGCACCGGAAACTAGTACTAAGGGTTAAGATCAGCAATTCGTCCACCAGGCAGTCGAGAAGGGCGAAATGCTTCCACGCCATCTGCTCGCACACATCCTCCCACACACGCAACATCGGATTCAGTTCCGGGCAGTGAACGGACAGGAAAACCAGCCCGATGTTCTCGGGGGTGCGAAGCGCCCTGGCGGTGCAGATGCCACTTCGCCTACCGCCAGCGCGATCCAGGCGAAACACCGAATGTTAGCGTACTCATAGTATACTCTCTGCGCTTCCATCTGTCGAGGCTCGACATCCAGGTGTCCGACGCCCGTGTTCTCACCATCGAAATCCCTCCCGTCTATTCGTGAACTGTGGGCTGCCATCAGTCGTAACCTGCTCGGCGTCCAGGCAGGTCGCGGCGAGCAAAGCGGGCAACCCTCGGCCAGGGCTATAGCCAGCCCGGTGTTGCAGGCGGTGCCGGCAGCGCTGCTGTCCGCTGCCAACGTCGGGCAGGGCGACGCGACCAGCAGGGACGAGGATCACTGGCGTGGACGGGTGCTGCGCGGGCCGGGCGGCGATGACCAAGATGGTGAACCTGAGCTACACTGAGCGCACCATCTCCTGGCCCCCGACACTCGTCGGTATCTGCCCGCGAGCTGGACGAACGACGAGCGCCGCACGAAGGTCCACATACCTGACGGGGGTGCGCGTCCAGACCAGAGCGGAGATCGCGCGACCTGCCGGACCGGGCAGCGGAGCGAGGTATTTCGTGTGCTGCGCTCACCTCGGCCGCGGACTACGGCGACCAGCCGTTCTTCCGTGACCAACTTGAGCAGCGTGAGTGGCACGATGTGCTGCCGGTGCGACGTCACTGTGCGTGCCAGCCTAGCGCGCGAGGCTGAGTGAGCCGACGCGCTGATGACGGCCTGAGGCACGTGGGTGTGGCAAACGATCGGCTGGCGTGAAGGGAGTAGCGGCCGGCTATGAGCGTGGTCTGTGGCAGTGCGGTGCTGGCGCCAGATGGACAGGGTGCGCTGAGTGGAGGACTGGGTGCTCGGCGAAGGGCCGGCCCGTGGGCAGGACGTCGATCCGCGCCGGTACTGGAGCAACTTCTCGCTGGGGTGACGCGCTGTTTCTTCCTCGGCCGGACTAACGGCGCCAGTCGCTGGTGTGCGTCCATCGGTATCTCCTCGATTGACTGCGCCTGCCTGCCATTGGTCAACGCATTCGCGAGGGCCGCCTCGACAACTGCCATCCCCATAAGGAAGTGACATAGTAGCGCTTGAATGGAATGAGACCGAGCGACTATATACACCTTACGCTGTGTATGGTAGAGTTCTTCCAGGGAACAGGAACGTTGTGGTCATCGGAGGCAGCACCCGATGCCGCTCCGCGCGCGGTTGAAGGGCAGAGCGTCGGGCCGTGCGATGGGCGAGCAGATCGAACTATGAAAACGCAATACTACACCGCTACGAGCCTCGACGGCTTCATCGCAACAGAAGATGATTCGCTGGACTGGCTTTTTCCTCTGGGCGATCCGAATAGCTCTGGCTACCCGGAGTTCATCGCGGACGTGGGCGCATTAGCTATGGGATCGACAACCTACGAGTGGATACTACGCAATGCAGCAAAGGACTCCCCTGAGGCTGGCCCTGTCTGGCCATACACGCAACCGGCCTGGGTGTTTTCCAGTCGCGAGCTTCCAGCAGTCGAAGGGGCGAACATCCGATTTGTCAATGGGGATGTGCGTCCCGTCCATGCTGAGATGCAGGCTGCTGCCGGCAGTAAGAACATCTGGATTGTTGGAGGCGGTGATCTCGCTGGCCAGTTCTATGATGCCGGTCTGCTGGACGAGTTGATTATTCAGATCGGCTCAGCTACCCTCGGTAAAGGCAAGCCGCTTTTCCCTCGCAGGCTGTTGCATCCGGTGTTGCGCCTGGTCTCCGTTCGCCAGATCGGCGCCGGTATGGTTGAATTACGCTATGTTATCATTTAGCCATCCATGTGGCTGCGCCGCACAACGACGAGATGAACATGGGTTTTTCTTGGGAGGGCGCGGAGGCGCGGCGCCGCCGCGCCTCTACGCCCAAACCCTCCCCCCCAGGGAGGGGAATGGGGAAACCCGGTTTCCCCATGTCCCAACCGCCCCTGGGAGCGGCTGCCACCCCCACCGGCAGGGGGATGGGGAAACCAGGTTTCCTCGTGTCCCAACCGCCCCTGGGAGCGGCTGGCGCCCCAACCGGCAGGGGGATGGGGAAACCGGGTTTCCCCATAGCGCAACCGCCCCTGGGAGCGGCTGGCGCCCCCACCGGCAGGGGGATGGG
>FWWM01010508.1_pt1 | contig 16441 bp, 16 predicted proteins | sample 2228351 | NCBI WGS metagenome assembly FWWM01 (sample SAMEA103939774, study PRJEB20133) | metagenome | reverse complement strand
GGTTTTTTACGCGATTTCAATCTCTTTTACAGACAGAGAATTGCTCTATTTAGGGACTACCAAGTTCGTTGGGTTGGCGAATTACACTGAGATGATGATGGATAGGAACTTCTGGCACGCCTTGAGGTTGATGCTCGGTTTCCTGGTTATTGCTCTGCCGATAGAGATCCTCATAGGATTTTTTGTCGCAATTCTTTTTACGAGGGATTTTCCTCTAAACCGTGTTTTAAGATCTTTACTTATGCTACCGGTATTTGTGTTACCAGTTTTGTCTGGTTTGACATGGCGCCTGATGTTTCAACCAAGGTACGGTGTTATTGCCGAATTCTTTCGCAGCCTTTCCCTTGGTCCAGTCGCTTGGCTTGCCGATCCCAAGTACGCTTACGCTGTGATACTGATGCAGGACATCTGGAGGATGTGGCCTTTTGTCTTCATAATCATTTATGCTGGACTTTCGTCACTGCCCTCAGAGTATGTTGAAACCGCACTGGTCGATGGAGCAACTTTTTTCCAGAGGTTGCGGTACGTCATCGTACCCTTTATGAAACCGGTGATAACAACTGCCTTTCTATTGAGAATGATCGATGCTTTGAGAATATTCTCTGAAGTTTACGTTATGACATATGGTGGGCCATCCAACGCCACTATGCTCCTATCTCTTTACATACACAAACAAGCTTTTGAATTTGGCAAAATCTCCTACGCATCGACGATGGCTGTTTTCCTTTTGCTTATAGCCCTTGCAATCTCTTACTTCGCAGTGAAAAGAGGATTGCGTGGTGATCTAGCTTGAGGAAAAGGATTCTGAAGATGATCCTTCTCATCACAGCTTTAACAATAGTTGTTTTGCAACTCTTTCCAATAATGGTTATCGTTTTCAACGGTTTTAAGAGAGACATCGATATCTGGAGCCGAAACCCATTCTACTTCAAACCTACTTTCAAAAGTTACCAACAGGTATTTCAGAACCAAGATTTTAGAAGAGCTATTAAGAATTCTTTGCTTGTGGCGAGTTCTTCAGCCTTTGTTTCAGTTCTGCTTGGTTCTATGGCTTCTTACGGACTCAGCAGATTCAAACTTCGAATAAACGAAGCCGTCGTTTTTTGTCTGCTCATGCTGCGCATGATACCTCAGATTTCGCTCTCTGTTCCTTTTTATGATATCTTTCGAAACCTTAGACTCAACGATACGATCTTTGGTTTGTCGATGTCCCACATCAGTTTTAACCTTCCATATGTGGTAGCTTTGCTGTTGCCGTTTTTCTCAAGCATACCCAGAGAATATGAAGAAGCCGCGAAGGTCGATGGCTGTAAGGGCTTTCAAATCTTCCTGAGAATCTTTTTTCCACTCGCTTCAGCTGGTATTGTGGTGGCTGTCGTATTCGCATTTCTTATGAGTTGGAATGAATTCATCTATGCGTTGGTACTCACAGGATCTAAAGCAAAAACAGCCCCGGTTGTCGTAAACGCATTTCTTGGTCAATACGCACCGCTTTGGGGACAGTTGTCTGCAGCCGGAACGGTCATGCTAATACCAGTCTTTGCAATCACCCTGGGACTACAGCGGTATATAATCAAAGGCCTTTCCACCGGTGGAATCAAGGGATGAGGAGGTGGCAGAATGTTGTTTTTCTTGGACAGTGCGAAACTCGATGAGATCGACTATGCGATAAGCCACTGGAGGATCGACGGTATCACGACAAATCCACGTCACCTGATGAACGCCGGAATGACGATGGAAGAATTAATCGAAAAAATCAAACCCATCGTTGAAGGTACACAGATAAGTGTCAGTCTTGAGATTGATCCACACCTAAACGATCCAAAGATTATGGTTGAACAGGCCAAACGGCTGGCATCACTCTCAGAGAATTTCGTGGTTAAAATTCCTGCAACCGAACAAGGATTTGTGGCTTTGGAAAAGTTGAGCACGGACGGCGTTAAGGTCAACATAACTTTGGTTTTCAACATCTTGCAGGCCTTGCAGGCAGCAAGGCTTGGTGCTTATTACATAAGTCTTTTCGTAGGTTGGAAAGAAGAACGAGGTGACTTTGAAAAAGATTTCATCGCAACGGTTGTGAAAGCTGTTAAAAACTACGGTTTCAAATCAAAAATACTCATCGCCGCCGTTCGAAACTTGAGACACTTCGAAGAAGCCGCATTGGCTGGGGCCGATATAATCACCGCCGGCTTCGACGTTTACAAGAAAGGCTTTGAAGATCCATATGTCAGGATTGGTCTGGAGCTCTTCTCTGACTCATGGAGAAAGCTTTACACGTGACACGGAGGTGAAAACATGTTCGGTTTCTTGGTTCACCAACACGGTGACGATGTGGGAGTAGCCATAAAGGATCTGAAAAAGGGAGAAATTGTTAAGGGAAAGACCTTTGATGGAAAGCAGATTTACGAAATAGAGGTTAAAGAAGATATACCCTACGGGCACAAAATAGCCCTGAGAGATATTGAGGTAAACGAAAAAGTAATGGAATACGGGGAAATTATTGGCAAAGCCATTGAGAAAATTGTAAGAGGATCGCACGTCCATGTCCACAACATCAAGTCTCTCAGATGGGGGTGAAAGAATGGAACGACAAATACTGGCATACAGACGGCAGAACGGAACGGTTGGCGTCAGAAATTACGTTCTTCTGATAACTGTCGACGACATCTCAAACGCTGTTGTTGAAACTGTTGAAAAAGCTATCACCGGAACCTTGGCAATTCCGCACCCCTACGGCAGACTTCAGTTTGGCAAGGATCTCGAATTGCTTTTCAAAACCTTGATAGGCACAGGGTCGAACCCAAACGTTGCTGCAGCAATAGTCGTCGGTATTGAACCTAATTGGACACAGATTGTCGCCAATGGGATAGCTCAAACCGGAAAGCCAGTCGAAGCTGCATGGATTGAGGGCAGTGGACAAATCAAAACTGTGGAAAAAGTTATGAGAATCGCCGCAAAGTTTGTCGAAGACGCCACAAATCTCAAAAGAGAATTGGTGGACATAGGGGAACTTACGATAAGTCTGAAATGCGGTGAATCCGATACAACTTCAGGGCTCGGCTCAAACAAAGTCGTGGGACGGTTTACCGAAAGATTCTTGGAGATCGGTGGAACTGTTCTGTTCGGTGAGACAACTGAACTAACTGGCGCAGAACACATAGTTGCTTCAAGATTCAAGAAAGTTGAAGACAGGGAAAAATTTCTACGCTTCTTCAACGAGTACCAAGAACTGATTAAATCGCAAGGAATAGACCTGCTCGGTTCTCAACCAACACAAGGCAACATAGCAGGAGGGTTAAGCACTATAGAGGAAAAAGCTCTTGGAAATATCCAAAAGATTGGAAATGCCATGATTGACGGTGTGCTTGATTATGCGGAAAGGCCAAGTGGAAAAGGACTCTACTTCATGAACACGTCTTCAGCAGCAGCAGAAGCTGTAACACTCTTTGCGGCAGCAGGTGCGGTGATACATCTCTTTCCAACCGGGCAAGGTAATCCCATAGGTAATCCGATAATACCTGTGGTGAAGGTCACGGCAAACGAAAAGACAGCTAGTTGTATGTCGGAACACATAGATGTGGATGTCTCAGCGTTACTCAGAGGAGAGATTGATCTCGATCAAGCCACAGAAATGCTCTGGCAGAGAGTTGTGGAAACAGCAAACGGAAGGATGGTCAAAGCAGAGATACTTAACCACAAACAGTTTGTCTTGACAAAACTCTACCCGAGTGCGTGATCTCTGGAGGTGTTCAAGTTGAAAATGATCATTGGAGGGAAACTCATAAGCCGCGATCAAGAGATAGAAATTCGCTTCCCTTACACCGGGGAAGTTATCGACACCGTTCCTGTAGCAACAGAAGAAGACGTCGACTCAGCCATTCAAACCGCATTGGATGGCTTTGAGACTGTGAGAAAATTACCAGCTTGGAGAAGGGCTGAGATACTGGAAAAAGTCTCTCAGTTGATCCTGAGGCAGAAGGAGCGTCTGACGCAGATATTGGTGAGCGAAGTAGGTAAAACTTTGAGAGAAGCAGAAGCCGAAGTCGTGCGCTCAGCTGAAATCTTCAAACTTTCAGCGGAAGAGTCAAAAAGAATTCACGGCGAAACCATCCCATTGGATTCAATCAGGGGTTCCGAATTTAAGAGAGGGTATTTTCTGAGAGAACCTGCGGGAATTGTTCTTGCCATAGTACCGTTCAATGTCCCACTTGCTCTCTGCGCTCACAAAGTTGCACCGGCTGTAGCTGCTGGAAATTCGGTTTTGATCAAGCCGGCATCTCAAACACCCCTCAACGCGCTAATACTTGGTGAATTGCTTTTGGAAGCAGGTCTGCCACCCAATGCAATCAGTGTCTTAACCGGTCCTGGTGGAACGGTTGGCATGCAACTTGTTCGCGATCCAAGAATAAGGGTTCTGAGTTTCACCGGTAGCGTTGAGGTCGGACAGAAAATTTGCAAAGAAGCTGGCTTCAAGAAGATCTCACTCGAGCTTGGTTCGAACTCCCCAGTGATAGTAACCGATACGGCAAACATAGAGAAAGCTGTGGCTGCGATTGTAAGCGGTGGATACACTGTGGCTGGGCAAGTGTGCATCTCAGTCCAAAGAGTTTTTGTTCACAACAAAGTTTACAAAGACTTCGTCGATGCTCTGATTGACAGAGTGAGAAAGATAAAGTTCGGCGATCCTAGATTAGCTGAAACAGATATGGGACCAGTGATTGATGAACACAATGCCAAGAGAATAGTCAGTTGGTTTGAGGAAGCAGTAAGTAAGGGAGCCACAATCGCCACTGGGGGCAAAAGAGTTTTCACACTGGTTGAACCAACGGTTTTGCTAAATGTCCCGCAGGATACCCACATTATGAGGGATGAATTGTTCGGTCCAGCCGTCGCAGTTAACAGTTACGGCGATTTCAACGAAGCTATACGGCTCGCAAATTCCACTCGGTATGGTTTACAGGCAGGTATCTTCACTTCCAAAATCTCCGAGATGATGAAGGCAATAGAAGAGTTACAATTTGGGGGTGTGATTATCAACGATAGCTCCAGATACAGGGCGGATATCATGCCATACGGTGGCTACAAGGAAAGTGGTGTTGGAAGAGAAGGTGTGAGGTTCGCAATTGAAGAGATGACCGAGCTGAAGTCTGTGGTCATAGATATCAGGGAGTGAGATAGCTTGGAGAAAATGCGAATTGCTTTGGTTCCACTTGTTCGAAGTACCTTCGATGTAGCAGAAGCAATAAGGATTTTCAAAGAACAGGTCAGTTTTCTGCAAAAATTCGACAAAGATGTACAGTGGATTTTTCCTCCGGAACCTATTGAGTACGTTGAAACCCTTAAATCAATCTTGAGAGCTATGCAGAAAGAATCAGTGGACGGAATAGTGCTTATGAGTTCGACTTTTCACCTGGGTGATCTGGCTTTACATTTATCGAAGAATTTTCCGTCGACACCAATACTTTGCTGGGCATTACCTGAGCCACCTTACAACGGAGGAAGAGTACGACTGAACTCCATAGTCGGAGCGCACCTTGATTTTTCAAACTTGTACAAGTCAGGTAGGAATGACTTGACCTTTGCTTACGGAGATATGCGGCACGATGAATTCAAAACGAAACTCTCAGATTGGTTGAAGGCTTTGAAAGTCATCAAAAGCTTGAAAGGATCTAAGATAGGTCTTCTTGGAGGGCGCGCCAAGAGTTTTCTAAATGTTGATGTTTATGATCCGGAACTGTACAGAGCGCTCGACGTACTAGTTGAACCGATTGTTTTTGATGAACTTTTTCACATTCCCGTAGAGAGAGAAAAACTAAAGTCTCAGATGGAAAAATACCGATCATTGTACAAATTGGTTACCTCCATGGACGAAGAGCGCCTTGAGAAGGTTGCCCGCTTGAAGATCCAACTGGAAAAACTCTTCGAAACATCCAGGTTGAGTGCGCTTGGAATAAGGTGTTGGCCAGAGTTTGCAACTTACTACGGTATCTCTCCTTGTGCTGCGATGTCTTACAACATGGCCGAAGGTAGGATCATGGCTTGTGAAGGAGATGTTCTTGGAGCGTTGACAATGCTTGTTTTTAAAGCTAGCGGATGCGAGCAAACATACCTCGCAGATTTAAGTCAGATCTTCGAGAGTGGAGAAGTACTTGTCTGGCATTGCGGAGTGGCTGCACATAACCTTTGGGATGAAAGATCAGAAAAGCATTTGGATACCTATTTCGCAGGTGGTAAGGGTGTTACCGTGGGTTTCGTTCTCAAACCCGGACCTGTGACTTTGGCGAGATTAGACTACATAAGGAACCGCTGGATTCTATTAATCTACGAAACACAAGCCGTTCAAACGGAGCAGGAACTCAAGGGCACTTATGTCAAAATCAGTGTGGGCAATCCTCGGAAGTTCCTTGAAACTATTGTAGAGAGTGGGTTTGCTCATCATGTTGTCATGGCCTACGGTTCTCATTCCTCTTGGCTGAAGATGTTGTCACGTTTGAAGGGATGGGAAATCTGTGAACCGTCCATTTGAAATCTACGAGGGAAAGCTTTCGGTTGAAATCAAGGATTTTCATGGACATCTGAAAATCTTGTGGAACATCTCGGAAAAGTCGAAGCTTGATCAAAAAGCATTGAAACAAATCCACGATGATCCCATGACCTACTCAGTTAAAGGTTCTAAAGGATTCAACTCTCTTATCATAAAGATGAAGGTCGAAAAGAATGAATCAATCTTTGGCGGTGGTGAGCAGTACACACATCTGGACTTAAAGGGGAGAAGTTTCTTCGCAGTGGTCCAGGAACAAGGCGTTGGAAGGGGATCCAATCCTGTTTCACTTCTTGCTGCACTTAAGGGCGTGAAGGGAAATTGGTATTCGACGTACTTTCCGCAACCAGTTTTTTTCTCAACAGCTGGTTATGGCATTGTTCTTAAAACAACTTCCTTGGTTAGAGTAGATTTCAAAAAGATCGATGAATGGATCTTCGAAATCTTCGACAGTAAAGTCGATTTTGTTCTGCTGGAAGGAACACTTGAAAAAATGACCAAAAAGTTCCACCAGATGTATGGTTCAAAGCCTCCTGTTTACGACTGGCTTTTTGGTGTCTGGATAGCGAGCCAAGGTGGCACAGAAGCGGCTGAAAAAGTTGTCGAGATTTCTGTGCGTAACTCGATACCCCTCACGGCTCTCTGGTGTCAAGATTGGTGTGGTAAGAACGTGACCAAGTTCGGCAGGCAAGTTTATTGGAATTGGAGTTACGATCAAAATGATTATCACGATTTACCAAAACGCATCGAAGAATGGAAGAAGAAGGGCGTAAGATTTCTTGGATACGTAAATCCTTTCTTGATAAAGGATGGACCTTTGTACAAGGAAGCGGCGGCAAATGGGTATCTTGTGAAAAACCCAAGAGAAGAACCATACGATATCTACGTCACCACTTTTCCAGCGGGAATGATCGATCTGACAAACCCGAATGCGTACGAATGGTATAAGAATTTGATCAAGACTAACATGCTTTCGATAGGTATGGATGGCTGGATGGCAGATTTTGGAGAATATCTACCAATGGATGCTTGCCTTGCCGATGGGAAGGGCATCGAAGTGCACAACAACTTCCCTGTTCTGTGGGCTAAGCTCAACAGCGATGCTGTCTCGGAGTCTGAAAAGAATGCCATATTCTTCATGAGGGCTGGGTGGCTTGGATCAACGCTTTTTGCGCCAATTCACTGGGCAGGAGACCAAAATGTTGATTGGTCAAAGTCGGATGGCCTGGCGTCGGTGATTCCTGCCATGATGAGCATGAGTCTGTGTGGTGTAAAGCTTCCACATTTTGATACAGGTGGATACACTTCTGTATTTTGGCTCAAGCGAACTCCCGAACTGTTCATGCGCTGGACTGAGGTTGGTGCCTTCTCGTTTATAATGAGAACTCACCAGGGCAACAGACCTTTCAAGAACCTTCAGTTTGATGATCCAAGAGTTTTAACCCACTTCGCAAGGATGTCACGAATTCATTACGCATTAAAAGACTACTTAATCTCAGAACTCAACGAAGCAATTAGAAACAACACTCTAACGATAAAACCATTGATACTTGATTATCCAGATGACAAAAATTGTTTGAAGATAAAATACGAATATCTTCTTGGGAGATATATCCTTGTCGCCCCAGTCTTAAAACCCAAAGCCAAAACCTGGAAAGTTTATCTTCCGCAGGACGAGTGGATTCACATCTGGACTGGCAAGCGTTTTAAAGGTGGGGAGATCGAGATTGACGCTCCTTTAGGCTATCCGCCGGTATTCTTAAAGATGAACTACAAAGGAACTGAGGAATTGCTGCTCAGAATTCAAGATGCTGCCTGATGTTGTTGTAGTGTCGATGTATGGCCTCCGCCAAGGCCTGTGAATTTTGGTGCGCAATTGCCTCTATTATTTTCTTATGGATTTCTATTGACCTCTCCTGATAATCCCTGTCCCATAGATAATCCATTTTCAGATGAAGCCACACCTTGGTCTTCATGTAATCAACGAGCTGGTTCAAGAAGGAGGTAATTAGCAAGTTACCACATGCTTGAGAGAAGATCCTATGAAATCTCACGTCGTGTTCTATTACTTGGTCTAGTTCACCTTTGTTGAAGTTGGTTTCCATTCCCTGCACGGCACCAAACATATCTTGTATCATGTCGTGCGAGAAGTTCTTGACGAATTCTCGGGCTATCATTGTTTCAAGCATCTCACGGGCACCTATGAGTTCGTCTATATCATAATCCAGAAAACCATTTTTAAAGTTCACGAAATTCTCAGGCAGTTTCACAATATAATTCCCGCTTCCGTGACGACTTTCAACAATCCCACAGGCTTTCAAATAACTTATCGCTTCACGAACAATTATCCTGGATACACCGAGCATATCAGCCAAAGTACGTTCGTTCGGTAACTTATCGCCGACTTTCATGTTCTCGGTCAGTATCAACTTTTTGAGTTTTTCAATGGCTTGCTTACCCTTCAAAACGAACCCTCCTGTACAAATTTTAACTCATCAACAATCCATGATCTTCGCCCTTACCCCAGAAAATGGATAACGAAAAATTGCGTCTATTTCTTACGATTCGGATATTAGGAACGGACATCAAAACCCCGTCGATCTCAAATTCGTTGACAATGCTTATGGACACAACGATCCAATTTGATTTCTCATCAGTCAATCAAAAGGCTGGTCATGATCTGAGTACTCGTCGCAAGAGTCGTCATCTTACATTACGTATAAATGTCTTTTCTCCCATAGTAAAACATCCCAATCAACGCCGAGCTGAGGAAGAACACGATCGTCAAGACCAACGCGGTGACGTTGAACTGTTTGTTTTTGACGATCTCCGATGGATCGAAGAAACCAAAGGGCGTGAAGTTGGCAAAAACCTTGTACTTTTCAGTTATTCTTGGTATTACGCTCAAAAAGTAGAAGCCAAAGATGAAGAACGATATCTGACTATCTGCGTTTGTCCTTTTTCTGTTTACGATGGAAATCAGAAAGCCAACCGCCGCTATGAACAGATGTACACCCCAGTACGCAGCCACAAGCTGCCACATGAGTTTGACATCAAATGGCTTGACTTTATAAGCTTGGAAATATATGTAGTTCGCCGCGGTTAAGATAATATCGAACAGGAACAAATAGATTGCTACAACAAGGAATTTCTCGAGTATGTATCTTCTTCTTGTTAAGGGGCGAGTTAGTATGAATTCCGCTGTCTTATCATGTTCTTCCTTACAGATTAACGAAGATGCCAGTCGACCTCCAAAGAAACTCGCGACCAAAAACACAAAGATCTGTCCCTGCAAAGCAAAGAAGTGCAGTATGTCCGAAAAGTCTATCTTATCAAGTCCGAACAATTTTCTGAATACAGCTGGGAGAAGTTGAAGCTTAGTGGCAAAAAGACCTTCTTCCCCCGCAAAGGATGGAAAGGCAGAAAAATACACAAATTGCACTCCAACAAGAAACACTGTCCAGAAAAGGAAAGATTTGAAATTCATTCTCAGTTCCCATCTCAACACGTTCATCGTCGTTCACCTCCAATTCAGTTTTTGTACAGTTCTTCAAAAATTTCTTCAAGCGATACATCTTCAATGGTCAGATCTTCAATGTCGCACCCACTCAGTTTTGCCAGAAGGTCGTTGATCTTCCCGTTGTAGTAGAACTCCCTTATTCCATTTTGTTCCTTAAAATGAAGTATGTTGTCTGAATCTTTAAGATTTGAAAAATCGAAACTGGATAATATTCTGACTTTTTTCATCGTGAAGTATTCCATTGGTTCCTTTATTAGCTGACCTTTCCTTATGAAAATCACCCTATCGCACAATTTTTGAACCTCGGAAAGGTTGTGGGATGAAAAGAAGAAAGTTGCGCCACGTTCGGCTCGCTCCCTTCGAATCAAGTCATACAGTTGCTTTTGCATGAACGGATCCAATCCATTCGTTGGTTCGTCAAAGATGTACAGCTTAGGGCGATGAACGAAAGCTTGAACTATTGCCAGCTTCTTCTTGTTCCCCAGAGAAAGGTCTTCTATCTTTTTGTCCATATCTATTTTCAACATGTCGCAGAGAAAGTCAAAATAGCTTCTGTCCACATCTTTGTGAAATCTAAGAGCATATTTCAAAAATTCCTTCACCCTCACGCCTGGATAGTAGTTCACCTCTCCGGGAATGTAACCTATTTGAGAGTTTATGCTTGCATAGTCTTTCTCCACGTCTTTTCCAAACACATATGCCTTTCCACTGGTTGGTTTCAAAAGCCCGAGGATGATTCTAATCGTCGTCGTCTTTCCGGCGCCGTTTGGACCAACAAATCCAACGATTTCACCTTCTTCGACGGAAAAACTGACGTCTTCAATTGCTTTCGTTTTCCCATAATATTTCGTAAGCCCTTTGACCTCGATCACCATGGTTTTCACCTCCCTTTCTGGATGCACCGTCTATATTATGACTCTATAGTCATATGACTGTCAAGTCACATTTTGGAGATGCCATTTTTTATCAGCTCTATCCATTGCCTTCGTATTTCAGCCACATAATCTTTTGAAAATTCGATAGCTTTAGTTCCTGTTTGCCTAGCCAAGTTTATGAAATATTTCTTCAAACTCCATGCTGCTCCTTCAAGAAAAACAACGATAATCTCTGCTGGGATATCATTTCTTATGAATCCACTTTTCTGATTCTTGGTCACTATTTCGTTGAGTGAAGCTTTTGTCTTTTCACTGAGCAAACTTTGAATTTCATCTTTGCAGGGAGAATCATCGTAAAACGCCGCTTTTTCAAGCAAAGAAGATTCGTAGGGATTGTTTATGAAGAAACTCCAAGTCAGTTCAAAGGACTTTTCCAAGAACTCAAAAAGGCTTAATTGTTCAAAATCTACATTTTCAATCAACCTCATAGTCGTTCTTACTGCCTCATTCACAGCATGAAGATACATATCCTTCTTGTTCTCGAAATACTGGTACATGCTACCTTTTGCAACTTTACATTCCCTTGCAACATCTTCTATGTCCACTTGTTCGTACGATTTGGTTGCAAAATACTTGATCAAGGTATTTGTAATCCTATTTTGTTTTTCCTTTGGAAGATTGAAAAATGTGCTTTTTGGCATTTTTCCACCTCCAGGTACTCCCAGTATATTATGACTCTTCAGTCACATTTTGGTCAACGCGTAACTAATGTAAAATCAAGATATTGGAGGTGATCTTGTGAAGATTCAACACTTTAAAGATGTAGAAGCGCAACTTGTGATGAATGGCAACATTGAAAAGAGAATTCTGATTGGCGCGGCCGACAAGGCACCAAATTTCACGATGAGGCTTTTTACTTTAAAACCAGGTGCAAGCACGCCTTATCACACTCACGAATGGGAACACGAAGTTTTCGTCATAGAAGGCAAGATAAAGGTTAGATCGAAAAACGGTGAGCAAACGATCGAAGCCGGTGGGTTCGTTTTCGTTGAACCAAATGAGGAACACCAGTTTGTCAACGTAAACGATGGATCATCGTCCTTCATCTGCGTAGTGCCGAATTACGGTGAGAAATAGTAAAAAATTCGTCTTGCCATATTGACACAAGAAGGCAATTTGGAATAAGATTGAACATGTGACAAAAAATTTTTTCACCGAACGTCCGTGCAAGGAGGCTTGTTATGGTAAAAATAGCAATCGTCAATTCGAGCAGCTTCGGAAAGTATTTTCCTGAACACATAGAAAGACTCAAAAAATATGGCGAAGTGGAAAGATTCGAATTTCCAGAAACCATAGATGGAAGAACTTTGGCCGAAAAGCTCAGAGGTTTTTCGATCATAATAGCCAGTGTGAAACCTTACTTTAACAAAGAATTTTTCGAGCACAAAGACGAAACTATTTTGATCTCTCGTCACGGTATCGGGTACGACAACATTGATGTGAAAAGCGCCACAGAAAAAAGAGTCATTGTCACCAAGGTCACGGGAGAAGTTGAAAGAGAAGCCGTTGCGGAAACTGCCGTAGCCCTTTTGATGACTGTGATAAGGAGAATAAGGGAGGCTGCTGCAGCGGCAAAAGAAGGTAGATGGAAAGAAAGAGCAAAGTTCATGGGCTGGGAAATAAAGGGAAAAACCGTCGGAATCATTGGTTTCGGAAACATAGGAAGCCGTGTTGGTGAAATACTGAAAAATGGTTTCAACGCAAAACTGATAGCTTACGACCCAAAGCTTTCGGCGGACGAAATAAAAAAAGGGGGAGCAGAACCATGCTCTCTTGAAGAACTGCTGAGATCTTCGGACATAATTTCACTAAATGCATCGCTGAGCAAAGAGAATTATCACATGCTTTCGTACAAGGAGTTTGAGATGATGAAACAGAACGTGATCATAGTCAACACTGCAAGGGGAGAACTCATCGATGAAAAGGCGTTGATCGAGTATCTTGACAAAGGAAAGATTGCGGGAGTAGGTATGGATGTTGTGGAAGGAGAACCAATAGATGAGACTCACCCACTTTTGAAATACGAAAACGTCGTGATAACGCCTCATATTGCAGCTTACACTTACGAGTGTTTGAAAGGAATGGGAGACAAGGTTGTTGACGATGTCGAAAAAGTGATGAGAAAACAAATACCCAGCGAAGTGGTGAACAAACAAGTCGTGGATGTATTACTCAAGGAGGGCGTATGGAAGATTTAGTCTTGGCCGTAGATGTTGGAACAACGAACGTAAAGGCTGGAATACTCAACAGTTCTGGACAACTTCTGAGAGTCGAAACCAAAGAAATATCCGTTGAAAGGGATTCATCGGGAAGGGCCGAGCACAATCCCGATTCGCTGTTCGAAAACATCATTTTCGTTTGTCGGAGAGCTTCATATGGATATGAAGATAAAATCAGAATTGTCGTGCCATCGTCTTACATGTTTGGTCTTGTCCCAGTTGACGAAGACCTCAAGCCACTTACTGGGATTATCACCCTGCTGGATACAAGATCTCAGGAGATCTTTCAAGAACTTTTGCGCACAGTGGATTACGATCAGCTTTATCTTCGAACTGGTGCTCCACCGTTGTTTTTGTATCCTTTTGCCAAGATACACTGGCTCAAACAGAAAAATCCTGACGTATTCAGCAAGGCGAGGTACTTTCTCTGTTCAAAAGCTTTCATATCTTTGAAGTTGACTGGAGAAATTTTTTCCGATCCGAGTGTTTCTTCTTCTACGCAGATGATGAACATTCATAGTCTAAACTGGGATCCTTATGTGCTTAGCATACTTGAAATTGATGAAGAACAACTTCCAAAGATAGCCCCAGCTGAGACAGTTGTGGGTCAGCTTCGCCCTGAAGTTGCAGAACTACTTGGTTTGAGAAAAGATGTGAAGGTTCTCAACGGAGTTTACGACAGCGGAGCGGTTGCTCTTGGCACAGGCGCATTGCAGGGATTTTATGGGATCATAAATCTGGGTACAACTGCTATGATAAGAGTTGCTTATCCAAAGCCTGTGATCGACAAAGACAAAAGAAAAAGATTTCAAGCTTGCTATTTGTGCAACAACAGATGGTTTATTGGTGGCTCTATAAACAACGCCGGAATAATACTGAAGTGGTTCCGTGACAATGTCTTTGATCTTCCTTACGAAGAGCTAACGAAATTGGCCTCCAAAGATACCACGAAAGATTTACTATTCCTTCCTTTCATAACGGGAGAAAGATATCCTGAGATTGGGAACGTTGCCTCCGGCGTTTTCTTTGGTTTGAAGAGCTTCCATACCAAAGCACATATGATCAGAGCAGGTATGGAAGGTGTGTCTTTTTCTTTGAAGCTTGCCTTCGATGCGTTGAGTGAAAATGGTATCGAAATAAGTGAATTACGAGCAGGCGGTGGTGGTACGGCTTCTGATTTGTGGATGAACATTTTTGCAAACGTCTTCAATTTACCTCTGAAAGTTATGGAAGCTCAGGAAACTGGTCTTCTTGGTTCAAGTATTCTTGGTTTCCACGCACTTGGGTATTACAGAACTTTGGAAGAGGCAAGCGAAAGAATGTTAAAAGTGAAACGCACATACCTACCAAATCCATTGGAGGTTGAGTATCTCAACAAAAGATACGAATTCTTCAAGTTTCTTGTCTCTTATCTCCGAGAAGCCTACGAACATCATCTACGAATGACTATGGATAAATGACCACTTTTCAAATGATGTCAATTAATCTTCTCATTTTGTTGAAGGCTCCTTTGATTCTCTTAGCTGCTTCCTGGGAGATGGCAACAGCTCTTTTTAAGGCTTCTTCCCTGTCATCTCCTTTGCATAGAGAGGCAATCAAGACGGCATCGAACACATCACCACAACCGATTGTGTAACTGTAGTTGTTGAGATCTCCTTTGACAAAGAGTTCTCCCCATTTCGCTCCCTTTGGGCCCAATTTGACAATGTCACACTGAATTCTTTGACACTCTCTTTCATTTCCGATCACGATCAGCTTACCACAGTATTCCCTTATTGAACTGTCCAAAACTGGTCTTGGACCTGCTTCCAAGAAAACTGTCTTGTTTATGCATCGCTCCAATATACCTTTAATTGTCTCAGTCGGCACTTCGGTGTTGACGAACAAAACATCTGAGCTAGCCAACAACTCGTAATCTATGCTCACAGGCAATCTGTTTGCACCTCTGTCCACCGCTATGACCTTTTCGTTGTGGGCAAGATGAAAACCTGTCTTGGCTTTACACGTTTTTATCTTGGACACATCCATGTTCTCCTTTTGTAGGCTTTCTAAGATGAACTTGCCCCGATGATCATCTCCTAAGTTTGAGAAAAAAAAGACCTCAAAACCAAGTTTTTTCAAACCGAAGGCAACATTCAAGCCGGAACCACCGCAATCTTCGATTATTTCAGCAGAGTGTGGTTCTTCACCGTAAATGTACAAATCTAGAAAAGTGCCACCAACAACAGCTATTTTCACAGATTACCACTCCCTGCGTACATTATAATAAGACTGGGAGGCGGATTCGTGAGGATCAAATTCGGAAATCTTATCGATGGTATGGTTGGAGTGAAGGAAATCGAAATCGAGGCTGAAAGCTTGAGAGAAGCTTTCAGCAAGCTTTCTGAAAAACTTGGCAAGAAGGTGAGCTTAACAGTGGATGAGAAAGAGGAAAATGTCTATCTAATCGTAGAGGAGAATGGAAAAACCAGAAGAAATTGGGTAGTGGCACTCTACAATGGCATAAACGTTTTGGATCTTGATCCAAAGGCTATTAAAAACGGGGAACTTGTCGTGTTCGTGCCGGTGAGCGGTGGATGATCTTCGAAAGACATAGTCAGCTTTTAGGAGATTGTTTCGAAAGACTTAGAGATGCCACGTTCTTTGTCGCAGGTGCTGGCGGTCTTGGTTCCACTGTTCTGACGTTGCTGGCAAGGTTGGGGGTCGGAAATCTGTATTTCGCAGACTTTGCGAAGATAGACGAGCCAGACTTGAACAGGCAGCTACTGTACAATTATGCAGACCTTGGCAAATCAAAGACTGAAGTGGCAACTAAAAGATTGAGGGAGATGAATCCTTGGATGCAAATCCATCCTGTTGAAAGAAAGCTGGATGAAGACTTTGAGCTCCCCAAAGTCGATGCCGTGATAGACTGTCTTGATAGCTTTGCTGGAAAATTCCTTTTGGACAGGCTGTGCGAAAAGCATGGGTTGCCATTGATTCACGCCGGTGTGGAAGGTTACAGTGGGCAAGTAACGGTTGTAATCCACGGTAAGACACCTTCTCTTCGCGCGCTGTTTCACGGCGCTAGAGACGAGAACAAAATTAGGCAGGTTTTTCCTTCGGCTGTTGTTCTTGCCGCAAGTATACAGGTTTCAGAAGCGATAAAGGTCTTATGTCAAAGGCAAGAGGCTCTGATCAACAAGATTCTGTTTTTCAATCTGCTTTCCAACCGATTCGAGGTTTT
>FWWM01010507.1_pt1 | contig 16441 bp, 9 predicted proteins | sample 2228351 | NCBI WGS metagenome assembly FWWM01 (sample SAMEA103939774, study PRJEB20133) | metagenome | reverse complement strand
AAAGGGGGATGCGGAAGTAAGAAGAAAAAGGCCCCTCCGGACTTTCCGAAGACGCCTTGGGAGGAGCATATTACTTTAGGAGAACCATCTTTTTCGTGTCGTGGAATTCGGTCGAAAGGAGACGATAGTAGTAAACACCGGAGCCCACACGCAGCCCCTGATCATTGGTGCCGTCCCAGATGACGGTATGATACCCCGCCTCGATCGGACGGTCGATCAGCGTGCACACCTTCTGACCGAGAACATTGTAGACCTCCAACGTCAGATGCGTTTCCTTCGGCACGTCGAAGCGAATCGTCGTCTGGGGGTTGAAGGGGTTCGGGTAATTCTGCGCCAGTCGGAACTCCCTGGGCAGCGGCGTCTCGGCCTGAATCGGGCCGTGCAGCGAAGCGGTGCCGTCCGGTGCGATCTCCTCCAGTTTGTAGAAGACGCGGCGCCCGCCGATCGCGGTTTTGTCGACATACTCGTAGCGGCCGTCCGGCGACGGCGGAATGAGCTCGCTGTTGATCTTGACGTATTCTCCCTCTTCGCGCAGGCTGCGCAGCACGTTAAAGCCCGATGTCGTTCCGCCTGCGGCGGTTTCCCAGTTCAGGCGCACGCCTTCGTACGGGCTTGCGGTGCAGGAGAAATTGACCAGCTCCACGTTGACCTTAACGCCCCACCAACGGCTTACCGACGAAGTCGGGTCCGAGACGCGCACGCTCACATTATAGTAATGATACGGCGGATAGAGGCTCAGGTCCATCGTAAAGGTCTGGCCGTAGGCCACCTGCTGTTCATCGACATACCAGGTCACGGTCACCAGATCCCCGTCTTCGTCGCGGGTTTCGACGCCGAACTCGATCTTGCTTACCGTGCCGGGTTCCACTTTGATGCGGTCGAGATTGGGCCAATAGCGCACGATCTGGGGCGGCCGGTTGAGGTCGATGACATTGATCTTGACGGAATCGAGGTCGCGACCGCCCTTCATATCCAGCGCGCCGAAGACGGCATAGATGGTCTTGCTGCGTTGCGGCGGCTGAACGAAGGAAAAGTCGGGCTGCCAGGCAAAGGTATAAGTATTATCGCCGTTGTCGCTCAACACTGAGCCTTGGGGTGTTTTTTCGGCCACGCAAGTGATCGGCGGATTGTCGCTGCCGTCCGCCCACACGCGGAAGGTGAGCAGGTTGTTTTCCCACACCGTCACCTCGGAAGGCACGTGCAGGCGCGGCCAGCGCGAAGGATCGCCCGTTGCCGTAAAGGTTTCGACAAAGGTGCCGCCCGGCATGCCGTCGGCGATGGCCTGGGCGATGTTGACGTAAGCGTTCGGCCGGGGTCCAAGACGCCAATGGACGGAAGCATACCCTTCGGCATCGGAGATGATCGGCTGCGGTTCGATGATGGTACCGCCGCCCTGCAACACGATGAAGCGCACGCGGCCGCCCTGCGCCGGGTTGCCCTGGCGGTCGAACACGCGGACGGTAATCGGTTTCAGCAGAACGCGATCCATCTCTCCCGTCTGCTCGTCGCCGCTCCACTTGCGCATTCTGTAGGGCTCGCCCGATTGGCCGTAAAGGGTGAAATCGATGAATTCCGGCGCCAAACCGGGAGCGGTGACGCGCACCTTGTTCAAGCCCGCCTTCTCGCCCAAGGTATAGTAGACCGAAACCAATCCGAAGGCGTCGGACTGACGCGCCAGAACCTTCACGCCGCCCTCCAGCAAACCGATGCCCTGAACCGTGTGGTCGTCTATGACGGTCATGGTTACCATAATACCAGGCACCGGGTTGTTATAGTCGTCGGTCACGCGCACGGTCAGCGGCGCGGGCAGCATGGAGCCTACGATGCCGTACTGATTGTTGCCCGAGGTCATCTGCATGCGCGACGCGCCGCTGCCGGGCATCACCTTGGTGGTGTCGGTAAACACCGCGGAGACCAGCGGCAGATCGAGCAGCGAGGCGCGCACGATGTTGAGGCCCAGCGACGTTCCCAGTTTCATGGTGACCGACGCCACGCCGTACATATTGGACTCGACCGGGTTCTCGCTGGTAATCACGGCATCGTTGGCCAGTACTTCGAACTTGACCTTTTTACCGAAGATCGGCCGCGCCAGGTTGTCGAGAACCTTGACCGCCAACGGCTCGGGCAGATCGCCGGCGGGACGGCCGCTGAGGCGATCGCCGCTGAGAATGACCAGTTCCTTGATCTGCTGCGGCTGCACCGCAATGCAGGAAAAATTGACCGGTGAACCGTCCAGTCCCGCCGAGACCGCTTGAACGACATTGGCGCCGGCGCTCAGACCAAGTCGGTAGAACGAGGAGGCGATGCCGTTACTGTCGCTGTACGCCGGCTGATTGTCCACCATCATACCGCCGCCGGTGACCGGCGAGAAGGTCACTGCCGTGCCGCGAATGGGGTTGCCGAACAGGTCGGTCACCAGCACCTTAAACGGCTTTTCCAGAACCGTGCCGACGTTGCGCTCCTGCGTGTCGCCGTTGTCGCCGGGCGCTTTCAGCAATCGGGCCGCGGCCGCAGGCCGGAAGCGAACGACAGCCGTCGCATTCAGCAGCACGTTGCTGTTGATGTCGCGGGCACGCACGATTTTTTCACCGGCCTGACGTGAGGAGACATAGCCCACCGTGCGGCCGTCGGCATTGGTGGTCGCCACGGGCTGAATAATCGTGTTGCCGTCGCCGCTCACTTCGAGCACCACTGCCTTGCCCGCAACCGGATTGTTGAACCGGTCACGGAGGGTCACCGTCACCGCAGCGCGAATTTCGCCGTTGGAAACCATCAGCTCTCGCGGAGACACCGTGATCAGCGACGAATCGGCGCTTGTTTGACCGGCGACAGCGGTGGCGGTGAAGAGGACCGGTGAACCCTGCAAGGGGCCGTCGCCGTTACTGCTGGCTTCGAGCCGATGTTGCCCTACAAAGCGGCCCAGCTTCCAACGAACCGAAGCGACGCCGAACTGGTCGGTGTTGATCGACGTATCCATCGCCGCCCCGGCCCCTAACGAGCCGATAGTCTCGATCGGCCGATTCTCGTCGTTAAGAATACGGAATCGGATCGGCTGGCCTTTGACCGGGTTGTTGTATTCGTCGACGGCGGTCACCTTAACGGCACGATCGAGGAACTGTCCCACCTGGCCGCTCTGTCCGTCGCCGTCGGTCGCCATCATCCTTTTAGCGTTGGTGGCGCGACCGGTAATCTCGAACAGCACCGGCGAACCGCTCAACGGCACACCGTTGTTTTCCGCCGAGGCGCGCACCTTGTTGATCTTGTTGCCGGCCCGTTGACCCAGCGTAAACTGCACCCAGGCAAAGCCGTTAGAATCCGTGGGCTTTACTTTGATCGAATCGACCAGGCCGTCCAGCGTGCCGCCCTCGGCCTCGCGGCGGCTGATGACCTGGAAGCGCACCGGCACCTGAGCAATCGGGTTGTCATAGGCATCGGTCACCCTCACCTTCAAAAATTCGGGCAGGGTGTTGCCGATAATGCTGCTGAGCGTCGAATCCTCGGTGACTTTGACCAGTTTGGTCGGCCCTCCGACCGTTGCAGACGCAGTAAAAACGTAAGGCGAATTGACCAGATGCACGGCGTTCAGCTTGGCCGTCGCCCGCAGTTTGTTGTTCTGCGAACCCACCTGCGGCCCCAGTCCCCAGCGTACCGAGGCAATACCGTCGGCATTGGTCGTCGTGCGGACGCTGGTGGTGCCCGGCGTGTTGATGTAGCCGCTGTTGCTGCCGACAGAAATAATGTCGAAATCGACCGTGTGGCCGGCCACGCCGTTGCCGAACTGGTCGGCGACCTGTACTTTGATTTCTTCGGGAATCAGCGAGCCCACAATTCCATAGGTCGAATAGCTGGAATCGGGCACCAGCCGGAAGGCGACATCGGGCACGCTGCTGGCTTTGAATCGGACAACCGGATTGACGGGCACCGCGGCGGAGGCTTCCATATGGTTCACCTCGATGCCGCTCTTTTTGCCGAGAGTCCACGTAACCGATGCATAACCGGAGTCGGCCGTCAGAATGGTCACCTGCGGCAGGCCGTTGACCAGACCTTCGCCCCGGGTGACCTTAAAGACCACCGGCTGACCGATGAGCGGATTGCCCAAGTAGTCGGTTATCTGGACCTTCATTTTTTCAGACAGCGGCTGCCACACTTTGCCGACAAAAACCGTGTCCTTGGTCACGCGAATCATGCGGTCGGGTTGGCCGGGAAGCGCCTCGGCGATGAACTGCAAGGGACTTCCTTCGAGCGGTGCACCTTGCGCATTGGAGGAGGTCACATCCACATAGACCACACCCGGTTTGGCGGGCATGTTCCAAATGACCGAAGCGTAGCCCTGAGCGTTGGTGGCCGCCACCTTGACCGTCGCCTTGCCCGAAATATCTTCGAGCTCGCCGCCCTGGCCGCGCACTCTAAAGGTCACCGAATGGTTGCGCACCGGGTTCAAGTATTCGTCGGTCACCCGCACCGTAAGAGGATATCTCAACGGAAAGCCGACGATGGCTCGTTGAGCGTCGGTCGAGTCGATCTTTACCATGCGCACCGCCAGTCGGGACAAACCGGTCGCCTTGAAAATGATGGGTGAACCGTCCAGGGGCTGGCAGATGTTGTCTGCCGGTTGGTTTTCCCCACACGCGTGGGGGTGAACCGCGAGAGGAATTCCGATTGTGCCGTTTGCGATGGTTTTCCCCACACGCGTGGGGGTGAACCGGTGGGCGGCAATGGCAGAGACATCAACCCAAAGTTTTCCCCACACGCGTGGGGGTGAACCGGGTGGGCTGGAGGCGCTTGCCCCCGTCCTGGAAGTTTTCCCTACACGCGTGGGGGTGAACCGAGACGCATCGTCAGAATCATGTGGCTGCTGGAGGACGACACCCGCGAATCCCTATTCGCGGGCGGCACGCGTGGGGGGGAACCGGAGCCCGCGAATCCCTATTCGCGGGCGACACACCCGCGAATCCCTATTCGCGGGCGGCACGCGTGGGGGGGAACCCCGTTCTAACGCGCCAATAGATACAGCGGACACCCCCCGCCGCACAAGGCCAGTTCGGGGCACTCCCGACATTTGTTGGGTACGTAGCGCCGCTCGCGCAGGGAGCGGGCCAGGTCGTGGTTCCAGATGCGCTCCCAGGGTTCGCGGAGGATGTGGCCCAGCGGCTCGTAATAACTCTGGCAGGGGAGGACCTGCCCGTCCGGCTCCACGCACATGTTGTAAAGGGCAGCGGTGCAGGCCTTGACCCCCAGCTCCAGTTGCAGCGGGGAAAAGGCGCAGTACTGCGTGGGGGTGTACCAGACCAGGCGGAGGTGGTGCTTTGCGGCGGCCCGGCGCACCCGCTCTAGGACGGGGGCCAGTTCACCCTCGCGAAAGCCGCTGCCGACCCGCGCCCCCCGGCCGGCGTAGATCAGGCTGTTGCAGGCAAAGGTGGTCACCCCCAGCGAGGCCACCAGGGCAACCGCCTCTTCCAGTGTGTGCACATTCCGGTGAGTGATGGTGGTGTTGGTGGTCGTGTAGAGGCCGGCCGCCACCGCGTTGCGCACCCCCTCTACCGTCTCCTGCCAGGCCCCCGGCGCGGCCACCATCGCGTCGTGCACCGCCGGGTCGGGCGACTCTAGCGTGACCTGGACATGGTCCAGGCCGGCCTCGACCAGCGCGGCGACATAGTCGGGATCGGCCAGACGGCGGCCGTTCGTCAACAGCCCCGTCACCAGGCCCAACCGGCCGGCCCAGACGACCAGTTCAACCAGGTCCTCCCGCACCGTCGCCTCCCCCCCCGTAAAGCAGACGTGGGGAATGCCCACCTCCCAGACCCGCTCCAGCACCGCCTTCCAGGAGGCCGTGTCCATCTCGGGATGGTCAGGAGAACGGGCCACGTAGCAGTGGGCGCAATCGTTGTTACAGCGGTAGGTCAGGGCCAGGTCCATGCGGTAGGGGGCCGAGAGGGGCACAGAGAAGGGGTCCACCCGCTCCAGATCCAACCCCGCGATCGGGCAGGCCCCGTCCGGGCGCGGCTGCAGGAGTTGCTCCAACTGCTCGTGCATCCGACGGAGGTCGGCGCGGGCCACGGCCGGGGCCACCCGGTAACGGCGGCAGACCTGGCGCACCGCCCGCTCCTCGGCGACCCCCTCCAGGAGCAGGCGGGCATGCTCGGCGGCGGTCTGGTTGAGGTGCAGGACGCGGTCGGCGTTGACCAGGAGGAGGCCCCGGCCATCCGGCTCTAACCGCAGGTGCACCTTGACGACGCCACCCTGCCCGTCGCGCCGTTCGTAGGCATGCAGGCCGGCCGGCAACGGGGCCGGGGGACGAAAAAGTTGGCCAAGACGTTGGAGGAAGGACATGTTCCCGTGCTCTCCGTTGAAAAGCCAATGGGCTTTCCCGAACAAAGGATTCACCGCCGAGACGCAGCGAGCGCAGAGGGGAAAAACACCGCCCCAGATTTTGCCAAGATGCCCTCATTCTCTCAGCGGCCTCGGCGTGCTCGACGGTAGAGTCAATGTTCCAACGTGTAGCGGTATTCAGCGTCCTCCGCCGGCGCAGGCACAGGCACAACCGGCGCAGGCACAGGCACAGGCACAGGCGCAACCGCCTCCGGCACGGCTACTGGAACTGCGCGAACTGCTCGAAACGGGCGGCGGGTTCGTCTTGGCCGTCACCCCACCGGTGAACCCGGTCAGGCTGCCGACGATGCGGTCGGCGACGTTGCCGATGCCGGTAACGATGCGGTCGGCGAAATTGGCCCCCGGCAGGGTGGGCAGGCGGATCGGCCCGCTGGGGCCGGCCGGGGTCGGGGCGGCCGGCAGTGTACGCACCCAAGGGCGGTAGCGCCCCCACCAGTTGGGCAGGTAGACCGGCCCCTCCCCAAAGATGCTCTCGGTGCGATCGGCAAAGTCCTCGTCCAGCATCGTCCACTCCAACCCCTCGCCAAATCGCTCCCCGCGCACCTCGGGCGTGGCCGCCCCTTCCACCTGCTGCCAGGCCCGCCGGACAATCTCCTGGTAGTACGCCACCGTCTCTTTGCGGCTAAACCCCTTCATCTTGTTGTTGACCGCCTTGACCAGGTCAATGACCATCTCGCGCAGGGCATCCTCGTCGAGGATACCCTCCTGCTCGACCGCCTCGAGAAAGCCTTTCTCGTAGGCGCGCAACTCTTCCGGCAACGGCTCCGTCACCTGTACCTTGAGCGGGTCATCCTCCAGGACGGTCAGAGCCCCCTTGCGCATCAGGCCAAAGAGGACCATCGTCAGGACCTTGTTCAGCGGCTGTTCCAGGAGGATGGCGGCCTCCACGGCGGTCAGGCCACGCTTGATCCCCACCCCCTCCACCTTCATCGAGGGGGGCAGGTACTGCATGCGCCGCCGCTTCTGCGCCCGCGCGGAGAACCAGATGACTTCAACGATGAACAGGAAGAACCAGAGGATGGGGTTGCAGAACACTCCGGCGATTTTGGGGAGAACGGTCTCCAGGAACGAAGGCGGCTCCTGAATCGCTCCCTCGGCGACGTACCGGCGGGGGAAGGAGGCCCCAAAGATATACTGTTTGTCCGGCCTGGCCTGGGGGTTGTACCAGGTATACAGGACGCGCCCCTCTTTATCCAAAGCGGTGTCAGGTTCCTCCGGCCAGCCGCCGGGGCTCTTGTGCCAGCGGGGCTCCTCCGGTTGCACACCTTCTGGCAGGTGAAAATAGACCGCCATCTCGGTGCTCCCGTGAACCAGGTCGGAGTCAAACCAGGTCGGGGAAAACTCGACGCTGGCATACTCCTTATCCTTGTCGTCCTCATAGACCATCCCCCCGACCAGCCGGACCACCACATGGACGGTCCCCGTCTCTCCCGGACGGATAGAGGCGTCTCCCAGCCAGACGGCCACGCCGTACTCCACGTAGGGGGATTCCTCGATAGAGGCGATCGGCCGGCCGTCCACATCGGCGCGGATATCGAAGAGGCTGTACTGCGAGGTGGGCAGCCCCACATCCACAACGTCAATCGCATCCGCCGTCAGGTCGCAGGTAAAGGTGAACCAGTACTCCAGCCGGACCGAACCGTCGCGCTCGATCCAGACGTCCACCTCTTCTTTGTCCAGGGAAAAACTGTACTCCTGAGCGTACACGGGCAGGACGGCGCCGGCCGGCAAGGACAGGACGGCCACCAGGAGCAGAAGGAAAGCAACTCGGCGCATCAACACACCTCCAGAACATGCCACCCGGCCTGGGGGAAATTCCCCCACCACCCCGGCAGGGCAGGCCCTCTACCTGACCCACCGCCCGTCCGTCCGGGAGCGACCGCCCCGGCCAAGTTACCACTTGGGTTCCTCAACCATCTGGTAATCGGAACCGCAGTAGGGGCACGAGACCAAGATCGCCCCCGCCTTGACCGTGATGCTGTCGCTGTCCAGTTCAGCACCACAGTTTTGGCAATGGATCTTTTCCATCTCGATCTCGCCGCTCAGGTCAATCTTTTGCACAATCTCCTGGGGCGGCTTGGGCTCGCGGAACTTGACCAAGGCGATAATCCCTATGCCGATGCCGGCCAGGACAATCCCGGTCAGAATGCGCCCTCCCGGCGACTCGACCTCCGAGCCAAAGGCCGACCAGAGAAAGAGCACCCCGAAAAAGAGAAACACAGCGGCGACGATATAGCCGATGATCTTGCCTACGGACATTAACCTCTCCTCATCACAGTCCTATCGTGGTGCCGGTAACGGTTCACAGGCCCAGTATAGCATCCGAGAAAGGGGCTGTCAACCATTGCCGGCACTTGTCTTCTATACGAAAAGGGGAGACGGTAGTTGCAAGCCCCCCCAACGCGTAACGGTCCTATAGCTCCAACCGGGCCACCGCCGGCTCCAGGGCATAGACTCCCTGGTATTCGGGGGGAAGCAGAGCGGCGATGCGGTACATGATCTTTTCGGTCAGGTCTTCCAACATCTGGCGGTTGATGCGGCCGGTGACGCGCTCGACCAGGAACGGCGGGCCGGCGCGAAAGGAGACCGGGCCCCGGCGGGGGAAGAAGCGGCCCTCGCGCAGAATTAGGTGGGTACCGGTGAGCGCGGTGGGGACAATCGGAACGCCGGTGCGCAGGGCCAGAAGAGCCGCACCGTTGTGCCCCGGCCCCATCCCCGGCCGGCGACTGCGCGTCCCCTCCGGGTACAGGCCAAAGAGCCAGCCCTTGCGCAAAAACTCCTCCGCCCGCTGCAAGGCCCGCCGGGCGGCGATCTTGCCCCGGGTCACCGGGACGATCTGCAACCCCCGCAGGAGCCGGCCAAAGATCGGCAGGGCAAAGACCTCTTCTTTGGCCATAAAGGAGATGCGCCGCTTCAGCACCCCCATCGGCACGATCGGGTCCATCAGGTTGACGTGGTTGGAGACGAGCAGGGCCGGCCCCCTTGGGGGGATATGCTCCAACCCCTGGACATCCAGTTCGACAAAGAGGAAAAAGAGAAAGCGAATCAATCCACGAACAGAGCGGTAGAGCAGACTTTTTTCGGACATCAGCGTTCCTCCTCCGATCGTTCATCGGGACAGTCCCCGGCCCACAGGTTCAGGACCCAGGCGACCTCCTCGGCGATCGTCATATGGTCGTTACAGAGATAGACGGCATCCGCGGCCTGCCGCAGGGGGGCCACCTCCCGGCCGGAGTCGATGCGGTCCCGCCGGTAGATCCCCTCCAGGACCGTCTCATAGTCGGCCTCGGTGCCCCATCGGCGCAGTTGCGCCAGTCGCCGGCGGGCACGCTCCTCCGGAGAGGCGTCCAGGTAGATCTTGAGGTCGGCCTCCGGGAGGACGACGGTGCCAATATCCCGCCCGACCATCACCACCTCCCCCCGCAGCCCGATCTCCCGCTGTCGTGCGGTCAGGATTTTGCGCACCCCCGGATAGGCCGAAACGGGCGAGACGTAGCGGTCCACCTCCGGCCGGCGCAGGTCCCAGGTCACATCGCGACCGTTGATATAGACATCATACTGCCGGCCATCCTTCACACTGGGACGGGTCACGTCAATCGTCATCCCCCCGGCCAGCGCAGTGACCGCGGCCTCGTCCTCAATCGGGACACCCCGGCAGAGCGCCTCCCAGGTCACGGCCCGGTACATCACCCCGGTGTCGAAAAAGAGGTAGCCCAACGCCCGGGCCAACCGGGACCCCAGGGTACTCTTGCCGGCGCTGGCCGGCCCGTCAATGGCGATCATTCGGGGTTTGGCCATCGTTCTCGTATTGACCTCCATGATAATTGTACACCGGAACCGGACCTCCGGCAACCGGTCTGGCCTACCCACGCGTCACCAGGGCTACCCCCAGCCCGATGATGACCGCGCCGACCAGTTTCTGCCAGGTCAGCCGCTCGTTCAAAAAGAGCCAGGAGGCCAGCACCGTCATCACATAACTCAACCCCAACATCGGGTAGGCCATGCTCAACTCCCAATGGGAAATGACCACCAGCCAGAAAATGGACCCGGCAAAGATCAACAGGAACCCGCCCAGGACGTAAGGGTCGGTAAAGGTGCGCCGGAGGACCTCCCAACGAAAGGTAAAGAGGCCTACCCGGTTCATCCCCGCCTTGAGCAACAGTTCCCCGGCCACCGTCAGGCAGATGGCCAGGAGAAGGATCAACAAGACGCGCAGAAACATCGGCCTGCCTCCTCGATTCGCTTTTTCAGGCGCAGTGTACCCGCAAGGGAACGAGTTGTCAACTTTGACAATACCCGCTTTCGCTGGTATACTCAACGGGCGTGATCGAGCCTACTGAGCCGGGCCGGCCTGTAGGGATAATGAGAAAAAGATTTGCGGAGGTGTGGGGTGAAACCGGCTTATATCATCGGTGCAGTGGTCATTCTGGCTGCGGTCATCCTGGGGGGACTGGCCTTTGCCAACAACCTGACCCCCTACGTCACGATTGCCGAGGCCCGGACGGCCGGCCGTACCGTTCAGGTGCACGGATACCTCAAGGAAACGCTGGGCTATGACGAGCAGAACCGCTTTCACTTCGTCCTGGTGGATGACCAGGACGAAGCGATGACGATCGTCTACGAAAAGCCCCAGCCGGCTAACTTTGAACAGGCCACCGGGTTTGTCGTCATCGGCCGCTATGACCCGACGGAGCAGGTCTTTCGGGCGGAAAAGATTCTGGTCAAATGCCCCTCCAAGTACCAGCAGCAGAGTGAGGAGTATCAGCGCAAGGCCACCGAGGGGACCAGATGATTCTAGGGACAGCCTTGTTGATCGTCAGCCTCCTGGCGGCCCTGGGCGGCGCGCTGGCCGCCTTTCTGGTCATCCGGGGAGACCGCTCCGCCCTAGTCTGGAGCCGCGCTCTGACCTACACCGCCCTGGTGGCGGTGGTGTTGGCCTCGGTCTTTTTGCTGACCCTGATCCTGGCCCGTCGCTATGACGTGGCCTATGTTTATCAGTACACCTCGAACGACCTGGACCTGCGCTACCGCATCTCGGCCTTCTGGGCCGGCCAGGAGGGCAGTTTCCTCCTCTGGCTGCTCCTGGCGGCGATCCTGACGTCCCTGCAGATTCGGCGGGCGCGGCAGTTTGAACCGTACGTCCTCCTGACGCTGCTGCTGGTGCAGGCCGGCCTGGGGCTCTTTCTCCTGGTGGACAGCCCTTTCCGCCTCCTGGACAGCGTCCCGGCGGACGGCTTTGGCCTGAACCCCCTGCTGCAGAACCCCTGGACGGCCTTTCACCCGCCGACCCTCTTTGTCGGGTATGCCGGCCTGGCCCTGCCCTTGGCTTACGCCATCGCCGGGCTGTGGCGGCGGGACTATGACGCCTGGGTCCGGCCGGCCATGCCCTGGACCCTGCTGGGCTGGTTCTTTCTCGGCCTGGGCATCTACCTGGGAGCCTACTGGGCCTATGAAACGCTCGGTTGGGGCGGTTACTGGGGCTGGGACCTGGTGGAGAACAGTTCGCTGGTCCCCTGGCTGACCGGAACGGCCCTGGTCCACGGACTTGTCATCCAGCGCTACCGCAAACGGTTGCGTCAGGGCAACTTTATCCTGGCGATCATCACCTTTCTCCTGATCCTCTACGCCACCTATCTGACCCGCAGTGGGGTGCTCAGCGAAATCTCGACCCACTCTTTCGTGGAAAGTGGACTGACCCCCTGGATGGTCGGGGCGATGGCCGTGGCGACGGTAGGCAGCGTGGCCCTGCTCGTCTCTCGCTGGCCGGACATCCCCCGCAGCCCCGTTCTGGCCGACACCAGCGGTAAGGAGGTCCCGCTCCTGGAGGGAGACGTCGCGGGCAGCGTCGGCCGCAACCCACGCACCTGGCTCTCCCGCGACTTTACCTTCCTGCTGACGCTCCTGGTGCTGCTCCTCCTGACCGCCCCGATCTGGATCGGGACGCTGGTTCCGGTCATCACCGGGCTGTGGGGGCCGGCCGACGCCCTAAGCACCGACTTTTACCCCCGCACGACGGCCCCCTCGCTGCTCCTGCTCCTGGCCGTGCTGAGCATCTGTCCGCTCCTGGGCTGGCGGGAGAGCAGCGGTCGGCGGTTGTGGCGTTCCCTGCTCTGGCCGGCCGTCGCCGCCCTGGTCGGCACGGTCGTGGCCCTCCTCCTGGGGGCCGACAACCCCCTCTCCTGGCCGGTCATCCTGCTGGGCCTGCTGGCGCTGGGCTCGAACGCGCTGATGCTCGTGCGCACCCTCCGCGGCGACTGGCTGCGCCTGGGGGGCTATCTGGCGCACATCGGCCTGGGCCTGACCGTCGTCGGAATCATCGCTTCCTCGGTGTACAGTGTGGAAAGCCCTACCCTGGCCCTGGTCGAGGGCGAGCCCCAGGAGGCGTTGGGGCATCGGCTGACCTTTGTCGGCTGGCAAGAGTCGCCGGAGGACAGACCGGCCCTCCGCCTGGAGGTGGAGAGGGACGGCCGCCGCTTTACCGCCCTGCCGCAACTGTACACCAATCCCCAGGATGACAGCACGATGGCCTCCCCCCACGTGCAACGACACCTGACCTACGACCTCTACATCGCCGCCGAGGGGTACGAACCGGGCGACCAGGGCGAAGGCATCGCCCTCCGCGAGGGCACCTCCGCCCCCACAATGGGCTACAGCCTGACGCTGCAGTCGCTCCGCGAGGAGGGCCTCTACGCTCAGGCCGTCCTCGTGGTCGAACAGGAGGGGATGAGCATCACGGTCACACCGACCTTCCCGCTGAGCGACACGGTCCCTCCCGGCCGGCCGGCCTCCCTCCCCGGGGGAGAGGAGGTCAGTATCGAGGATGTCTATCTGCCCCCGCCGGGTCTGCTTTTGCTGATCGAAGACCAGGCCATCCCGGCCGGCCCCTACACCATCACCCTGCAGGGCTTTTCCATGGCCATGCACGGGGTAGAGACCGACACGGTGGCCGCCAGCGCGGTCATTGAGTTTGTCTGGCCGGAGGGGTCCCGCATCCTCACCCCGACCTACATCGTGGGACCGACGGGAACGTCCCACCCGCCGGTGGAACTGGAGCCGGGGGTCACGGTGCAGTTGGTGCAGTTGGCCGTGGAGGAGCGGGCGGCCTGGATTCAGGTGGAGGGGGCCGAGATCCCCCGCCAGATCGGGGTGGTCTGGCTGCGGGTGACAAGCGGCCGACCCGCCGCCGGTGTGGCCCGCGTCCACGTGAGCATCAAGCCGGGAATCAACCTCCTCTGGACCGGGGGACTGCTGCTCCTGGTGGGCACGGCCATCGCCTGGGTGCGCCGCTGGCGGGATGGGCTGGCCGGTGGCCGGCCTCTCCCACCGCGCTAAATACAGTGGAACGTTAGAACGTTCCCCGTTGAACGTTCAACCGTTTTTCCGCCGGTTCATCAACGGGTACGCGGTACGAACGTGCGAAACCGTGTACTACAGTTTGCCGCCGGACTCGGCGAATCTCGATATGGACTGCCGAAGCATGGCTTCCGCATAAACCGGGGGCCGGCGGAATTGGTCAAACCCGGTAACATGTGGTATACTGTCTCTGTCAGAACAGCACCCGGATGTGTGTCAGGTGGACATTGGCAGAGCAAGTTCGTCCCTACATGCCCGACCTCAGCGAGTGTGGCCATCCAAGGACCTGGATCGCCCTCCTCGCAGATCCCTTCCCCGCCCTCTCTGACCAGGTGGCCCACCTGCCTTTTATAGATGAAAGGAGGTGATGGACGGCAGCATCGGTGAACGGACGGCCGGCGCTGTGATGCGCCATCTGAACGACTGAGAGGAAACCATGCACCGACGTAAAGGACTGGTTTTGTTGGGAATGCTCGTCCTGCTCCTCTCGTTGCTGCCGCTGATGCCGGTGGCGGCAACCCCCGTGGAGGAGGCCTCTCTCCAGGAGGCCCTGAGCAAGATCGAGCCGCTCGTTCTGGACGAGATCGCGGCCAACGGCCAGACCGAGTTCTTTGTCTGGATGACCGAAAAGGCCGACCTCTCCCCGGCCCGCCTCCTCAAGACCAAAGAGGAAAAGGGCCGCTTTGTCTTCAACACCCTCGTCGAAACCGCCGAGCGCACCCAGAAGGGCCTCCGCGCCTTTCTCGATGCCCAGGGCATCGCCTACAAGCCCTTCTACATCGCCAACAAGGTGCTGGTCTACGGCGGCGACGAGACGTTGCTCCTGACCCTGGCTGCCCGCCCCGACGTGGCCCAGATCACCGCCAACCACCGCTACCAACTGGATGAACCGTTCGACCTCAACCCCAACCCGCCCCATCCTGCGGCGGTGGAGCCGAACATCACCTTCATCAAGGCGGACCAGGCCTGGGCCCTCGGCTACACCGGCCAGGGAACCGTCATGGCCGGCAACGACACCGGCCTGGACGAGACCCACCCGGCGATCGCCCGGCACTACCGGGGCTGCCTGAACCCACCGACCTGCTCCTCCTGGGACCACAACTACAACTGGTGGGACGCCACCGACACCTACCCGACCGACCCCTATGACGGCCACGGCCACGGCACCCACACCACCGGCACGATGGTCGGCGACGACGGCGGGGCCAACCAGATCGGCGTCGCCCCCGGCGCGCAGACGGTCCACTGCAAGAACATGACCGACGGCGGCAGCGGCTCAGACGCCACCTTCACCGAGTGCTTCCAGTGGGACCTGGCCCCCTGGGACCTGAACGGGCAAAACCCCAACCCGGACCTGGCCCCCGACGCCATCAACAACTCCTGGGGCTACTGGGGTGGGAACGCACCCCAGTTCAAGGATGAAATCCAGGCCCTCCACGCCGCCGGCATCCTGGTGGAGGTCTCGGCAGGGAACGAGGGCTCCGGTTGTGCGACCCTCCGCTCCCCTGGCGACTACTGGGAGGTGCTGACGACCGGTTCTGTGAACCACGCCAGTCCCTATCCGGGGACGATCACCGGCTTTAGCAGCCGTGGCCCCTCGGACATTGACGGCGACTATTTCCCCGACATTATGGCCCCCGGCGAGAATATCCGCTCCTCCCTCCCCGGAGGGAACTATGCCAGCTGGGACGGCACCTCGATGGCCGGCCCCCACGCCACCGCCCTGGTAGGGTTGTGCTGGTCGGCCGCGCCGTCCCTGCGGGGGCAGGTCTATGAGACGATCGCCATCATCACGAGCACGGCGGCTCCGCTCACCGGGCAGGGCGGTTCCAACTGCGGCGGAGACTATACCACCGGCCCGAACAACGACTGGGGCTATGGCACGATTGATGCGCTGGCGACGGTACAGGCTTGTCTGGCTATGGCCCAGCCCGACTTTACCCTGGAGGCCGACCCCGACACCCTGGCCGTGTGCAAGCCCGATCTGGTCACCTCCACCATCCACGTCGGCACGATCGGCGGCTACAACCAGCCGGTCACCCTGAGCGATTCGGGTGTGCCCGGCGGGGTTACCACCTCCTTCTCCCCCAACCCGGTCTATCCGCTGCCGGGGGATTCAACCTACACGGTGGATGTGGGCGCGGGGGCGGCCGACGGCACCTACGCCCTCCTGGTGCAGGGGGACAGCCCGACGTTGACGCACGTGGTTACCGTCACCCTGAATATTGACAGCGCACCGCCGGGCACACCCAGCCTAATCGCACCGCCGGACGGGGCGGTGGATGTGCCGCTGTCCAACATCACCTTTGACTGGACGCCCGTCGCCGACGCGATCGCCTATCACCTGCAGGTGGACGATAACCCCGGGTTCGGTTCCCCTGAGGCCGACATCTCGGGCATCCCCACCGACGAGTACACCCTGGCCGGCCCGCTCAACTCCAACACCACCTACTATTGGCGCGTCGCTGCCGGAAACGGCTGCGGCGAAGGAGCCTTTTCCGCGGCCTTTTCCTTCACCACGCAGGAGATCTGCGCCCTTCTGGTGGACGACGACGACAACAACCCCAACGTCCGCTCCTATTACGAGGATGCCCTGATCAACCTGGGCATCGGCTACGACGTCTGGGACACGAACAACTCGGACAATGAGCCGGACGCGGCCACCCTCTCCGCCTATGCCATCGTCATCTGGGTCACC
>FWWM01010489.1_pt1 | contig 16460 bp, 15 predicted proteins | sample 2228351 | NCBI WGS metagenome assembly FWWM01 (sample SAMEA103939774, study PRJEB20133) | metagenome | reverse complement strand
ACAAGGTCTGGGATCTTCCTCCCACGCCCCTTTCAACTCTCCGCAAAGCTCGGGAGATCGGGCTTTCCGCGGGGCTCCGCTTTGTGTATTTGGGGAATGTGCCGGGCGAAGGGGAAGACACGTTTTGCCCTTCCTGCGGCCGAATCCTTGTGCGCCGCTACGGCTTTTACGTCTTGGAAAACGCCATCCTCGATGGCCACTGCCCCCGTTGCGGTGCGGTCATCCCCGGGGTTTGGAGCTAAACCTGAAGCCCTTTGTTTGAGAGGGCCGGGCCAGGGGGCTAAAATGCGTTGTGATGGAGAAGAGGCCGATTGGAACGCCTTGGAATCTCCGGCTCATCACCTTCCTTTTGGTGCTGGGCCTGGTGGTGTTTTTGCTTGTCCAGCTTTTTCAAACCAGCACCCCCCGCGCCAACACCTTTAGCTATTCCCACTTTTTGGAGGAGGTGCGGGCGGGGAAGGTGGCGGAGGTTGTCATCCAGGGCGCAAAAATTGAGGGCGTCCTCAAGACCGGCGAACGCTTCTCCGCCCAAGGTCCACCGGAGAGCTCCCCAGCTTATAGCGAACTTATCGCCCTTTTGGACGCGCAAGGGGTTTCCATCCGGTTCCAGTCCTCTTCGGGCTCGAGCTGGTTCCTCACCATCCTCGGGTACGTGCTCCCCGTGATCCTCGTCATCGCCTTTTGGAGCTGGATGATGCGGAGGATGCAGGGAACAAACGCCTTCACCTTCACCCAATCCCGGGCCAAGCTCGTCACCAAGGAGTACACCAAGGTCACGTTTAAAGATGTGGCCGGGATCGACGAGGTGTTGGAGGAGGTGCGGGAGATCGTGGACTATCTCCGGGACCCGGGGCGGTTCGCCCGCCTGGGGGCGAAGATCCCCAAAGGGATCCTCCTTGTCGGCCCGCCCGGGACGGGAAAGACCCTTCTTGCCCGGGCCATCGCTGGGGAGGCGGGAGTCCCGTTCTTCTCCATCTCCGGCTCGGATTTCGTGGAGATGTTCGTGGGCGTTGGGGCGGCGCGGGTGCGGGACATGTTCCAGAAGGCCAAGGCCAATGCTCCCTGTATTGTGTTCATCGACGAGCTTGACGCGGTGGGGCGCAAACGCGGGGCGGGGATCGGCGGCGGCCACGACGAGCGCGAACAGACCTTGAACCAGCTTTTGGCGGAGATGGACGGCTTTGAGGGCGACACGGGCGTGATCGTTTTGGCTGCTACAAACAGGCCCGACGTTTTGGACCCCGCCCTTCTTCGTCCGGGGCGGTTCGACCGGAAGATCGTGGTGCCCCCGCCCGACCTCCACGGCCGGGAGGCGATCCTCCGCGTGCACACCCGCGGAAAAAAACTCGCTCCCGACGTGGATCTCGGCGTCCTTGCCCGCCGCACGCCCGGGTTTGTGGGCGCGGATTTGGAGAACCTTTGCAACGAGGCCGCCCTTCTCGCCGCCCGCAAGAATAAGCCGGCCATTGAAATGGCCGACTTCGAGGAGGCCTTGGAACGGGTCATCACGGGACTAGCGAGAAAAGGCATGTACATCAAGGAGGAGGAGCGGCGGAGGATCGCCTACCACGAGGCCGGCCACGCCTTGGTGAGCAAACTCGTGCCCAACGCCGATCCGCTCCTTAAGGTGACCATCGTTCCCCGGGGAATGGGGGCCCTCGGCTATGCCCTGCAGCTACCCGCTGAGGATCGCTACATCCTCACGAAGTCCGAGCTCATGGACCGCCTCACCGTCCTTTTGGGCGGCCGCGCCGCGGAAGAGGTGGTGTTTGGAGACCAGACCACCGGGGCGGCCGAGGACCTCAAACACGCGACGGAACTGGCAAAGCGCATGGTGGTGGAGTACGGGATGAGCGAGGAGCTCGGGCCTTTGAGCCTGGGGAAGGAGCGCACCAACGTATTTTTGGGGGAGGAGATCGTGAAAAGCGACGAGCACTCCGAGGAGCTCACCGCCGCCATTGACCGGGAGATCCGCCGCATCGTCCTTGAAGCGTACAGCCGCGCAAAGGACCTGATCAGCCGGTACCGCGAGGCTTTGGATCGTTTGGCCCAAGAGCTGTTGCGCCGGGAAACCCTGGACAAAGAGGACGTGGACCGGCTTCTTTCGGACCTCGTCCCCCAGCCGGTGGGATGAAGATCGCCGTCCTCGGCTCCACCGGCTCCATCGGGCTTCAGGCCCTCGAGGAAATCCGCGGCTTTCCCGAGCGGTTTGAGGTGGTGGCCCTGGCTGCCGGCCGGAACGTGGAAGTTCTGGCTCAGCAAGCTCGGGAATTCGGGGTGCGCGAGCTTTGCGTGGCGGAGAAGGAAGATGCGGAAAAGCTCCAAAAGATTTTGCCCGCGGCCCGTGTGCGGTGGGGGCCGGAGGGCCTGGCGGAGCTCGCCGCCCTTCCGGAGGTGGAGCTCGTTTTGAACGCGGTGGTGGGAGCAATCGGGATCTTCCCCACTTTAAGCGCCCTGGGCGCGGGGAAGCGCCTGGCCTTGGCCAACAAGGAATCCCTCGTGGTGGGCGGGGAGCTGGTCATGGCCGCCCGCCGTTTCCCCGACCAAATCATTCCCGTGGACTCCGAGCACGCCGCGCTTTGGCAGCTTTTTTCCGCAGTAAGGCGGGAGGAGGTGGAGCGCATCTGGATCACCGCCTCCGGCGGCCCGTTTCGCCACCGCGACCCGGCTGAGCTTTCCTCGGTAACCCCGGAAGAGGCCCTGCAACATCCCACCTGGAAAATGGGGCCGCGCATCACCGTGGATTCCGCCACCTTGGTGAACAAGGCGTTCGAGGTCATCGAGGCCCACCACCTTTTTCAGATGCCGTGGGAGAGGATCGGCGTGGTCCTCCATCCGGAATCCGTGGTCCATGCCCTTGTGGAGCTCCGGGATGGCTCGCTTTTGGCGCAGCTGGCGGCGGCGGATATGCGCCTTCCCATCCGCGCTGCCCTCACTTATCCCCAGCGCCTCCCCCCAAAAATTCCCCTCCGCCTTTTCCCCCTCACCCTCAATTTCCGCGAGCTTTCGCGGGAACAGTACCCCGCGTTCTGGACGGTCCTTCAGGCGGGGAGGGAGGGCGGAACGGCCCCGGCGGTGGCCAACGCCGCCGACGAGGTGCTCGTCCAGGCCTTTTTGGCGAGGGAAATACCGTTCACCGCCATCGCCGAAGGGATCGCCCACGTCCTTTCCCGGCACAAAAATGGGCCGGTGGAAGGCCTGGAGTCCATCCTTTTTGCGGACAATTGGGCGCGCCAAGAGGCTTGGCGGTTTGTGGCACGCTACCCCCGGGCCAGATAAAATCACGCCCGCTATGCTCACCACAAGAAGGATTAGCTACGGACTGCGGATCCTTTGTGATTTGGCCACCAACGCCGAGGGCTTCCAGTCGGCCCACACCTTGGCAGAGGTCTACCGGGTCCCGGAGACCTTCCTTCGGCGAGTCCTCATGGACCTGCGGCGGGCGGGGTTCGTGGAGGCCCAAAAGGGCCGGATAGGGGGGTACAAATTGGCCCGCAAGCCCGAGGAGATCAAGGTGGGTGCAGTGATCCGGGCCTTGGAGCCCGAGGCCTTGGAATTGGCCTATGGCCAACTGCGGGGTCGGGGGGCTGGCGTCCAGCCCGTGGAAAAAGGCTGCCCCACCTGGCCGTTCTGGAACCGCCTGGAAACCCGGCTCCTTGAGGAACTGGAGAAGACCACGCTCGCGGACCTGCTCGCCCTGAGCAAAAGGGGGAAGTAGTGCGGCCCACTGCCGATGAGGTCCGCGCGGTCCTGCGGGAGAGGGTGGTGGATCCGGAGCTCGGGATAAACGTGGTGGATCTTGGGCTCATCTACGACGTGGAGGTGGAGGAAAACCGGATCATCGTGGACATGACCCTCACCACCCCCGCTTGTCCGCTGGCCGCCCTGCTTCCCGCCCAAGTGGAGGAGGTCCTTCGGGAGAGGTTCGCCGGTTACGATGTGGAAGTGAACCTGGTTTGGGAGCCGCGGTGGACGCCGGAACGCATGTCCGAAGAGGCCCGGGAAATGTTCGGCCGTTAAGGGGCGAGCGGTGCGGCCTCTGCGGCCAGCGCAGTGGGGAAAGGCGCTGCCCCATTTTGGATCGGTGGATCTGCAGCGCCTGTTGCGGGAAAGAGCGGGGCCGCACCGTCCGCTGTCTTCCGTCCTGCCCGTATTTGGTGGAGGCGGAGGCCCGTTGGCGGGAGCGCCGTAGCCGCGAGCTTGTGGAGGCCTGGGCCGCCTGGCAACGGGCCAACCCCGAGCTTCCCTGGCCCTATATTCGAGCCCTGGCCGAAATCCTCGCCGCCTTCCTCCACAAGACTTTCGCCACCGACGCCGAGGTGGAGCAAGCCCTCTCCGACCTGGATCAGGCCTTGAGCCCCATCATCCTCGTCTCCGCCGCTCCCTCCCCCTTGGGCAAATCCCTAAGCGCCGCCCTCCTTCCCCTTGTGCGCGAGGGCAAGGTGGAGGGAGAGGCGGTGAGGATGGCCGCGCGGGCCCTAAGGACGTGGCTTTCCCGCTGGCGCACCCCCGAGGACGACCGGCGGTTCGTGCGCGCCCTCCTCGGCACTTTCCCGCCCCTTCCCGAGGATTCGGGCCTCATCATCCGGCCCTGAGCACGCGCAAAAGGCCGGTGCCCCACAATAGCCCGGCGTAAACGAAAAAGCCCGCGCTCACCCCAAAGAGCACTTGGGCCCAGGGGCCAAGGGGCAGGGTGGCCAAGGACACGGCCCACACCACCCCGGCCATGGCAAAGCTTGTGAGGATCACCACAAAAACGCGGGGCCAATCGATCCAACCGGGCATTCGCCGCCAAAGGAGCGTGGCCAAAAAAAGCGCGTCCACCCAGCCAGCCACGCCCGTGGCCAACGCCAATCCGAAGGTTCCCCAAATCCGCACCCACCAAAGATTGAGGCCGACGTTCACAAGGAGGGCAAAAAAGCCCCCAAGTAAAGGAAGGCTCGGCCGGCCCAACGCATAGAACGCCCGCGAAAAGAGATAAACCAGGGCATAAGGCCAGAGCCCCAAAAGGTAGCCCAAAAGGTTTTGGGCGGTGCGCGCCGTATCCTCTGGCCCGAAGGCCCCGCGCTCAAAAAGCAGGGCCACCACGGGCTTGGCCAGCACCCAAAGCCCCAGGGCCGCCGGGACCATGAGGGCGGCGGTGAGGAGAAAACCCTGAGCCAAAGTGCGCCGGAAGGCCTCGCCCTCCTTTTTGGCCACCTGCTGGGACAAGGTCGGTAGGGCCACGGCGGCCACGGACACGGCCAGAACCCCCAGCGGAAGCTGAAAAAGTCGCATGGCATACTGCAAAGTTGCGATCGACCCGTGCGGAAGATAGGAGGCAAGACGATTATCCACAAGGGTGTTGGCCTCCACTACTACAAGCCCCGCAAGACAGGGCACAAGACGTTGCCCCACCTCCCGCAGGCCCGGATGAACAAGAGGGCCTGGGTTTTTAGGGCCCAGGTTTTTCCGGAAGGGGGGAAGAAGAAGAACGACCATGCCCGCCCCGCCGGCAAGGGTCCCCACCACCAGCCCCAAAATGGGGGGCGTGAAGGCCTTGGAAAGGAAAAGAGCACCGACCACCATCCCAATATTGAGGACGGCCGGAGCCAAAGAGGGCAGAAAAAAATGGCCCTGAGCATTGAGGATCGCCGCTTGGAACGCCGAAAGGGAAATGAAAACGATGAGGGGAAAAAGAAAGGTTGCCAGGTCAATGGCCTCCCGCATCTTGTCCGGGGGAAAGCCGGCGGCGAGGATGGGCACGTACAGTCGAGCTAAAAAGCTTCCCAAAATGGCAAGGGGCGGAAGGAACAGCAGAAGGAGGCGAAGGAAGGAACGGGCGAAGGCCTCGCCCTCTCCGCGGGCCTTGGCCTTAGCGTAAACGGGAATGAACGCGGAGGCCAAGCCCGCCTCGCCGATCACCTGGCGAAGAGCCTGGGGGATGAAAAGCCCGATTAAGAAGGCGTCGTAGCTTGCGGAAGCACCAAACGCGTAGGCAATGGCCACGTCGCGGGCAAGCCCACTTAAGCGGGAGAGGCCTGTGCCAAAGGCGGCCTTAAGAACGCGGCCAAAAAACATTAGGCCGCGGGCTCCACCTTCACCCGGACCGTGGCCTTGATCCCCTCATAAAGGTGGATCTCCACAGGGTAAGTGCCAAGTTCGTGGATTGGCTCAAGCTTTATGCGCTCAACGGGGATCTCCTCGCCGAAGCGCTCAGCAATGGCCTGGGCCAGATCCTGGGCGCGCACGGCTGCGTAGAGTTTGTTTTTGTCGTGCACGCGGCGGGTGAAGACGAATTCCGTATCCTGAAGCTTTTCCGCCAGGGCCTGGGCCTTGGCCCGCCGGTCGGTGATCTCCGCCTCGTAGCGGGCCTTGAGCTTGGCGTAGCGGGAAAGCTCGTGGGGCGTGGGTAGGACTGCGAGCTTTCTGGGAAGGAGGTAGTTGCGGGCGTATCCGTCGCGCACCTCCACCACCTCACCCGGCGTGCCCAGTCCCGGCACCTCTTTGATCAAAAGCACTTTCATTGCGTCCTCCTTTGGTCTTTCCAATGGTAGAGGGGGCGGGTGCGGGGCTCAACGCCGGGCTATACTTTCCCCCTAGGAGGTTGAGATGCACTTCGATCTGGATGCCATGCGCGCCGCGCCGGGAAAGATCTTCCGCGTGGAGGGCGAGGAAAACATCCCCGCCCTGGACTGGCGCGGCGAAGAGGTGCGCGTGGAGGGCACAGTACACGCGGAGGCCTCCGCGTTCTTCGAAAGCTCCACAAACCAGGTGGTCCTCACCGTACATGTGCGCGGCCGCGTCCACCGACCATGCTCGCGGTGCCTCGCCGACGTCGTGGAAGAAGTGGACAAAGAGGAGGAGCTGGAGGTCTTTCCCGACGAGATCCAGGGGAAGTATTTGGAGCTGCGGCCGTTTATAGAGGCGGGGATGAGGCTGGGCCTTTCAACAAAACCCCTTTGTCGTCCGGACTGCAAGGGGATTTGTCCCTATTGCGGGGCGGACCTCAACCGCGAGCCGCACCGGCCGGACTGCCCCCGGCCCCGCATCGCCCGTGACCCCCGCCTCAGCGCCCTCGCCGCCCTTCTTGACGAGGAGAAACGGGGATGAGGAAGGTTTTGGGCGTGGATCCAGGGCTCACCGCCACCGGCTACGCCGTGGTGGCCGAGGCCGATGGAGGCTTTCGCCTCCTTTCCCAAGGCACGGTGCGTACACGGGCAGAGGATCCGCTTCCGGAGAGGCTAGCTCGCATTTACGGGGAGCTAGCGAAGGTGGTGGACATTTGGGACCCGGAAGGGCTAGCACTAGAGGAGGTTTATCTTGCCAAAAACGCGCCAGCGGCGCTGTTCACCGTGCAGGTATGCGGGGTGGTGTTGCTTTTGGGGCGGGGCCGGCGGGTCTTCACCTACTCCCCGCGGGCGGTGAAACGGAAAATATGCGGGACCGGAACCGCCCCTAAACAGCAGATGGTAAAAATGGTGGCGCACCTCCTTGGGGAAGTTCCCAAGACGGATCATGCCGCCGATGCTGCGGCCCTGGCCCTTTGCGCCCTCTTGGAGGGAGGATGAACGTCTACGAAGCCTTGGGGATAAAAGAGGTGCCGGAAAGAATCCTCCTCATTGATGGGCACTCCGCCCTCTTCCGCTCCTTCTATGCCCTCCCCGCCCTCTCCACCTCCAAGGGCGAGCCGGTAAACGCCCTCTATGGCTTTCTGCGCACCCTCCTTATGGCCCTCCGGGAATATCCCTCCCGCTATGTGGCCGTGGCCTTTGATACGGAAGGGAAAACCGTGCGCCATGAAACCTTTGCCGAGTACAAGGCCACGCGCAAACCCATGCCCGACGCCCTGGCCCAACAACTCCCCAAGGTAAAACCCCTCCTTTCCGCCTTCGGCATACCATACATAGAGTGCCCGGGCTACGAAGCGGACGACATCATGGCCACTTTGGCCAAACGTGCCGAAGAAAGGGGCATCCCCGCCCTCCTCCTCACCGGCGACAAGGACATGGCCCAGCTCGTTTCCGATAAAGTTTTCCTCCTCCGGCCGGGCCGAAAGCCCACGGACCGCCTGGTCTTGGTGGACCGCAACGGTGTGGTGGAGCTTTTCGGGGTGAAGCCCGAACAAATCGTGGACCTTTTGGCCCTCGAGGGCGATTCCATTGATAACGTCCCGGGCGTTCCCGGGGTGGGCGAGAAGACGGCGGTAGAGCTCCTCCGCGAATTCGGAACCCTCGAGGCCGTGCTGAATTCCGCTGTGCACATTCGCAATAAACGCGTGGCCCAAGCCCTCCTGGCCCATCGCGATTCCGCCCTCCTTTCCCGGGAACTCGTGCGGCTGCGGGAAGCGCCCCTCTCCTTGGCCCTTGAGGACTGCCTTCCCCGCGACATCGACCCCGCCGAGCTTCGCCGGGCCCTGGAGGAGTTGGAATTCAAAACGATCTTGGCCGAACTAAGGTTGAAGGAAGGGGAGGCGCCGAAGCCCGCATACGAAGTGGTCCTCACTGAAGAGGCCTTTGAAAAGCTTTTGGAGAAACTTTCCTGTGCCGAGGAATTCGCCCTGGATTTGGAGACCACCAGCGAAGATCCCCTCTCTGCGCAGATCGTGGGGATCGCCGTGAGCTTTGCGCCCTATCACGCCTATTACATCCCCGTGGGGCACAGGTACTCGGGAGCCCCGACGCAGCTTCCTTTGGACTACGTCCTTTCCCGGTTACGGCCGCTTCTTTCCGCGGATCGGCCGAAGAAAATCGGCCAAAACCTCAAATACGACTTACAAGTCCTGCTGAACTACGGGATCGAAGTAAAGGGCGTAATCTTCGACTCCATGATCGCCCACTGGCTCCTTTATCCCGATGCGCCGTCGCACAGCTTGGAAACGATCGCCCGGGAGGAGCTAGGAGTTCAGGTTCAGACCTATAAGGAGCTTCTGGCCCAGGGCGGGGAACGGGAGATCCGGGAGGTCCCGGTGGAACGGGCAGCCCGCTATTCCGGCGAGGACGCGGAGATGGTCATGCGCCTGCGGGCCCCCCTCACCAAAAAGCTCGCGGAGGCCCAGCTCCTTTCGCTCTTTTCGGACCTGGAAATCCCGCTCATCGAGGTCCTTCTATGGATGGAGCGCCGCGGGGTTTTGCTGGATGTGGAGGAACTTAGGGCCCAGGGGAAGGAGCTGGAGATCCTGTTGGAGAAGATTCGGGAGGAGCTATTTTCCCTCGCTGGATGTGAGTTCAACCCGAATTCCACTGTGCAAGTGCGGGAGATCCTCTACGAGCGCCTGAAGCTCCCCGTATTGGAGAAGACGAAGACCGGGCCATCCACGGACGCCCAGGTCCTACGGGATCTGGCCCAATACCACGAGTTTCCTGCCAAACTCATCGCCTACCGGGAGCTGGAGAAACTGCGCAACACCTACATCGAAAAGCTTCCCCACTACGTCCACCCCAAGACCGGAAGGATCCACACCTCCTTCAACCAGACCGGGACGGCCACCGGCCGCCTCTCCTCCTCGGAGCCGAACCTTCAGAACATCCCGGCCAAAACGGAGGTGGGGGTGGACATCCGGCGGGCGTTCATCGCTCCGCCAGGGAAAGTCCTCCTGGGCGCCGACTACTCCCAGATCGAGCTGCGCGTTTTGGCCCACTTCTCCGGCGACGAGGCCCTGATCGAGGCCTTCCAGCGAGGGGAGGACCTTCACCGCCGCACGGCCGCCATCATTTTTGGCGTCCCCCCTGAGGCCGTGGATTCCCGCATGCGCACCATCGCCAAACGCGTGAACTTCGGGATCATCTACGGCATTACCCCGTACGGCCTGGCCCGCGATCAGGGCATCCCTCAAGAGGAGGCAAAGGCCCTGATCGAACGCTTTTTCCAGGCCTACCCGAAGGTCGCGGCATTCGTGGAGAGGCTTGTGGAGGAGGCGAAAAACACGGGGTACGCTAAAACCCTTTTGGGGAGAAAACGCCCCTTGCCGGGGCTACGAAATCCCGAACGGCGCGGGATCGGACAGGAGCGAAGGAACGCGATAAACACCCCCATCCAGGGCACCGCCGCAGACCTCATGAAGCTGGCCATGCTCAGGATACACCGGGCCTGGAAGGAGGGAAGACTTCCGGCTGAGATGATCCTTCAAATCCACGATGAGCTCATCTTTGAGGTCGAGGAAAGCCAGGTGGAAATGGCTGGAAAAATTGTGCGCGAGCTCATGGAAGGCGTCTGGGAGCTCCGGGTGCCCCTCAAGGTGGACCTCAAGGTGGGCCGAAACTGGGGGGAGCTTTAGCCGCGCAGCCACGTCCCTTTGCCCACCAAAACCTTCTCGAGCGTTACCCCCTGGAGTTTCACCCCTTCATCCACCACGCATTCCAAAAGCCGCGATCCTTCGATGAGGCACCGGCCGAGGACCACGCTGCGCTCAAGCTCGGAGTCCAGGACGGTGGCGTTGGGATGAACCCAGCTTTTTCCGCGGGTGACCCGCATGTTTGCTTCCACGTAAGAGGCACGGTCCCCCACATCCAGCCATTCCTCCACCTCGGTGAACCCCACGATCGGCCGGCGGGCCAAAAGCCACTGCAGAAAATATCCCGGAGCATCATGCTTTCGCGGGGTTTTGTCCAAAAACTCCCAAAGAAGGGGGAGAACATCGCGGGGAAAAAAGTAACAGGCAGTGCTTGCCAAGTCCGACTCGGGCTTTTCCGGCTTTTCTTGGAAAGAGGCGATGAGATCGCCCTCAACGATGGCCACTCCGTAGCGGCCCTTGGCTTTCTCCGCGTTGCCCAAGGGGAAAAGGGCCACCGCCGGCCGATCCCCCGCCTTCTCCAAAAACCGCCGGAGATCTAAGCGCAGCCAGTTATCCCCCGCCAAAACCAAAAGATCCTGACCGAGCCCCAGCGTTTCCACGATTTGGGCCAGCGCCCTTACTGCGCCGAGCTTTTCCTCCTCCCTCCTCGTCTCCTCCACCAAAAGCTCCACGGGCTTTCCCCGGGCCCAACGGGAAAAGGCCGGCAAAAAGCGGCGATTGATGGAGAGGATGGCCGGGAGATATTCCGGCGGGATCTGCTCAAGGATGTAATCCAAAAGGGGTTTTCCGGCGATGGGGAGAAGGGGTTTAGGGCGAGTTAGGGTAAGGGGCCAAAGGCGGGTGGCAAACCCTCCGGCAAGGATTATGGTCCGCACCATCACCTCGCAGTTTGGCCGTTGCAGTAAGGACCGCTACAGCTTTCGCCCTCCACCTGCAGGGTCACGTGCTCAATGCCAAAACGCTCGCGGATTCTTCGGCGAAGCTCCTCAGCTACGCGATCGGCCTCCCGCAACGGGAGATCCCCCACCACCACATGGGCAGTGAGGGCGGGGAAGCCAGGTTTTATGGTCCACACGTGAAGGTCGTGGACCTCGCGGACCCCGGGCACCGCGGCCATGGTCGCGGCTATTTCCGCAAGGGAAAGGCCCTCGGGCACCCCCTCCCCCAGGACCCGCACCGCCACTCTGACCACTCGCACCGCCCCAAGCAAAATGATCCCGGAGATCACGAGGCTCGCCACAGGATCGATCCACGCCGGCCCGGAAAAGGCGAGAACTAGCCCGGAAATCAACACCACCACCGATCCCAAGGCATCGCCTAAAACGTGGAGAAAGGCGGCGCGCAAATTGAGGTCGCCCTTTTCATGCCGAAAAAGAAGGGAGGCCATTAAAAGATTTCCCAAAAGCCCTGCGCCAGCCATGACCAAAACGGGCGTCACCAAGACTTGGGTTGGCGCAAAGATCCGCCGTACCGCCTCCTGCACAACGAACCCCACGAGGAGGAAAAGGAGGAGGGAATTCAGGGCTGCGGCCAGGACCTCGGCCCGGTGGTATCCGTAAGTGTAACGTTCATCCGGCCGGCGGAGGGCAACCCTCGCCCCCAAATAGGCCAAGAACAGGGCGAAAATGTCCAGAAAAAGGTGCCCAGCATCGGCCAGGAGGGCGAGGCTTTTGGAAAAAATCGCGGTCAAAACTTCAGCCAAAAGGAGCGCACTTCCCAGCCCTAAAGCCCAGCAAAGCCTTTTTCCTCGGTCCACGCTCACATTTTACCAAGACCCCCGTAAAGCTCGCGGTAAATGAGCCAGGAATTCAAAACTTTTGCCAAATATTCCCGGGTTTCGGGCGAGCGAAGGGCCCCGGGAAGGTCGGGAAGGCCAGAAACGCCTTGTTCCGTCCAGCGCCGGACGTTCCCCGGCCCGCCGTTATAGGCGGCCACGGCCCAGGCCACCTCCCCCCCGAATTGCTCGAGAAGATACCGCAGGTACCAGGTCCCCAGGCGAATGTTGTAGTCCGGATCAAAGAGGAGTTCCTCGCCGTAAGGGAGGCCCAACTTCTCCTCGGCGATCCAGCGGGCGGTGGAGGGAAGGAGCTGCATGAGACCACGGGCGCCCGAGCTGGAGACCGCCGTGGGAAGAAATCCGCTTTCCTCCCGCATCACCGCCCAGATAAGGAGCGGGGACACCCCGTATTCCTGGGCCCAGCGGAGGACGCTTTCCTCCCACGCCTTTGGGTAGGCCAGCCGATGGGCCCGGACGCAAGGCAAAACAGAAATCACCCGCACCCCAACGGCGTAAGCGCGGTGCCAATCCCCTTCCTTCGCGTACCACTCGCCAATGGCCAGCGCCTCCGCCGGGGAGGCCTTGGAAAGGGCGATCTCCAGGGCGATATACGCCCACTCCCTTCCTTTTTCGGAAAACCTAACCAGAAGGGAGTCGGCCAGGGCCACGAAATCCGGGGCCTTCCCCCAGGGATCGGGCACAAACGAGGGCGTGGGGACGGGCTCGCCTAAAAGCCAAAGAAAAGCTGGGCAAAGCGCGGTTTTAAAGGGGATGGCCTCAACCTCCCGTCCTTGGCGGGAAAGAAGGAGGTAGGCGCGGAGCGCGGCGTCGTCCGCCACCCGCGCGGAGCTTTTGGCCAGCTCTTGGTAGATGGCGAGGGCTTCACTCAAGCGGCCCTGGGACTCCAAAAGGCGGGCCGCCCGCCATTTCGCCTCCGCCTCCCCCGAGCGCAAATAAGCGGAAAGGGCCTCATTCCACGCTCCTTGAGCCTCCAGGAGAACCCCAAGGTGGAAGAATCCCGCTGTTCCTGCCTTTTCGTAGGCCAGGCGAGCCTTCTCCACCTGGCCCAGGCGCTCCAAAACTTGGCCGTACTCCAATTGAGCTTGGGCATCGTTGGGAACGGCCCCAAGGTACCGTTCGTACTCCTGGGCCGCTTCAGAGTAGCGGCCGAGCCCCACCAAGGCCCGCGCCCTGAGGCAAGAAGCTTCGAAAGAACTGAGGCCAAAAAGCGCTTGCAGGGCGTGCGCGTAAGCCCCGCCCGCAAGAAGCGCCTTTCCCGCGGAAAGCCTGTCTTTTTCCAGGCGAAGAACGGCTGCGGCGGCCTCCGGATCGGGAAGAAGCTTTTTCCACTCCGCTAAAGCCTCATCACGCCTTCCCCACGCCTCCAAGGCCTGAGCCAAAAGTTTCCTGGCCGCGTTGGAGTTCCGAAGGGAAAGGGCCTCCTGAAGAAGACCCGCCGCTTCTTTTGCTTCCCCTTGGGCAAGAAGCGCTTTGCCCAGCTCCACGCGGGCGACCCAGCCGGCCCCGTCCGCCCTTTTGGCAAGGTCCCAAAGCTCTGGAAGGTTCTTTTCCGGCGCGCGCATGGCCCGAAACAGCGTTTCGTAAGGAAAAAGTGCGGACGAAGGCCAAAGGGCTAGGGCCAAAAAAAGCGCCACACTTAAAGCCACTACCAGGCCCACCCACTTCACATGGCGAGTGTGGAGGTACCCAAAACAAGGCTCAAGGACACAAGAGCGCCAAGACAAAGAAAAAGGGGCTTTGCCAGCCCCTTTGGGAAAAGTCGAGGTGAAGCCCCTAGAACATCACACAAAGGCCGAACCCAGGCATGAGAAGGGCGGTGATGGACATGGTGGCGAGGTCGATCACCCCTAGGAGCTTGACCTGGCCATAGATGGCGAACGTTTCAGCAATCGGGAAGTACGCCCCGCCCAGGGCGTTCACGGTGAGGCTGATCGCGGCCACACCGCCCAGGCCTCCGGCCACCACAGCTACTCCGCCTGCGCCTCCGCCAAAGTAGGCTTGAAATCCCCCGATCACCGGGGTGAGGAGAAAGCTTCCGTCCACGGAGAACGCCATGTTCCCGCCCGGGGCCACCGCCCAGATGCCCAAAGTGAAGCGCGTGGCGGTGTCTCCCGCAGGGAGCTCAAAAAAGATGTCAAACACCGGGGAGCCTAAGGCAAAACTTCCGCCCACTCCCAGACGATTCTGCGCCAGCCCTACACCCGTCCCTAAGACCACCAAAATTGCCAAGCTTGCCAAAACCTTCCGCATAGTCCATTCGCCTCCGTTTCGCTTCGAGGATGAAGCATTTTAGCAGAAAAAACTTGTGTCAGCCTAAGCGCCCGTTTCCCTTGGCTTTGGGAACCTTTGCCCCTAACATTCGGTCGGAGGGGATTATGGGCGAGGTTCTTGGCCTAAGGGAGGTGCGGGCCCCGCGGGGGACGAAGATCTCCTGCAAGGGCTGGCTTCAGGAAGCCGCTCTTCGGATGCTCATGAACAACCTCGACCCCGAGGTGGCCGGCGATCCCGCTAACCTCATCGTCTACGGCGGAACGGGAAAGGCCGCCCGCTCCTGGGAGGATTTCGAGCTCATCGTCCGGTGCTTGCGGGAGCTTGAAGATGACGAGACCTTGGTGGTCCAATCGGGGAGGGCCGTAGCCATCTTCAAGACCCATGAGGATGCGCCGAGGGTCCTCATCGTGAATGCCATGCTCGTGCCGGAATGGGCCACCTGGGAGAAGTTCCGGGAGCTCGAGCGGCTTGGGCTCACGATGTATGGGCAAATGACCGCCGGCTCCTGGATCTACATCGGAACCCAGGGGATTTTGCAGGGCACTTATGAAACCTTAGCCGAATGCGCTCGTCAGCATTTTGATGGGACTTTGCGGGGGAAGCTGGTGTTGACCGCGGGCCTTGGGGAGATGGGCGGAGCTCAGCCCCTGGCCATCACCATGAACGAAGGGGTTGGCATCATCGTGGAGATAAACCCCGAGAAGATCGAAAGGAGGCTGAAGCTCGGCCAGCTCGATACCTGGACGGATTCCCTCGAGCGGGCCTTGGAGTTAGCCCTTGAGCACAAGAAAAAGGGGGAGCCCATCTCCATTGGGCTTTTGGGGAACGCCGCCGATATCTATCCGGAGTTCCTAAGGAGGGGGATCATCCCCGATGTGGTCACGGACCAGACCGCCGCCCACGACGAGCTCAACGGCTATGTCCCCGGCGGGATGACCTACGAGGAGGCTTTAAAGCTTCGGCGCGAGGATCCCCAGCGCTACATCGAGCTTTCCTACCGCTCCATGGTTCGGCATGTGCGGGCCATGGCGGAGATGAAGGAGGCCGGGGCGGTGGTCTTCGACTACGGAAACGCCATCCGGGCCCAGGCGGAGAAGGGCGGCCTTCCCCACGAAATCGCCTTCTCCTTCCCCGGCTTCGTCCAGGCCTATATCCGGCCGATGTTCTGCGAGGGAAAGGGCCCGTTCCGCTGGGTGGCCCTCTCCGGAGATCCCGAGGACATCTACCGCACGGACCGGGCCGTGGTGGAGCTCTTCCCCAAAAACGAGTCCCTCAGACGCTGGATCGAGAAGGCCCAAAGGAAGGTGCGGTTCCAGGGGCTCCCGGCGAGGATTTGCTGGCTTGGGTACGGGGAGAGGGCCGAAGCTGGGCTCCTCTTCAACGAGCTGGTGAGGAGGGGCGAGGTCAAGGCTCCGATCGTGATCGGAAGGGATCATCTTGATTCCGGCTCCGTGGCCTCCCCCTATCGGGAGACGGAGGGGATGTTGGATGGCTCCGATGCCATCGCGGACTGGCCCATCCTCAACGCCCTCCTCAACGCCGTGTGCGGAGCAACTTGGGTCGCCGTCCACCATGGAGGCGGGGTTGGGATCGGAAAGAGCATCCACGCCGGGATGGTGATCGTGGCCGACGGCACCAAGGCCGCGGACAAAAGGCTCGAGCGGGTCCTCACCGTGGACCCTGGATTGGGCGTGGCCCGCCACGCCGACGCCGGCTACGAGAAGGCCATCCGCGTGGCCAGGGAGAAGGGCATCCGCATCCCCAAACTCGGGACTTAGCCCCTTTCAGCCAAAAGAAAGGCGAGGGCGGCCAGGGTTTTCCCGTCCCCCTTCCCCCGGCGGGCAAGCTCGAGGATTTCTTCCACCGAGAAAAAGCGGGCCTCCTCGACCTCGTGGTCGGCCTTGGCCTGGGCCGAAGCCCCAAGGAGCCGAAAGAGGAAAATGCGCTCAGTGGAATAACCAGGGGTGGGGTAAATGACCCCCAGGAAACGGAGCTTCCCGGAAAGGTTGGTCTCCTCGCGGAGTTCGCGCTGAGCGCAGGCGTAGGGCTTTTCCCCGCTTTCTAAGGTTCCCGCAGGGATTTCCCAAAGCTCGCCGCCCGCGCCTTCTCGATGCTGAC
>FWWM01010488.1_pt1 | contig 16461 bp, 12 predicted proteins | sample 2228351 | NCBI WGS metagenome assembly FWWM01 (sample SAMEA103939774, study PRJEB20133) | metagenome | reverse complement strand
TGGAGGGCGAACCTCCCGGTGAGCCGACGGTTATATAGGACTGCGCTACCGAAGCGTGGGATTCGCAAACTGTCCGGGTGTTAGAATCTTCTCCACCTTCTTCGTCCTCAGGTCTACGCGCCACAAGGTCGGATCGTTATCAGAACCTTCAAGAAAGAAAAGGCTTTTGTCCGAAGCACGCAGTGCCGAGACGGGAAGGCTTCGAACGGTCAGACGATCGGTGCTTCCCGTTTTCAGGTTCATCCGCATGATTGCCCGCTCTGATTCATCGTTTTCCTGCACGTAGTAAACGTATTGCTCATCGGGCGAAAGGGCTGGTGTGTGCGCATTGCGAGCGAGACGACGTTTGTCCGCCTGCCGCAGACCAGGCGTGCCGACAGGAGCGTTCAGCGTGACCAGATCCAGGTATGGCACTGACCCCTGGTTCTCCATAATGACATGGCGCCCATCTTTGAACAACAGGCTCTCGGCACAACGCATTGTCAACGAGTCTGTTCCAACAGGCTGTAGGGAACCAGTGCGCATATCTAGCTTGTATACGCCCTCAACCAAACCGTACACCCGTATAATGCCACCAAATATCATGCCTTTGACAGGGTCGAACCTTTTTCTGATCTCCAACCTCGTTACCAATATCTCGTCGGAAGCGAGAGGCATTATATCGCTATACCACCAGTTGCCTGTGGTCAGGCGGCGACGCGTGCCATCCTGAAGGTTAACGACATAAAGGTTTTGGGGAGAATATGGTTTTCGCTGGTCTTCCGCAGCGGAGACGACAATGGTTTCGTCTGTGAGGAAGCGCACCTCCGTCTCAAACTGGGGGCTGGGCGAGAGAGGACGCATCTGCCGTGTCCCCAGGTCGAGGGCATAGATGTCGCGGCCGCCAGTGCCGTTAGCAGTGAATACCACTATCTTTCCCGAAGGAGAAACGTCGTAAGACAAGGGGTAAAATTGCCAGTATGCCAGTATCAAAAGCAGCTGGATTCCCACCACCAACAACATCACGGCTACGACCGCGGCGGCAACAACACCGACAATCACTCTCCCCCATTTGGCTCCCACTGCTTATCACCTCCTTCAGAGTGGGTAGCGCCGGCATGGCTGTTTCTGTCTCATGGACCAGTCCATAGGAGGGTCAGGAAGGAAACCGCCCCCCGGATTGGGCGTGCGGTTACGCGGGTAATAAGGTCCACACCAGTTACCGTAGAGAGGCAATCCGCCCTTGCCGCGTAGGGTAACTACATGCCCCGCGATATACGCACTTGTGCCCATCCATAGGAGAGACTTTTCACCGGTTCTGCTCCACCTCCACGGCGTCTGGGCACTGCCCTGCTGGTATCTGACTACCCCGAACAGGTCATAAAGGTTGTTGCTCAACACCTGCGCACTTCCGTTCGTAATCACCCCCGCCGTGCCAAACGGTGTGCCATTATGGAGTAGTCGTCTTTCCTCGCCCCTCATACTCAGCAACCATCCTCTCGTCCAGTTGCAGAGGAATGCCGACAATCTTCCATCCGTCTTTCTCGCGTAAGACCGCCTGCATGTAACGCCTACCACGCAGGGAATACTCGACAAATGCCAGCTTCTCCTCAGGACTCCACGTGCCTTTTTGTAGCGTCCGAACATACCGCTCTGGCATATTCATTAGCACGTAGCCAGTCAAGAAACGGTAACTGACGCCCACGACCCGCACATGCGTCAACTGCTCATCTGCACGTAGCTGGGCGTTGGTCGGGTTTCTCTCCCTCCAAGCTTGACACCATTTCAGAAAGCGCTCCTTGCGTGCCTTCTCGCTCAGCGTGCGGTCGGCGAGAAATCTGTCCGCGGAAGACAGAAGCAGGTAAAGACGTTCGTAGTCTTTTTTCAGCCAGAGCGTCACCGCCTGGCGCGCTGTAGCCACCGCCTGTTGTTTTTCCTTCTCGCTCAGTCGTAAGAAGGGGGGAGTAGCTGGGGCAGGGCATACCGCACCGCATGACAGCAGAAGGGCAAGCACTATCAAAGACTTTGTCATTGTACCACACCCTCCCACATTTTCTTGACCACATCCACACATCTGTTGACGCACTGCTGCCATGCAATACCTCCGTTGTTCTGGAGCCACCGGTTAACACACTCCCCAAGACGATCGCTGTTCCACACTCTCTCAGGAAGTCGCCGACCTTCTCGTCGAAGGACCTCACACCTGTGAGAAACCGTCGTGATTTCTCTACCATCCACGGGAGCTGCTCAGTTGGGTATATGATAGCACCGCGTTTATATTTTGTCACGGGCTTTTGCCGGGGTGACGAAAGATTTTTCTGAAAAAATCTCGAGCGACGAGCGGCAGGGGTGCTCCCGCTGGAGCACGAACCTCCTGGTGAGCCGTCTCAAACCCCTCTCCCGACCTCTCCCCGACGCGGGGAGAGGCGTCTGCTCCCCTTCCCTCGCAGGGAAGGGGCTGGGGGTTAGGTTTCATCAACTCATGCTGAGGCGTCAGCCGAAGCATCTCTCACGAAGAACAACCTGTGGTGAACCCCCAGACGCCCCTTTGCGTGTACAATAGTAGAGGGAAACCGCCGAGGGGCTGGAGCCTGCTCGCGGGGTGCCCTATTTCAGCGTGAGGAGGTGGTCTGACGGTGAGTCAGGTGGAGATTCGCTTTGGAACAGACGGCTGGCGAGGAGTGATTGACGAAGACTTCAACGAGGCGAATGTGCGTCTGGTAGCGCGTGCGGTCGCCGAGTATCTGCACGACGCGAAGCCAGAGGGGCATGGTGTCTTGGTGGGGTATGATAACCGGTACAAGAGTGAGGTGTTTGCCCGCGTAGCGGCGGAGGAGCTGGCGCGGTGCGGGTTACCGACCGTGCTTTCTGCCAGCTCGCTGTCCTCGCCTGCGCTTTCGTACGCCGTGCATCATCGTCAAGCACAGGGCGGTGTGATGATTACCGCCAGCCACAACCCGCCACAATTCAACGGATTCAAGTTCAAGGCAAACTACGGCGGTTCCGCCCTGCCTGAAATCACCGAGCAGATCGAACGGCATCTCCAGCGCGTGCTGTCGGGAGAGCCGGCTGGCGTGTACGAACCGGCGGAACTGCGCACGGAGAACCTGACCACCGCCTATCTGGAACACCTGAAGACGCTGGTAGACCTGCCACGCATTCTGGACGCCCGCTGGAAGATGGTTACCGACGCGATGCATGGCTCCGGCGCAGGCTATCTGCGCGCCCTGCTGGAAGGCGGGCGCGGACGGGTGACCGCCATCCGCGAAAACCGGGACACGCAGTTTGGTGGGGTAAATCCAGAGCCGATTGCTCCAAACCTGGGCGCGTTGATGGAGACGGTGGTGCGCGAGGGGGCAGACATCGGCATCGCGCTGGACGGTGACGCCGACCGTGTGGGCGCGGTGGACGAGAAAGGACGGTTTGTCGACAGCCATCGCATCTTCGCCATCACGCTGTACCATCTGGTTCAACGGCGTGGCTGGCGCGGTCGAGTGGTGAAAACCATCTCCACCACAAATATGATTGACGCCCTGTGCGAGCGGTTCGGTCTGCCTCTAACGGTAACGCCCATCGGCTTCAAGTACATCTGCGAGAACATGCTGAAAGGCGATGTGCTGATCGGAGGCGAAGAGAGCGGCGGTATCGGCATCCAGCACCACATTCCGGAGCGCGATGGGGTGCTGATGGGCTTGATGCTCCTGGAGGCGATGACACTGGGCGAGAAGAAGCTCAGTGAGCTGGTGCAGGAGGTGTTTGACCTGGTGGGCGAGCACCACTATAACCGCATCGACCTGCACCTCGCGCGTGAGGAGATGCCTGCCGCGCGTCAGCGCGTGGCACAGACGGAAGCTCGCGAGGTAGCCGGGCTACCGGTCAAAGCCATCGACCGCATGGATGGCACGAAGTTCCTTTTTGAGGACGGCGCGTGGCTGTTGTTGCGGGCGTCCGGCACCGAGCCGGTGGTGCGCGTCTATGCCGAAGCCTCCAGCCCCGAACTGGTGGAGCGGTTGCTGAAAGCGGGCGAGGCACTGGTGCGGGGCGAGTAGATACCGGACAAGCTTTGTCGCACGCCGCCAGCAACCGCCTGCTTTGCCCGAAAGAATGGGCGTTTTGCTTTCTCAGCACGGGCATCTCGCCCGTGCTAAACGCGTGTCAAACAGTCCTCTCAAACTGTTGACAAGATTTATTTTGCTATGATAAACTTCTAATTGAAGAATGCTCAGAGGTGCTGAGAGAGGCTACAGGCTCCTTCATCCGCTCGCTTCCTCTTTGCTCCTACGAGCATATTCGCCACATCCCTGAGAAAGGAGACACACTGATGCACACAAAGCCTTTGCTTCACGCACGGAGCTTGCCCCCTCTGCTCATCGTGTGTCTGCTCTGCCTGACGGCGCAGGCGCAGCCAATTATCTATCAGGGGATGCTCAAAGAGGGAGGTGTTCCTGCGAACGGAACCTACGACTTCCGCTTTCGCCTGTACGACGCGCCTGTGGCGGGTTTGCAAGTGGGCGTGGATGCACTGGTGGACAACCAGAGCGTGCACAACGGTCTATTCACCGTGGAGCTGACTTTTGGTGGAGGTATCTGGACTGGTGCCTATCGGTATCTCGAGATTGCTGTGCGCCCTGGAACGAGCACCGACCCATTCACCGTGCTGATCCCCCGCGTGCCGATCGCGACTGTGCCCTACAGTTACTTTGCGTCGAGAGTCCCCTGGAGCGGCGTGATAGACCCACCAAGTGGGTTTCCTCCCATAGGCTCGGCAGGGGGCGACCTGAGCGGGACTTACCCGAACCCCACGGTGGCTGGCTTGCAGGGGCGTGCGGTGTCCAACAGTGCACCCAGGAATGGTCAGGTGCTGAAGTGGAACGACAGCGCCTGGGCGCCGGCAAGCGACAGTCTCACTCTACCCTTCAGCGCAAGGGTCGCTGACTTCGTCGCGTTCCAAGTATACAACGACGTGGATTATGGCGCGTATGCCGGCTGGTTCGAAACCCGCTATGGCGTCGGGGTGTTTGGTTACGTAACTAATAACCAGTACGCCAACCCCGGCGTACTCGGAATGAGCGAAAGCCCAGCGGGCTGGGGCGTCCGAGGCGTTAACAATTCAACAGGCGCAGGTGGTTTCTTTCTCTCGAAAGAAGGCAAGAGCGGAACCGTTGCCGCAGCAATGGTAACCATCGACGGCAGAAGGAACCCCGCCTGGTATTCTGACTGGCCTTCAAGCTGGGATGGAGGCTTATCCGCATGGGACATCGCCTGCGCGGGTATCCGCTATAATGTGCTTACCGCACGCTCCGATGAACGGCTCAAGCGCGACATTCAGCCCTTAGACGCCCAGCACGAACTGCAACGCCTGCTCCGCTTGCGCCCCGTGTCCTACTTCTGGCGCGATAAGCATTTGAGCGCGGCGATGCAGGACAAGCCACAGTTTGGGTTCCTTGCGCAGGAGTTGCGCGAGGTGTTTCCCGAGCTGGTGTTGGAAGGCTCTGACCCCGACAAGACGCTCTCGGCGAACTATCAGGCGTTGATTCCCTTGCTGGTGAACGCCATGCAAGTGCAGCAGGAAACGATCCAACAGCAAGAGGCTCGCATCCAGCGGCTGGAAGCAGAATTGCAACAACTGCGTGCGCTGGTTTCTCGCTCACGTTAGCCTCCTTCTCCAGACAGGGCGCTGCCTGCGCCCTGTCTCTCCTATCACAATCGTAGGCTGACGATGGTCCTAGCACGCCACCACAGCAACGCGCCGCAGGAAACACCGCACGTCCACCGAATCACGAATAGCAGGGGTGAAGAAGCATGCACTGCACAAAACGGATAATACGACGGTTCACGCTGTTGGCGCTTCTGGCGTACTTCGCAACCTGCGCCACCTCCCTGTATGCCAGACCCCTGCGCGTTGTCAGTGTGGTCACCGGCGAGGGACATGACATTGCCACCGTCTCGGCGACGCTATCGTGGTTGTTGAAGAGGCATGATGGCGTTGAACATGCCCTGACCAGGGACATCCACACGCTCAGCCCGCAGAGCCTGCAAAGTGCGGATGTCGTGGTGCTGTATGCACCCAACATCGTAATACCCGACGGGGCGAGAGAGGCACTGACAGACTTCGTTCAGCGCGGGGGCGGTTTACTGCTCCTGCACACGTCGCATGGTGGCTCCTTTGCGGAGGCAAATCCGGGCAACGTGGTGGTGGAGGTTGTTCTGCCGAACCATCCGGTGCTGCGCTGCGTCCCCAGCTTCCAGATAACCGATGCGCCTGCACAAATGACCACTGGCGAACAGGCAACCCTTCTCGCCCGTCAGCGCAACGGACAGCCACTGGTCTGGGTTCAGCAGGTGGGCAGAGGGAGGATATGTGCCACCTCGCTGGGGCATGCTCCATCGGCATGGAGGCATCTCTCGTTCCAGCAAATAGTGCTGAACGCCGTGTACTGGTGTGCGGGGCGCAGGTATCCAGTCGCACGCACCCCTGGTCCGCCTGCCGGCTTCCGTCCGCTATTCAACGGTGTCAATCTGGAGGGCTGGGGTGAGGTCGGTTCGCCGGTGTGGTTTGCGCAGGATGGAGTCATCATCTGCACGGGCGAGAGTGAGGGCACGGGCTGGTTGCGCTCCAACAGGATGTACCGCGATTTTGTCCTGCGTCTGGAGTATCGCATCTCGCCCGGCGGCAACAGCGGCATCTTCCTGCGAGCACCGCACTACGGCAGAAGCTCCCGGCTGGGCATGGAACTGCAGATTCAGGATGATGGCACCAGCCCACCCAGCAACACCTGCACCTCCGCGGTGTACAGCGTGGTCACCCCGCGTGTGAACCCCGCCAAGCCCGCCGGCGAGTGGAACCAGGTGGAAATCACGCTGAAAGACAGGCACCTGCGCGTGGTCTGGAACGGTCAGCTGGTGCACGACATCGATCTGGATGACCCCGCGCTCAGCGCGAACCTGCCGCGCACGCACCTGCTCTACCGCCGTCCGAACTGGGGCTATATCGGTCTACAGAACCATCGCAGTCTGGTGGAGTTCCGGAACATCTTTATCCGCGAGCTTCAGTAGGCGCGCTGGATCAGCTCGTTCCAGAGGGCGCGCTTGATGGCGTTGGACACCTGCTGAGCCAGCTCCTGCATGCTCTTGCCGTACAGGACAGCGTCCTCCGGCTCGATGGTCAATATCGGATTGTTGCGGGCAACGACGGTGCGCTTGTCGCTCGTCAGCCGGATGTCGTACATCTGAATGCCGTCGTTGAGCAGAGCATCGAGCCGTGCGCTGATCTGTCGCGCGCGCTCCGCCGAGCTCTGACCGTTCGAAGGGGCAGGTGCAAACACGGGCACGTTGTCCAGATACACTTCGGTCAGGCTATGGTTCTCGATCGTTTTCTCTTTAAGCTCCACCGGCAGTATACGCGCTACCGCCCGCCGGTTCACCGGGATGTTCAGCTGCTTGAACAGGTCGAGCATCGCCTGTGCACGGGCACGGGACGGCGGGTGCGTGCGGAAAATGCCCAGCTGCCGCTCCGGGCGGCGGGATTCATCTCTTGCCAGCCGCTCCATGAAGGTCAGCATCCCCACCGGATTGTAGTTGGTGCGCATCAGGTAGTATATCGCCGCGTGGTCGGCATCCATCTCGGCTTCCTGCGTGAAGCCGTTCAGTTTGGCAATCTGGTAAAGCTGCACCCCCAGCATCACGTTGTTCAGGTCGCGTGCGGGCGCGCCGGTCAGCACCAGCACCAGCAACGTAGGCAGGGTGACCCGCCGGTTGATTTTCTCATTTTCCTCTCCCAGTCGAAGCAGGTGGTGATGTGCGGCATGCGCAATCTCGTGCGCCAGCACCGCCGCCAGCTCGTGGTCGGACTGCACGTAATCCAGCAAGCCCTTGTTTACATAGATAAAACCGCCCGGCAACGAGAAGGCGTTCACATCTTTGTCGTCCACGACCTTGAACGTGTATTGAAACTGCGACCGTTTATTGATTCCCCACGTAATCGGGATTTCGGAGGCGTTGGCGACAGCCGCAATCTCCTGACCGATGCGGTTGACACGCTCTACCAGTGCCGGGTCAGTGACCAGTTTGAGCGTGCGCTCGATCTCCTGCGCAGCTTCGCGCCCCATGCGCACTTCGGGGTCATCTTCTGCCTTGGGCTGTGCGAAACTGCTCCCTGCCTGCATCATCCACAGCAGAGCCGTTACGAGAGCCAATACAGGACGAAACCATTTTTGCATTGTGATAAAGCTCAACCTCACTTGGTTATCCATTCCATTATAGCATACGGAAACAGTCGGGTAGAGCGTGCCTCCACCTTATCAGACGCCGTGAAACAGCGGGCGGTTTCGCCAGCCCCCGCGCTCTGGCAGGTATGCTATAATGATATGTCTCTGTAGAAGCCAGAAGGCACACGATAATGGAAGGTGCAGTAACCATCGCGTCTGACGTCGCCATAGTGCAGACGACCTTACCACTACCTGACGAGCTGTGTCTGCAGGACATATACGCTCGCCTGCCTCTGGAAGATAGCGGAACTGCAGTGCTGGACAGCGCGGGTGAGCCCTCGCCCAGGGGCAGGTTTCCACTGGCACGCTATAGCATCATCGCACAGGAGCCGTTCGGCATACTGGAAGCGCAGGCAGATGGCGCATGGTGGCACACGACCGCAGGGAGCGAGTTTCTGGCGGGAGACCCTCTGCACCTGTTACAGTGTGTTCTGGAGCGGTATCGTCTGCCTGTCGAATGCGCCAGCGTTCCTTTCCCTGCCGGCGCAGTGGGATTTCTGAACTACGGGCTGAAAGCATTGCTGGAACCCTGCCCGAACCGCCTGCCTGCGCTGAGCAGACTGCCCCTGTTCCGGTTTGCGTTCTACGATGCCATCGCTACGATCGATCTGCACCGTCGTGAAGTGGTGTTCAGCTCCACTGGCTTGCCGGAGGTGGGAGCGAGGCGCGTCATCCGGGCATCCAGGCACACGAACGGCTGGAGCAGTTACTGGCACGATGGCAGGAGGTTCTGCGAGGCTCGCACCCGTTCCGCCTTCCGGTGTTTCGGGCGGGGGGAGTGCAGAGGCTCTGGAGCCGTCACGAATATACGCAAGCGCTGTATCGGGTGAAGCGGTACATCGCGGACGGGGATGTGTATCAGGTGAACCTGGCACAACCGTTTCAGGCGCGGTTTGAAGGCGCATTGTCCGCCCTTTTCCTGCGAGCGCGACAGGTCAGCCCTGCACCGTTGACCGCTTTTCTGCGGACGGACGATTACGCCATCGTGAGCCTGTCGCCGGAGCGGTTTCTGCATCTCTGCCCGGTGACGCGTCGGGTGCATACGCGCCCCATCAAAGGCACGCGCCCACGCGGGAGTAACGAACAGGAGGACAGACGCCTCGCCGACGACCTGAGGAACAGCGCCAAAGACCGCGCAGAACACATCATGATTGTGGACCTGGAGCGCAACGATCTGGGGCGGGTGGCGCAGACGGGCACGGTGCAGGTGGCGGAGCTGATGGCGCTGGAGGGCTACGCACAGGTATTCCACCTGACCAGCACGGTCGAGGCGGTGCTTCGCCCCGAAGTAGACCTTGCACAGATTCTGCGGGCTACCTTTCCCGGAGGCAGTATCACCGGCGCGCCCAAGATACGCGCCATGCAGATTATCGAGGAAGTGGAGCCGGTGGCACGGGAGGTATACACAGGCGCGATCGGCTACATCGGCTTTCATGGAGGGCTGGATCTGAACGTGGCGATACGCACCGCTGTGGTGCGAAACGGCGTCATCACGTTCCACGCGGGTGGCGGTATCGTTGCCGACTCGGATGCCGATGCGGAGTACGAGGAGACGCTAGCGAAGGCGCAGGGCTGGTTCGAGAGTATAGCGGGTGCGGAGAGGCAACAGGATGCAGTGGGTCTGGAAGGACGGTCAGCTCTGTCCGGAAGATGAGGCAGTCCTCAGCGTGCGAGATGGAGCGGTTCTGCACGGGGCATCGCTGTTCGAAACCCTGCGCTGTTATCAGGGACGACCGTTTCGCCTGGAGGCGCACCTTCTGCGCCTGCGTCGGTGGATGGAACGCCTGCACCTCTTTGTCCGAGCCCGACGGGAACTGAACCTGGACGCTGAGGCTGTCCGGCAAGCCATCGGCGAGTTGCTCGAGGCTAACGGTTTGCTGAAGAGAGATTCGCGCCTGCGTATCACGGTCACCGCGGGGGCGGAAGGATACACGCCCTCCTGTTTCCTGCTGGCAGAGGGCATCGATGACGAGCAGATTCGGCAGTGGCAACGAGGAGTACACACTGTGCTGATGCCCGATCCACGCGCTATGTCGGGCGAAGTACCCAAGTGGGGGAGCTATGCGTGGCATATCGAGGCATATCTGCAGGCACAGGCGCAGGGAGCGGGCGAGGTCATCTGGTTTCGCGACAGCTACTTGACCGAAGGCGCACTCAGCTCGCTGTTCGTTTATGACGACGACCGACTGCTGAGTCCGCCGCTGGAGGAAGGGATTCTGGCTGGTATCACCCGGCAGGTGGTTTTCGAAATCGCTGAGCAGACCGGCATCAGATGCGTAGAAGAGCGACTACCCATACGGGCGCTCCACGAGGCACAGGCGGTATTCCTGACCAACTCGGTGCGCGAGATAGTGCCCGTGCTCTCGGTGGATGGACGCCCACTGGCGTCACACCCCATCATCCACCAGCTTCAGCAGGCTTACACACAGCTCGTACAACAGGAAACCGGCACAGGTCAATAAGCCAGTCCTCTATCGTAAGAGCGCAACAGACCAATCACCTTGCCGATAACGCGCGTCTCTTCGGGACGCACTTCAATAGGCTCATACGCCGGGTTCGCAGGCAACAGGCGCACCTTGCCGTTGTCGTACTGGATACGCTTGATGGTGGCTTCATCGCCGATCAGCACGGCAACCAGTTCACCGTTCTCCGCGGTGCTTTGCGGTTTGATAATCACCAGGTCACGCGGCAGGATGTGCTCGCCCACCATCGAGTCGCCCCGCACCCTCAACAGGAACGCTCCTTCGATGTTATGCACCATCTCTCTGGGCACCGGCACCAGCGCTTCGATGTTCTGCGAAGCCAGCACGGGTGTGCCTGCTGCGATTGTACCGACCAGCGGTAGCATCGCTACATCGGGGGAGCTTTCCAGATGCTGAACAAACTCGGGATGCACCACGCGGATACTGCGGCTCTTATGCTCGCGCTCGATGTAGCCCTTACGCTGAAGAGCGTCCAGATGCACCGTCACGCCGCGCAGGCTGGAGATGCCAAACTGGTTGCCGATTTCGCGGATGGTAGGAGGATAGCCGTTCTCTCGCGTATAATGCAAGATGTAGCGCAGGATCATCTCCTGTTTGTGTGTAAGCCCTCGTGTCATGCTCCTCCCTCCTGAAATAACTACACAAAGTATATACCACAATTGGTCTACTTGTCAACAGTTGCCTGACCTGTGTTGCCAGTGCGTACAGGACATTTCATGGCTCCCATTATACCTCATTAGTAGCCCGGTATTTGCGCACCTCCCGGTGAGTCGGTGGATGGTGTTTTCGGCTCGGCAGGGGTTCCTCGCCCTCCAGATTACTGTGTCATTGCGAGCCTTCGCCAGAAGGCGAAGCAATTCCCTTGCGTATCGCGGCAGTCGGAGGAGATTGCTTCGTCGCTTTGCTCCTCGCAATGACACGGGGGATACTACTTCATCGTCGGGACGATGATGCCGCGCAGGATGATCTTTTGGGCGAAGATGAACACCAGCAGGGTGGGTAGCGCCGCAATCACCAGGCTTGCCATCCACACCCACGGGTAGCTCTCGCGCCCCAGCTGCCACAGGAACACCATCATCGTCCACATCTCGGGCTTCTGCACCACCAGAAACGCCCACATGAAGCCGCCATAGGCGCCGGTGAACGCGCTGAGGGCAATCACCGCCAGAATGGGCATCGAGAGCGGAATGGTGATGTTCCAGAACATGCGCAGCTCGCTGGCGCCGTCCAGCATCGCCGCCTCGTACATCTCCTGCGGCAGGCTGTCAAAATACCCCTTCAACAGGAAGATGCCCATACCGCTTGCCAGTCCCGGCAGTACCAGCGCCCAGTAGGTGTTCAGCAAGCCCAGCTCTTTGATCAGCAGGAAGTTGGGTATCATCGCCACTTCGGCGGGGAACGCCATCGTTGCCAGCAGGGCGAGTAGAATCTTGTGCGCGTAGGGCAGGTTGAACCGCGACAGCCCGTACGCCGCCAGCGGCTGAACCGTCAAATGCCCCAGCACGGTCATCAGCACCAGCACGAAGGTATTCCAGAGCGCACGCCCGTGGAACAGGATATAGTCCAGCACCAGCCGGTAGTTGCGCGTGAGAAACTCCCGACGGATGGAGTCTTTGTATCGCCAGAAAGTGAGCACGTCGGTTTCGGCGCGTGGGGGGTAGACCTCTTCCCATCGCCTCCACTGGGTGCCGTGAGCGTTGTTTACCGCCTCCAGCGTGCCGTACTTCCGGCGAAGCCAATCGCGCCATAGCCCTTCCACCGTCACCAACCGCTTGGTTTCAGGCGGCACCACCGTATCGGTGAACAGCACCCAGTCGGCGAAGAAGCGGGTGTCTTCCGGCATCGTGGTGGGATAGGTGAGGTCTTCCACGTGCGCGGTGCGGTGTCGTTCCCGAAGGAACCGGCGCCACTGGTTGTCCCAGTTGCCCTGCACGCGCACGAAGAGCAGGGGAAACCGCTCGCGCACATAGCGGTCCCACAGCGCTTGCCAGCGCGGCTCCTGCGGTCGCTCAGAGGGGAACAGCACATCGCTCAGTGAGGGGTACTTCGTGCCGAGCAAGGCGTTCAGTTCGTCCACGCCGCCGATATGCCGTTCCACCCAGTTCAGGAAGCCATCGGTCGCCAGAATCGGCATCAGGTCGTGCGGGGGCAGGGTACGTCGGAACTGCAGGTAGAGCTGGCGCAGGGGAGCGGTCTCCCGGCGCGATTTGTGCGTCAGGTCGTACTCGAACGGCGCCACTTCGGTGAAGCTGGTGTAAGAGGTCTCGTAGCGGCGGTTGAACGCCTCGATGTCATCCCCGAACTGCCGGGTCAGCCAGCGGGCATATCGCTGGTTGGTGGGGCGGGTGCGCTTGTCGTCGATGAAGTATGCCTTCACCCACTCATCGGGCAGGGTGCGGACGCACTCCAGCCAGTCGTCCACGCGCCGTTGCACCTTCGGGTCGTGACCATTGTAGTCGGGTATCTTTTCCAGAAAGCGGAAGCTGGTCACGGTCAGGCGATGGATCCGGCGGGCGGTGTTGAAGTCCGCACCGTAGCGGTCGCTCATCCATTTGCGGAAGAGGGCGGTATCTTCGCGCAGGTAGGCGGGGATGACCTGCCAGTCGTCGAAGTCGGTGTCGCTGGTGAGCGACGCGCCCAGCATCAGCAGGAAGGGGTAGATCATGGTCACCGAGCCCAGGATGAGCACGGTGTAGATGAAGGCGTACACCGCGCGGGCGGTAAGGGTGCGTTGCTCGCAGGGACCAAACAGCGCCATCTCCGCTCACTCCAGCGCGTGCGCCGCGCGGAACTCCACGCGCTTCAGGATGCGCAACTGCATGATGGTAAACCCGATCAGCACGGAACCCAGTACCCATGCCATCGCCGTGGCGTATCCGAAGCGCAGATACAGGAAGGCGTTCGTCCAGATGTGGATACCCAGCACCATCGTGGAGTTGGCGGGACCACCTCCTGTCATCACGAACACGTTCTGCATGGCGTGGAAGCTACCGATGAACGCGCCGATGAAGTTGATCATGATCAGCGGTTTGAGCGATGGGAACATGATGTACCACATCTTGTGCCAGAAGTTACCGCCGTCCACCGCGATGGCTTCATACAGGTCTTCAGGCACGGTTTTCAGCGCAGCAAGATAGATAAGACTGCCCGGTCCTGCACCCGCCCACACGCCGGGTATCACCACACACAGCATCGCCAGCCCGGGCGTATGGAGCCAGTCGATGTAGCGCACATCCGGGGGCACGAGGTGCAGGGCGTGCAGGATAGGCATCATGATGCGGTTGAGGAAGCCGTACGGCGTGGGGTCGTAGAACATCTTCCACAGGAACATAATCACCAGCCCGGTGGTTACGGCGGGCAGATAGAAGATGACGCGGAACAGGATTTTACCGCGCGGTACCTCGTGCAGGAGCAACGCCAGAAAGATGGGCGCGACGAAGCCGATGGCGAGGTTCAATCCTACGTACAGCACGGTCGCCCTCACGGAGTTCCAGAAGTCGGGGCTGGTCATCACCTCGATGAAGTTCGCCAGCCCGATGAACTCGCTCTTGCCGTAGATTCTGTAGTCGTAGAACGCCATCAGCGTGCCGCGCAGAAGCGGGAGATACTGCCACAGCGCCACTGTCAGCAGGGCTGGCGTCATCACCGTCCACGCCGCCATCGTCGTGTATCGCCGGCGTGCGCCCGACCCCACCACCTGCGACACCTTCGTCTGCAAAGTGCCCCCATGCACCTGCGACTGCTCGCGCATCGCCCACACGAAGCCATACCCCACCAGCGGCGCCACCAGCAGGAAAATCACCGTGCCCCAGAAGTTGCGCCTGCGCTCTACCTCTGGCGGCACCACCCGATACAGCTTCGCGTTCACCTCGTTCATGCTGGTCTGAATGACCCTGGCGGGGTCCCTGTACTGACCGCCGTCGTAGACGATGGTGTCGATGGGCACTGCCAGCTCGTGCCCCTCCACATGCTGGTAGTAGGGATCGTGCGGCTGGATGCGCCCGTAGCGTGGAGCCTCCTCCATCGCGCGGCGGAAGGTCGGCTCGTAGTCCTCGTACTCCTCTGTGAATCCGAACTTCTTCAGGTTCTGCGGGCGCACCAGGTGCGGATAGCCGTTGCGCACGTATATTTCTGTGATGATGCGCTGAGCCTCCTCACTGCACCGGAACACCAGATAGTCCCACGCCGCCTGAAGCACCTTTGGGTCGCGAGCGGCGCGGGCGCTGATGCACCAGGCGCGTCCACCGGTGAGCGCGGCGCGCACTCCACCCTCGCCAGCGGATGGTGGAGGTCCCAGCCCAATCTGGTCGGGGCGCAGTCCGCCCTGCGTCAGCACCTGGTCGATGACCTGCGGGTTGATGTGGTCGAGCATCATAGCGATTTCCCCGCGCTGGAACATCTCCACGGGGTCGCCGCCTACGCGCACCACGCCCGTATATACCGGTAACCCATGCAGGTCGCGCCCACACTGCTTACAGCGGAACCGGCACTGTTCCGGCTTCACGGGGAGGACCGTCCCACATACCCGACAGGTCACCCGTTCGACGCGGGAGCGAATCGGGTTCTCTTCCTGACACTTCGGGCAGACCGCCACCGGCAGGTTGTTGGGGGTGGAACAGTCGGGACAGCGCGTCCACTCCGTCCAGCGCAGGCGTTTGTAGAAGCGCAGAGCCCTTTGCCCCGGCTCGCGTCCGTAAGCCACTTTCCATCGGCGCGGCTGGTCGGCGAGACTGCGCCCGCATGCCCGGCATCGGCACTCCTTGTCCTCCTGCCGGAACTCGTTCACCGTGCCGTCGACGGGGCAGGTGCGCTCCTGCAGGGTCATGTCCCCGCCCGCCTGATACACAAAGTTCGTGAAGATGTAGCCCGCGGTGTAGCCAGTGCGGATGGCGGTGCCGTACTGTCCGGTCTGAAAGCGCGCGCCCTTGACATGCTTTTCGGGGAAGGTCAGCCGTTGCGCGAACTCAAAGTACTCCTGCCAGTCTTTGGGCGGGCGCGGGGGAACGATGCCCGCTTCCTCGAACAGGTCACGCCGGTACCACAGCCCCAGTATCCAGTAGTCGCTGACGATGGCGTACAGTTTGCCGTCCGTTCCGCGCGCGGCGTCGTAATGGTGTTCGGTTAGCCCCAGCGAGGGCGGTTTCCAGTGCGGATTACGTCTCTGATGCTCGCGCAGAAGATCGTCCAGAGGATAGAGCAACCCCTGCCGGATGTAGTTCTGCACCTGCCGGATGCTGAGGTCAAACACATCGGGGGCGCGGTCCGCTGCGAATGCCATCATCTGCTGAGCCTCTGCCAGCCCCTCCGGCAGAGCCAGCCCGGTGACGCGCTCGTAGCGGTAGTTAGGATGCTTTTTGAAGAAGGCGTCGAACACCGCCAGCTCTGCCGCGTTTTGCACCCCGGTGGCACTGCGCAGGGGGATGTTGGCAAGGCGGATGGTCACCACCTCCTTGTCGCGGCCATCCGCGAAGCCAGCCGGAAGGCATAGGCACAGGTATATGATGATGAGAAGACTGTGCTGACAGCGCATCACAACCACGCGAAACCTGCTCTACAGCAGTTATGCGTTTAATCTTATTCGCGTCTGAGCAGGAAGATTCCTGCCCAGACGCACGCTATTCATCCCCGATTTCGCCGAAGTTCATGACCAGCCAGGCGAAGTCCCAGAGTGTGATTTCGCCGTCGCCGTCCAGGTCAGCGTTGATGTCGTAATCGTCCTCGCCGACGGCGGT
>FWWM01010486.1_pt1 | contig 16462 bp, 17 predicted proteins | sample 2228351 | NCBI WGS metagenome assembly FWWM01 (sample SAMEA103939774, study PRJEB20133) | metagenome | reverse complement strand
GCCACGCCCGCCAGCACGATGTCGGCCTCCTCCCAATCTTCATGGCCCTCGCCGTCATCATGGGCGATGGTAAACTGGATCGCCTCGATCCGGGCGAAATAGGCTTCGTCCAATATATGTTTGCGCCCCGGCCGGGTCCGCGTTTCCTGCCCCAATATGTTGGACAGCGCGTCTGCCACGCTGTCCAATGCGGCGACATGGGGCAGGCCCAGCGCCCTGCAGCGCGTTTCCAGCCGCCGCCGCAACATATGGTTGGTCAGCGTGAACAGCACCAGCCCCGGATTGGCCGCGATTTCCTGCATGATCCGGTCGAGATGGACTTCGGAGCGCACCATCGGCCAGAAGTGCCGGATCGCTTCCACATTTTCGAACAGGCCGATCGCGGCCTTGGCTATATTCTCCAGCGTTTCACCGGTGGAGTCCGACAGAAGGTGCAGGTGGATGCGCGACATGGCCCATATCTGTGTGGGCAGGCTGTGGATAAAGCAAGGGAGGAGTTGGGGACAAAATCCCGCCTTTCGCTTCGTCCACGAAGCCCGGAATCTTATCCACAGACCCCCAACAGACCGATAATTTCATCCACAGGCTGTGGATAACGGGGATAGAGCGGCTGACTCGGACGGCAAAGCGTCAGGCAGGGGAGTCAAGCTGTTGGCAAATCCGGGCACAGCGCATAAACCCCGCTGCCAACGTCCCTACTATCTCCATCATCCTTCTGAATCCTATATTAAGAGAGAATAGATGAGCCTCGACGCGCCGCCGGTCCTTGCTACCAAGCCTCTGCTTGGCGTCCTCTCTGGCGACCGTCCGGCCGTGCCGCCCATGTGGACGACGGTTTCTGCCTTGCCCGCGCCAGTCACGGTCAGGTTCCCGGCCAGCAGATCGACTGACCCATCCGGGCGCAACTGGAACTGTGCGCCTTCCACGAACGAAAGCACCGCGCCGCTGGCCAGCCGCAACTGGGTAACGCCGGAACCCTGGGTCACGCGCTCGCCCCGCAAGGCGGCGGCGGCAAGATCGGGGTTGTCCGCAAAGACCACTTCCTGCCCCCATGCCGGGGCGGACAGCGCAAGCGTGGACGTGCCCAGCAGCAGCGCGGCAAACGGGGCCTTGTGGAAAATCGGGCGCAAATCGGAACTGCGGGTCATCTTGGAAACTCCCAATGCCTTCAAGCCTTTGGCTCTTGATCGGCAGGATCAGAATTCGAAGCGGGCGCCGGCCTGCACGGTCCAGCGTTCGTGGTCGTACAAGGCAATGTTCGACCAGTTGCGCGACCAGGTGGCCTTGGGCTGCAGGAACAGGCCCGGCAGCACCGCCAGCTTGGCCGCAAAAGTCAGGTCGACTCGTTCATCCTGCCGTTTGCGGATGAACAGCGGATCGGCCCGGTCATAGCGGCGCAGGTCGAAGGCCACGCCTGCCACCAGCGCCACTTCGCGGGCCACCTGGATTTCGGCCCCGGCGCTGGCCCCGGCAAAGGTGTTGGATTCGGCATCGCCCGCCTGGCGGCGCGTTTCCTCGTGCCCGCCGATCAGGTTGATCGAATAGTTGCGCGCAGCATAGCCGATACCGATGGCGAAGCGATCCGCATCGCGCAGCGGGTCGCGGTCATAGTCGAAGCGGTTGTATTGCAGTGACGCCGACAGCGCCTTTCCGCCCGGCCGCAGGTGGGTATACTGCGCGATCGCGCCGTATGCGGTGCGGAAGCCGCGCTGGCCCAGCCAGTACTTCTGCACCTGCCCGGACAGCGAGGCGACATCACGGTTGGCAAAGGTGTGGGCATACCCCGCCGTGCCGGTCAGGCTGGCCTGATCGAAGGCGGCGCTGTCGAAATTGTCGCGCAGGTTTCCCAGCAGCGATCCGAACACGCGATCCTGCCGGCCGACCGCCGTGACCGCGCTGACCCCTGCCGACAGATCGTAGTACTGGTCCTTCTGCGCCCGCGCGCCTGCCCCCAGCGTACCAGGGCCAAGCGCGGCGAACAGCGGAATGGTGATCGTGGTCAGCTCGGTCGCCGAATTGATGTTGCTGTCATGCCCCATTGCGGCTTCGGCAAAGCCGGACAGGTCCGATCCGCCGCCCTTTATCTGCTTGTCGAACTGGCGCACAAAGCCGGTAAACCGCTGGCGCACCGGATCGGGGATCGTCGGATCGTCGACCACGGTGGCGAACTGGTCGCGCGCGGTGTCGATATCGCCCGCCAGCGCATAGGCGCGGGCAAGTTCGGCACGGGCGAGCGCGTTGTCCGGCTGGCGCGCCAGCACGCGCTGGAACGCCACGATCGCTTCGCCGTACAGGCCCGCATCGGATGCTGCGATGCCCAGCGCATAGTCGAAGGCCGGATCGCCCGCGCGGGTCCGTTCTTCGGCGCTCAATGCCATGTAGCGCGCCTGTGCGGCTTGCGGATCTTGCGCCTGCGCTTGCCCGAAGGCGGGCATCGGCAGCATTACTGCGGCCGTAACGGCGCAGGCGGCTGCGTGCAGGAACTGGTGCTTGGTCGCCATCATACCCCTCATGCGACTGAAAATACGCAGCCACAGCTATCGTGCGGGGCCGGGGAAGTCCGATGACAAACCCTGTTACCGGGATGACAAGTCCTGTGCCGGGCGCATTTGCGGCAGCGTCGGTCAGTGTCGTTCAGCGTGGTGCAGGGCTGGCGCGGCAGGGCGCGGTCGGGCATAGGCTGCACCCATGACCTCACCGGCAATTCTGGTGCTGACCACGGGCGGCACGATCGACAAGGCCTATTTCGACGCGCTGAGCGAATACCAGATCGTTGACAGCGGCATTCCCGCGCTGATCACGCAGGCGCGCGTGGCGCTGCCGTTCCGCGTGGTCGAACTGATGCGCAAGGACAGCCTTGAACTGACCGATGCCGACCGTGCGCTGATCGCCGCCGCCGTGCGCGAGGCGCCCGAAACCCGCGTTGTCATCACCCACGGCACCGATACGATGACCGAAACCGCCAAGGCCCTTGCCGCAATTCCCGGCAAGACCATGGTGCTGACCGGCGCACTAAGCCCCGCGCGCTTTGCCGATACCGACGCCCCCTTCAACCTCGGCATGGCCTTTGCCACCGCGCAAGTTGCCACGCCGGGCGTGTGGATCGCCATGAGCGGGCAGGTTTTCGATGGCCTGAATGTCCGCAAGGACCGCGCGGTGGGGAAGTTTGTGGCGATCTAGGGCCAGTGTCTTACGCTCTAGATGAATGGCACCGGATAACGCCGGATGCTTTCATCGGCGGTGACGACCGTCATGCCGCTGCAAAGCGCATGCGCGATCATCAACCGGTCGAGCGGATCGCAGTGGATATCCGGCAGCGCCGCGATATGGCTCCACACGCCGGACGGCAGGTCCGCGAGTTCGAAGCCGACAAGTTCCTGCAACTTTGCGATCGATTCTTCGATCGGAATGCGTCGTAGCTGTTGCAGATGCGCCAGTTCGTAAGCGTTCACCGCACTGAGCACGATGTCGTTTGCCGGATCGCCCAGCGCCGTGCGTTGGGGCGGGGTATTGGCGAAAGCGCCTTTCTCGCGGAGGGATGCTCGAATGCGATCGGCATCATAAGCTTTGTCGGCCAGCACGATTGTTCCGGCGCCGACATGGTCGAGCAACTCATCGGCAGCTTGACCATCATGGCTTTGCCCAGCGGTCAGGCTCAGCCGGATCGGGAGACCTTGCCCATCGACGACCGCGTGGATCTTGGTGGTGAGCCCGCCTCGGGAACGACCGAGACAATGATCTCGATCCCCCTTTTTGCCGTCGCGGCCTGCTGGTGGGCGCGAACGGACGTGCTGTCGATCATCTGGATGTCGCCGTCGTGGGCAGCGGTGATCGCGTCCATCATCCGGTCCCAGACCCCGGCTTTTCGCCATCGTGCGAACCGATTGTAGCACGTCGTGCGCGGGCCATAGCGTTCTGGAAGGTCGCGCCACGGCGCACCGGAACGCAAAACCCAGAAGATTCCGTTCAACACCCGCCGGTCATCGACGCGCGGCACGCCTCGCGGCTAATTTGGCAACAGAGGTTCGATCACGCGCCACTCAAAATCGGTCAGGTCGTATCGGCTCATGCCCAGCCTGAATCACAGGCTGGCGTACAGTGAAAGATCAATCGAACTCGCAGTTATTGATTTTGGCGATCCAGTCTGTGTCCAAGTTCAGAAGAGCTTCGGCAACGTCGATATGCCCCTTGCCAACAGCTTGGGCGGCCGCCGCTGACAGGAGCATCGACTGGTCCCAAGCTTCGTTTCGGTGAAGGCTTACGTTTTCCACGAGTTGCTTGATCGCACGATGATAATCGTCGGCATAAGCCTCGGGGATATCAGGCCCGCGCCCAGCCTGACGAGCCACCTCTATAGCGGTCGGCAGTTGGAAGAATCCAAAATCCACTGGCTCCCTCACTTGGCTTGCTATCTCCACAATGTGGGTAACGGCAACATACGAACCGCTGTAAACATCCCCCTGATGGCACAGGCTCGACCAGAGGCTGAACCACGGCTCGTCCTGATAGCTCGTCTTCGGGCCGGTTGATGAGCCCAGCGCCCGCAGGAGTTTCGGCACATCAACAGCGCTGCCGTAGGCGTGCTGCAGGTCGCTCCAACAAGGATCATCAAGAGAAAGCATCGCACTACCTTAACGACCTTCCTTGCGGCATCAACCTGCCGTTGCCAGCCCGCGATTTATGGGTTCACGGCCTAAACACCTGGCACCTGCAGCGAGGTCTGCTGATCTCCATTCCACCTTCGGGCCTGACCCACAGACCGGATGCTTACGTCTCAGCTAACGTGAGGGCGGCGTCAACGTGTGCCTGACGGGTCCGATGACGGTCCAGACTCTCAAATTTAATCCGGTCGATTGACCCTGCTCAATATCTGTAGAAGTTTCCCAGTGCATTGTCCTGTCAAGATCCTATCATATTGGAAATGGGCTATTTGACCGACGGATATGGCCTCGACAAGCGTGTGGCTGCTGCCTTGCTAGGGGAGATTTGATGGAGAGCCACGGCACCATCCCGTTCCTGCGCGAGGCATTGATCTTTCTGGCCGTTGCTGGCCTTGCTGTCCCTTTGCTCAGCCGGATGAAAGTCAGCCCTGTACTGGGATACTTGCTGATGGGGGGATTAATCGGCCCCTTCGGTTTGGGTCGGCTCGTTCCTGATCTTCCATTCCTGTCGCACTTTGTCGTCGCTGAAACCGCAGGCGTGCGCCAGCTTGCGGAAATCGGGGTCGTTTTCCTGATGTTCATGATCGGGCTGGAACTTTCGCTCGATCGGTTATGGTCTTCCAGGCAGCTCGTTTTCGGTATGGGCAGCCTGCAAATCCTTGTGACTGGTGCCGGGGTCGCCTGGATCGCTACGATGCTGGGCATCGCACCGAATACCGCGCTGGTCGTGGGCGCAGCACTATCGCTTTCATCGACGGCCATCGTCATGCAACTGTTGCTGGATGGCAGAAGGCAGGCCACTCTGGTTGGAAAGGCCGGTTTTGCCATCCTGCTGATGCAAGATCTTGCAGTCGTGCCGATTCTGTTCATGGTCGGCGTTCTGGCTGAACCGGGCGAAGGTGGCCTTGCGCTGGGGCTGGCCGCCGCGCTTGGCAAAGCTGCTGTCGTGATCTGCATGATATATGGCATCGGCAGAGTCGTTCTGCGCCCCGCGCTGCGACAAGTTGCAGCCACGCGCAGTGCCGAGACGTTCACTGCCGCCGTTCTGCTTGCGGTTGTCGGCGTTTCCGCACTCACCGCGGCATTCGGCCTTTCGATGGCACTGGGGGCGGTGCTGGCTGGGTTGCTTCTGGCCGAGACAGAATATCGCCACCAGATCGAAGTGGATATCGAACCCTTCAAGGGCCTGCTTCTCGGCCTGTTCTTCATGTCGGTCGGCATGGGCATTGACTGGAGCGCGGTAGGCCGAAGCCCGTGGATCATACTGGCCGCAGTCAGCGGGTTATGGCTGCTTAAATCAAGCGTGATTGCGGCACTGGCGCTCCTGTTCCGCCGCCCATTGCCCGTCGCTTTCGAAACCGGCGTGATACTGGGCCAAGGTGGCGAATTCGCTTTTGTCATCATGGCAGCCGCCGGGAGCCTTGGCCTTATTGGCGGCGCACTGGAACAGCAGGTATTGCTTGTGGCGGGCTTGAGCATGTTGCTGACGCCGCTCGTTGTGCAGGTAGCCCGGCGGTTGACCGGCATGATCGAGCATCGGCAAGCCGAAGCAAGACACAGCGGCCGGCCCGATGACTTTGGAGATTGGTCTGACCATGTCATTATCGCGGGATATGGGCGCGTCGGCAAAACCCTGGCAAAAGTCGCTGAAAGTGCGGGCGTTTCCTTCGTCGCGCTGGATACCGATGCGGGACTGATCGGGCGGGAAAAGGACAAACACGGGCACATTTTCTTTGGCGATGCCATACGTATGGAGATTCTTGTCAAGGCAGGCATTGAACGCGCGGCCGTGGTTGCTGTCACCATGAACGATGCCCGTGCTGTGACGAAGATTGTGCGGGAAATCCACCGCCGTTGGCCTGAAGTGCCCATTCACGCGCGCGCGCGCGATAGCGAACACGCCCGCAGCCTGCGCGAACTGGGTGCTGCCTATTCGACACCTGAAGCGATAGAGGCAAGCCTTCAGCTTGCCGCCAATGTATTGGCAGATGCTGGTGTCAATGCCGAAACGGCGGAACGGAGTATCGCAGAGCTGCGCCTGCAGGAGAAGGACTGACGCACCAGCTTGGCTTCCGGGCCAGCCTGCGAATGAGCATAGCATGGAGAGATGGACATGAACGACATGGACCCGCACACAAGGTTTGGCCCCGTACTGGTTGGCACCGACCTTAGCGCCCGCTCAGACCGGGCCGTTGACCGCGCCATGATACTCGCCGACAGTATGCAGGAGCGATTGATCGTGCTTCATGCGCTTGACGCCGACAGTGTTCTCAAATCCGACCAGACACAGATTGAACGCGCAATTCGCAACGCGCTGGCCAAGCCCGACTCTGACGTCGACATCCTTCCGGCCATAGGCCCGGCACCTTCCACAATCTGCGCGGCTGCCCAATCAAGCAGTTGCAGGCTGATCGTGACCGGAGTTGCACGGATGAATCACATCGGTGACTATTTCATCGGCACCGCTGTAGATCATGTGATCCGCAATGCCGCGATGCCCGTGCTGGTCGTAAAACAAAGACCACACCAGAACTATCGCTCGATCATTGTCGCTACAGACTGCTCGCCGTGCTCACGCGAGGCACTGTTGGCAGCCGCAGCCTTGTTTCCTGATGCGCAGCTCCACGTGGTTCACGCCTTTCATGTTCCTTATGAAGCCTGGCTGCGATCGGACGAAACACGCGATGAAGTGACGAAGGCTGCCCGCGTAAGCCTCACCCAGTTCCTTGCCGATCAGGCCATTGCCGAAACGGTGCGCAAGCGGGTAGAGCTTCATCTCGACTATGGCGAAGTGCATCAAGTGATCTGCGCTGCTGCCGAAAAGCTTGATGCAAACCTGATTGTTTTGGGAACGCATGGCCGCAGCGGGTTCGTGCGCGCAATGATCGGCAGCCGGGCAGAGGAACTGTTGCGCTGCGTACCGGTTGATACCTTGCTGGTCCGGGAAGATTGCTGATTTGCGCATGACATTGCAGGACCTCTATCGCAGTCGGCTGGCGAACGCTGACGATGCCCTCTCGTTTGTTCGCAGCGACATGAACATAGCCATGGGAATGGCCGTAGCAGAGCCACCCGCTCTGCTTTCTGCACTGGCACGAAAGGTCGAGAATGCAAGCATCGAGACCTTGCGATTGTGGTATTTCCACTCGCTCGATGCCGCTGCGAACAGCGTCCTGCGCCCCGACATGCTCGACCGCGTGCGCCCGCACTGCATGTTCCTCAGCCATGTGGAACGTACTCTTATCCGCCAATGGCCTGTAGGGCGCACGCCCAGTCCGATTGAATTCGTGCCCGTCGCGTTCAGCGCTTCGGTTGAACTGCTCACGCATCGGGTTGCGCTCGATGCGTGCATCACCACCGTATCGCCAATGGATCGGCACGGATACTTCACTTTCGGCACCAGCAATGACTACACCTCTTCAGCCGCACGCAGTGCGCAACGCCTGATCGTCGAGGTCAATCCCCATATGCCGCGCGTCTTCGGGGACTCGCTCCTTCACGTGAGCGAGGTCGATGCCATCATCGAAAACGCGGTGCCGCTGCCTGAGATTACGTGCGGCAGGCCCAGTGCCGATGAACTGGCGATTGCGGAAATTATCGCCGACATGATCGACGATCGCGCATGCCTGCAGATGGGCGTGGGCACCTTGCCTGCCGCGGTCTGCGGCCAGTTGGAGAATCGTCGCGATCTTGGCATTCACACCGAGCTGATGACGCCGGCCATGGCGCGCCTTGTGGAGTGTGGCGCTGTGACCAATCAGGCAAAAACCACCTATCGAGGACGCAGTGTATTCACTTTCGCAATGGGCGACGCACCATTTTACGCCTTCATTGACGACAATCCGGCATTCCACTCGCTGCCAGTCAATCTGGTCAACGATCCGCGCCACATTGCCAAGAACGACAATGTGGTCTCGGTCAACGGAACCTTGCAGATCGATCTGGGCGGTGCCTGCAATTCGGAACATTTGCTTGGGCGGCAATATAGCGGTTCAGGTGGCCAGCTTGATTTCGTGCGCGGCGCTTCTGCCTCGCGCGGCGGCAAGTCGATCATCGCCTGTCAGTCCACCGCGCGCGACGGCGCGGTATCGAGGATCGTCCCCGTCCTCGATGGTCCCGTCACCACCCCTCGGAATGATACACATATCGTCGTGACCGAACATGGCTGGGCTGATTTGCGCGGAAAGTCCGTCCATCAGCGCGCTGATGCGCTGATCGGTTTGGCGCACCCGAAATTCCGGGACGAACTCGCCAATTCGCTCCGCTAAGCTGCCCGTCACGAACTCAGGGCGTTATGGCGATTTTCAGCACACCATCGCGCTGGTTGGCAAACAGATCATAAGCTGCCTCGATCTGATCCAGCGAGAAGCGGTGCGTGACCAGCGGGCGTGTATCGATGCGCCCCGACGCGATCACATCCATAAGCCGGCGCATCCGCTCTTTGCCGCCGGGGCAAAGCGTGGTGCGGATGGTGTGATCGCCAAGGCCTGCCAGAAAGGCATCCAGCGGAATCTTCAAGTCTTCTGAATAGACGCCAAGCGAAGAGAGCCTGCCGCCCGGACGCAGGACACGCAGTGCACCTTCGAACGTCGATTGCCGTCCCAGCGCCTCGATCGCAACGTCGACGCCGCGTCCTTTGGTCAAACGCATGATTTCCGCAACGGGATCGTGTGTGTTGAAATCGATCACGTAATCGGCACCCATCCGCCTCGCCATCTCCATGCGCGCGGGCACACTGTCGACTGCGATGATCGTCGTTGCTCCCATCAAACGCGCGCCCGCCGTGGCACAAAGACCAATCGGGCCTTGCGCAAAAACCGCCACGGTATCGCCGATCCGAATATTGCCGCTTTCCGCACCTGAAAATCCGGTAGACATAATGTCGGGACACATCAGAACCTGCTCGTCGGTAAGCCCCTCAGGCACGAGGGCAAGATTGGCCATCGCATCAGGAACAAGGAGGTATTCTGCCTGCGACCCGTCAATCGTGTTGCCGAACTTCCACCCGCCCAGCGGCTGCCACCCATGCGGAGTACCGGGTCCGTCCTGAGCGTGGCATCCACACAAAGCAGCGTGACTGTGCCCGGACGTGCAGATGGCTCCCGCCACGACCCGCTGACCCTCAACGAGTCCTTGCACTGCCGACCCCAGCTTCTCGATCACACCGACCGGCTCATGCCCGATGGTCAAGCCATTCTTGACAGGATATTCCCCCTTCAGGATGTGGACATCGGTTCCGCAGATCGTTGTCGTGGTGATGCGCACCAGGGCATCAAGTGGGCCAACATCGGGGATGGGCTTTTCGTCAAGGACGATGCGTCCAGGCTCGACGAAAATTGCAGCTTTCATTTTAGCCATAGGTCAGATCCTTGGGTTGATCCCGCAATTGGGCGGGTAGTCATGTAACCAGTCCAGATTGTCCCATCGGCCCCCGCCGGAATGCAAAGCGCATCTGCTTTTCGATTTCGACTAACGCGAAGAACGCAGCCCCTGCCGCTACGATCAGCACACCATCAGCCAGGGACACTGCTTCCGTCCCGAACACATTCTGCAACACCGGTATATAGGTGATGGCGAATTGCCCAACCGTCACGATCATTACGGACAACCACACCGCAGGCGTGCCACGAACAGCCTTCCACGTCAGTGACGCACCGTAGATATTGCGGATAAAGAACAGGTGGAAGATTTCGAGAACCACCAGCATGTTGACCGCCATGGTCTGCGCCAGGGCTACGGAATACCCCTGTGCTTGAGCATAGGCAAAGATGCCGAACACGAACGCCACAAACAAAAGTGATACCAGCAGGATGTGCCACACCAGCTCACCGCTGAGCAGCGGTGCATCGCGCAGGCGTGGAGGGCGCTGCATCGTACCCCTCTCGCTTGGCTCGAAGGCCAGTGCAATGCCCAGCGTGGTTGCTGTGATAAGATTGATCCAGAGGATCTGCACCGCACTGACTGGCAGGGTCACACCCGCCAGCAGCGCAACAATGACGGTCAACGCCTCACCTGCATTGGTCGGCAAAGTCCAGCTGATGACCTTTTTGATATTATCGTAGACAGTACGGCCCTCACGTACGGCTGCGGCGATCGAGGCAAAGTTGTCGTCCGCCAGCACCAGTTCCGCAGCCTCCTTGGTTGCCTCGCTGCCTTTGATGCCCATAGCCGTGCCGGCATCGGCACGCTTGAGCGCCGGAGCATCATTAACCCCGTCGCCCGTCATCGCCACCACCAGTCCGCGCGATTGCAGGGCGGTAACCAGGCGCAACTTGTCTGCCGGCGATGTGCGCGCAAAAACATCCACCCGCATCGCCGCCAGTGCCAGATCCGCATCGGAAAGTCCGGCAATATCAGCGCCGGTCAACACGTCATCAGTGTTGCGCAGCCCGATCATGGCGGCAATAGCGCGGGCGGTAGCACCGTGATCGCCGGTGATCATCTTAACCGAGATTCCCGCACGGTGGCATTCGGCTACGGCCGCTATCGCTTCGGTGCGTGGCGGATCGATCAGTCCGACAAGGCCGATCAGCGTCAGCGTACGGTCAAGATCCTTCGCGCCAAGCACGCTTTGCTGCTGCGGAACGGCCCGCATCGCAAGCGCGATAACCCGCTGCCCTTGCGCCGCCATGTGCTCGATCATGGACTGCCAATACGGGGTGTCGAGCGGAGCGGTTCCAGGGCCATGGGTGAACTGGTCTGCACACATTGGCAGCACCGCTTCGGGCGCGCCTTTCACATGAACCAAGGCCCTGCCTGCAGGATCGTGGTTCAGCACCGCCATATAGCGCCAAGCTGCATCGAACGGGATCGCATCAATGCGGGTAAAGACCGGCGCATCGCCACATTCCTCTGCCTCGATCTTGTGCGCCAGAGCCAGTAGCGCGCCTTCCATCGGATCGCCTTCTGCGCTCCAGGTATCGCCCTTGCACACGAGTGCGGCATCGTTGCAAAGTCTGGCACAGAGCGCGAATTGGGTCAGAACATGGTAGCGCGTCGCATCTTCTTCAGCCCCATCCAGCCGAATGGCCCCACTGGGTGCATAGCCTTGACCATCCACATTGAAGTGCCCGGCTCCGGTGGCCAGCGATCTCACAACCATCTCGTTGCGCGTCAACGTTCCGGTCTTGTCGGTGCAGATGACCGAAACGGACCCCAGCGTTTCGATTGCGGGCAAGCGCCGCACGATCGCATTGCGACGCGCCATGGCCTGCACGCCCACAGCCAGCGTTATCGTCAGCACCGCAGGCAAGCCTTCCGGAATTGCCGCGACCGACAAGCCTACAACGATCATGAATATCTCGGCAAAGGGCATCTGTCGCACGAATACGCCAAACACCAGAAGCCCTGCTCCGACGGCAAGAATGAAGGCGGTCAGCCAGCGGGCAAACATGTCCATTTGCCGCACCAGCGGTGTGGTCAGCGTCTCGACCCGCGCCAGCATGCCGCTGATCTGCCCGATTTCGCTTTGCGATCCCGTCGCAACGACCACGCCCTTCGCCGTTCCTGTCACTACCAGTGTGCCGCTGAACGCCATGGAAGACCGGTCACCCAATGCTGCATCGCTTGCGACCGGGGGCGTGTCCTTTTCCGCGGGGACAGACTCGCCCGTCAAGATCGCCTCTTCAATTCGCAGCGCGCGCGCTTCGATCAGACGCAAGTCGGCGGGAACCTTGTCCCCTGCTTCCAGGAGCACGATGTCGCCGGGCACCAAGTCAGTTGCTGCGATAGTCCGACGCGCGCCTTCCCTGAGCACGGTAGTGTGGGGAGCCAGCATATCACGAATTGCCGCCATCGCATTTTCGGCTCGCCCTTCCTGGATGAAGCCGATTACCGCATTGGCGATCACCACGGCCAGAATGACCCCGGTGTCGATCCAGTGCCCAAGCATTGCTGTGGTCAGCGCCGAAGCCATGAGAACGTAGATCAGAATGTTGTGAAAGTGCTGCACGAAACGCACCAACGCGTTGCGCTGTTTTGTCTGCGGAAGGCTATTGGCCCCGAACTGGTGCAGCCGCTCCGCCGCAGTGGCGTCGTCCAGTCCACCGGGCGCGGCATCAAGCGCTTGTAGAACATCCTGCGCTGTACTTGCATGGAACCGACGCAGCGAAGCGATCATGGCTAATGCCTCATGTCAGTGAGAAAGCAGCACAGGTACGCGTGGAGCCTTTAACACTGACAGCGTTGCTCCGCCGAGAATGAAATCGCGCAACCTTGAATGCGCAAATCCTCCCATCACCAGCAAATCTGCTTCAACAGCTTCTGCGTGCGCCTGCAGGACATCGCCTACCGGCCTGGCTTGCGCCAAGACATGTTGCATTTTCGCAGAGAGCCCGCGCTTCGCCAGCGTGTGCTCGACAACACCCGCAGTCAGACTGCTTTGGATTGTCTTCTCATCGCCCACAACGATTATCACGATCTCCTGTACCTGCGGAAATAGTGCCAAAGCGTCGCCCATAGCCCGAGCGGCAACCCGGCTGTTGTCCCAGGCGACCACCATTTTCTTGCAACAAAAGGGCCCAACAAAATCTGCTGGCGCTACAAGCATTGGCCGCCCCATCTCAAACAGGACATTCTCGGCTATCATCCGGTCCGACATTAGACCCGCGCTATCACTACCAATGACCAGCAAATCATGCAGACGCGCATGATCCGCCAGAAACCCGATGATCCCGCGTGAATGGTCGATGCTTGTCAGCGTCTCGATCGCAATTCCAGCATCTGCAGCTTTCGCTTCAAGCTCATGTGCGTTCTGCCTGTTGCGTTTTTCCCGCTGTTCAGACTGTTTGCACATCTCTGCAAAATTGAGGTTCGTGACACTCGGCGGGATATTTGCTTCAAGATCAAGCAATACGCCGGTCAGGCATGCCTTGATGGCTTTGCAAACTGAAAGGGCCAGCGCCATTGCTCCCCGCTCCGCATCAAAGCTATCAACTGTTGCATAAGTCAGGATCGACCGTGAATTGCCGCTTGAACCGGCGCTCGCCATCTCGTGCTCCTCGTGCTGTAGTGATCAACCTTGGATTGACCGGTTGATACAGCATTCTGGCACGGATGAATTGCAGGATATTGAGATAAATCAATAATTTCTGAGATGATGCAGTTCGACGCGTGTGGCAATACTTTCTTACCGCTGAGCACTTTTCCAGCCAAACAGCCTGCACTTACACAAAGTTCGAACCTGTGCGGATCGATTGGGAGCGCCTGGTTACGCCCCGCCCGACATCCTGAAACAGCGCCGGGAATGGTTCGAGGGCCGATCGATCTCGACCCGGAGCGTCTCGTCTTCATCGACGACACGTGTACCGCTACCAATATGACCCGCAGCCATGCCCGTTTTACCAACTACGAATCACGAGATCGCATTTTACCGTCAGCTTCAATTCTTGTCGCGATGGCTCTGGCGAAATGCGCGCATACTCCGGTTACGGGGGCAACGGAGGTCACAACAGATCGGCTTGACAAAGTAAGGAATATTCATTACCTATCGCGCAACATAGGAGGCGCAGATGGCCGTCGCAATCGAAGAAGTCAGCACAATCACGGCCAAGGGCCAGACCACCATCCCCAAGGCGGTGCGTCAGGCGCTGGGTGTCGATTATGGCGGCAAGATCGCCTTTCGCGTCGATAAGCGCGGCGTGACCCTCGCGCGCGTTGATACTGACGAAGACCCTGCCCTTGATCGTTTTCTCGATTTCGTGGCTGCCGACATCAAGCAGCGCCCGCAGGCGATCAAGGCACTGTCGCCCGACCTGGCTGCGCGAATCGCGGCGCTGACCGAGGGCTTGGACGTCGATCTCGACGCCGCCATCGACGGCGACGTTTCGCTCTAGCCGCGCCGCCCAATGACCATCGTCAATGGTTGGACGCTCTTCGCGCACCCGCTCTTTCTCGGTCAGATCGAACGGCTGACCGATGTGGTCGCGAAGAAGGCGAAGAAAGACCCCAAGGGCTATACCTCCTCCGCAGATGCGAAGTTGCTCGCGGCGCTACGAAAACTCGTCTTCGACGTCGTGCCAGCCAATCCCATGCGGCCCGAGTTCCGGCAGGGTGGCACGCTCGGCCCCGATCGCAAGCACTGGTTCCGCGCCAAATTCGGCGGCGGACGCTTTCGGCTGTTCTTCCGTTACTCGACCAGCGGCAAGATCATCATATACGCTTGGGTCAACGACCGCGAAACGCTGCGAACCTATGGGGCGAAATCGGATGCCTATGCGGTCTTCGCCAAGATGCTCGACAGCGGCGATCCGCCGGAGGATTGGGCGGCGCTGGTCGCTGCGAGTGCGGAGTTCTGACAGAAACAGCGCCACCTGCAATCTGCTAATCGAAATCGTCGTCCCATTCGAAGTCAAGCGCAAAACATAGCGAGCGGAGCGCCCTCCAGTCCGACGCCACCATTTCCAGCAACAGCTTGTCGAGTTGAGGCTTGTCAAGCCGCGCCAGGCTTCCGGCAATCTCTCCGACTCTGTCGGGAACTTCATCGCCTCTTTCATTCGTGACGAGGGCAGTCGCCACCAAGTGCTTGCAGAAACCGGAATCTTCAAAGGCCGGGCAAGAGCAATGCCCTGAAATCTCCCGCCCCGGGCTATTCAGCCAAATTGTGTAGTTGCTCGTGCCATATGCGGCGGCGAGGAAGCCGTCGCCATTGACGATCAGCAAGGCAATTTGGCCGTGATCCGCATCGCCTTGTCCGCGCGCGAACACCTTGTCTCCGGCCAATTCGCGGAGCTTGGTTTCGCCGAACAGAGGGGGGCGCAGGATTACATATGTGTGGATGCAAGACCGGTTCATTCTCGATCATTATGGTACGCGACCATTCACCCGGTTGATGACGGCAATGGCCGTATCGCCCGGGCAATCGCCGACGTGGCCCTGGCCCGCTCGGAAGGCAGTTCGCAGCGCTTTTACTCGATGTCCGCCGAAATCCGTCAGCGCGCAAGGGCTACTACGACATCCTCGAGAAGACCCAGAAAGGTGATCTCGATGTTACCGCCTGGCTGGTCTGGTTTCTTGATTGCCTGGGCGGTGCGATCGACCGAGCAGAAGACGAGCTGCAGCACGTCTTGTCCAAGGCCCGGTTCTGGGAAGAACACCGTGACGCGCCGCTCAACGAGCGGCAACGCCTGATGCTGAACACGTTGATCGATGGCTTCGAAGGGAAGCTGACGTCGTCGAAATGGGCACTGATGACCAGGTGTTGGCAGGACACTGCCCTGCGCGACATCGAGGCGTTGGTCGCTTTGGGTATTCTTGAGAAGGAACCGGCTGGGGGCCGAAGCACCAGCTATGCCCTTCGTGCGGACTGACCTAGGGCTGTGACATCAATTTAGGATCATCGCCGTTCGGATGATCCGCAGCCCAGTGCAGGCACCCGATCAGTGTAAACCGCGCGAGGCTTTCAGCGAGGCCTTTCTGGTCCTGCCAATCGTGGCCTATGCGATCGCTGCTGCCGTGAATGAGCCGACTTCGCCCCTGAGAATACAAGTCGTCAATCACTTTCGAAAAGCTGGGCCCCCCTCCCGCGCGAATAGGGTCGTTCTCCGCCACGCCCAACCGGGACGTTATCAGGGCCTTTATTCCATGCCCTTTGCCGCCGCATGCCAGGGCATCCAGTGCCGCCATGAATTTTGTGGTGGCGATCATGGGCATCGGTTCGCGACACGCTTCATGAAACCAGACCAGTGCCTGCACGAACTGATTCATGAGGTTGGGGCGCAAATGTAGCGCGACATCGTCGGTGACTGGTCAGCGACATTGATGGTGATGTGTCAGCGGTGACGTTGGGGATAGTGTCACACGAG